>Ga0302192_10001675_pt1 | contig 13908 bp, 9 predicted proteins | sample II_Bog_E3_2_FD_200230 | JGI IMG/M metagenome (GOLD analysis project Ga0302192, IMG submission 200230) | Peat permafrost microbial communities from Stordalen Mire near Abisko, Sweden - II_Bog_E3_2 | ecosystem: Environmental > Terrestrial > Soil > Wetlands > Peat | place: Sweden: Abisko, Stordalen...
TCGCAAAAAGGCGGAACCGGCAAGACGACCCTCGCGGTCCATCTTGCCGTTGCCGCCGAGCGCCGAGACGTGCCGGTTGCCGTCCTTGACCTCGATCCCCAGGCCAGCGCCGCCGACTGGAAAGATAGTCGCCCAGGCGACGCCCCATCCGTCACGTCGATCCAGGCGAGTCGGTTGCGGAAAGCGCTCGACGTTGCCGGGAGCGCGGGCGCGGCCCTGGTCATCATCGACAGCGCGCCGCATAGCGCCGACGCGGCCATCGCCGCAGCCGAGGCCGCCGACTTGATCTTGATTCCGTGCCGGGCGGGCATCCTCGACCTTCGTGCTATCGCCACGACCGCCCGCATTGTGAAGGTGACGGGCAAGCCCGCTTTCGTGGTTCTCAACGCCGCGCCGATCCGCGCCCCTCGTTTGATGGAGGACGCCGCCGCAGCGGTGACGCAACACGGGCTCGCCGTCGCGCCTGTCATCATTCACCAGCGATCCGCCTACGCGCACGCGCTCACGGCGGGGCAGACCGCCGAGGAATACGAGCCGGAAGGCAAAGCCGCCGAGGAAATCGGCGCTCTGTTTGCTTGGCTTCGTAGTGTGCTTGCATTGTGATATTGCTAGCATACAAGCAAATACATAAAACAGCAATGAGGGTTTGATATGACGAAGCGACCGAGCCTTGCCGCCTCCATGCGAGAACTCAAAGAGGACACCGCGCCCGACCCGGTGGCCCTGGTCGCCAAGGCGCGCGAGTCCGCACCGCAGAAATTCAAAGCGGCGACACGGGAGGGTATGAAGCGGCTGCTCGTGCCGGTAAGCCCAGAGCTTCACAAGCGCCTCAAGATGATGGCGGTTGTTGAGGATACGACGCTTGAGGCGATCACGCGCGCGGCGCTTGAAGCCTATGTTTCCAAGCAAAATAGCAATTGATTATTGCTTGCAATGAAGCAGAAACCAGAGCCACCGCCGCCGAGACTCGCGCCCATCATCGGCAAGATAGGCCCGAGGCTCGCGCCGGACGAAGCCGACCTTATATTTCACCTGGAACGATTGAGGAGTCGCCCGTTTTCGGCTGGCGAAATTCTCTTTGTGATCCGGCAGGCGCGTGAGATCGGCGAACTGTAGGAGAGCGCCATGAACGACGACAGGCTTGCAAAGAAAGACGACCTCGTGTGCTTCGAGTCCGCGATTACCGATTCATTCCGGCAATTCGAGCGCAACGTCCGCGTGCTCAAATGGATGATGGCCGCGCTGCTCGCCTTGACCTTGGCGACGCTGCTCCTGGCGCTGCGGCAGTAGCGCCGCGCCCATGCGCACCGCCAAGGCGGAAAGCCCCCGCTCTGTTTCTTTTGACTCCAGACCACTAAGCAAGTCCGCCCCAGAATAACGGAACCTACCCTTTTGAGACGCAAACAGTGTCTCAACGCCGCGTATCGCCACGGTATACGGTAATGTTACGGCTTTTGCTGACCCTTTCCGCGCTCGGATGGGCGCCAGGGTAGCCTCCTTGGGGCTCCGTCGAGGCCGATCCGGTTCGTCTGAGAGACTCTTGGCCCTCGTGCGCGGAACCCCATCGTTGGCGAAGAAATCGGTCGTGGCGAGCATCGGGCGTCCTGAAGGCGAATCAGGCGCTCCCGGGAATCACACCTGCAAGTCAAAGTAAGTTCCCCGTTAACCTGACTTCCCCGCCGTGATGGCGTGAGCAATTACGGTTGCTCCCCTGGAGCAAAAACCCTAGGTTCGCCCGGCAGGTCGACGGTCATTTATGGATGTGTGTAAATGGATTTTGTGGGTAAGTTTCAAAAATACCCTGATCTGACAGGAAATCGCGGCGCCGAAGGCGGTCGTCGCCTGGCCGGCAAGATCTACGAAAGTCGCCCTGACGCGCCGCTTGTGACGATCATCACCGTATGTCGCAACGCCGCGAGCACAATTGAACAGACCATCAGCTCCGTACGCAGACAGACATACAAGAATATAGAGTATATTGTTGTCGACGGCAGATCCACCGATCGCACCCTAGAGATAATACGAAACAACGAAGACCTGATCGGCTACTATGTGTCGGAGCCCGATGGCGGCATTTATAATGCCATGAACAAGGGTATCGAACTGGCGCAAGGCAGCCTGATTCTCGTCCTCAATTCGGATGACTGGTACGAAGACGATGCGGTCAGTTGTCTGGTCGCCGCACACAAATATAGCAGGTGCAGTTTTGTCGGCGGCCTCGCCCGCTACATCAACGCCGATGGCAGTTCCCATGTGTTGTCCAGCATGACCTTTGATCCAGCGACGCTGCTGCGCATGCCGGTCCGCCATCAGACCATGCTGATCTCCGCCGCTCTCTACAATGAGATAGGCCCTTATGACACGGATTTTTCCATCATCGCGGATTTCGAATTCGTCATAAGGCTCTACCAGGCAGGGGCCACGTATTACGAGTTGCGTAAACCGATTTTGAACTTCAGAACGACGGGGGTTTCGAGTACTGCCCTGCTTAGACTTCACAACGAGCATTGCAGATTGCTGCGAAAGATCTTTCCCTTCCTTTCGGACGAAGACGTCCAGAAGCTAGGCAATCATTCAACGGCGCATCCCGACGATTTCATCGCCGCCGCCAATAGACATCTCGACCGGCCGGATTTTGTTCTGGCTGTACGGGCGATGCTGATTGACTTCAAGCGCCTGTGGGGCGCCCGTTGGGCCGAGGCAAAATTTGACCGGTTGGCGGCCGGCGCGCCGCGTTTATTCCCAAAAATCAGTGTGATTGTACCGTTCTACAATGCATCGTCCTTGGTCGAGTCGGCGGCGAGGATGATCCTGGCTCAGGATCTTAAGGAGATCGAGGTCATTTTTGTCAATGACCGCAGTACGGACGACGGCGCCGAACGACTGCGGACGCTCGCCTCGCAGGATTCCCGAGTTAGAATACTGCATAACGACCGCAACCTCGGCCCTGCCGGCTCCAGAAATCGCGGCATAAAGGCGGCCCGTGGACGCTACATCTTCTTTCTGGATGCAGATGACGAGGTCCCGGGGGGAACGCTCCGCAAGCTATGGGAGATCGCCGTGGCCCATGACAGCGTCATGGTTCGTGGCGCTTTCCGCGTGGAGCGCAAAATCCACGGTCAGATGACGAGCACCGTCAAGTATCCCGCCGGGATCAGTAATCGCATGATCGTCAACACCAGGCTTGCCGAGATGCCGGACTTGCTGGCGACGACGGAAGGACACTGGGCGGCGCTCTACGAGCGTAATTTTGTCGAAACCGTTCTTTATCCGGAGAGCTTTCGGATGGGAGAAGACAGCGTCTTTTTAATAAGAGCGATGTTGACCGCCGAACGAATTACAATAATTCCGGATATTATCTATATATATAAAGATAGCCCTACAAGCGCCATGAATAATTATGACATGGATAAATACATAAACGATATCGCATGGAGAGTTATGGCATGGTGGATGCTGAAATCATTCAAATTTCCTGAAAAAGCAGATTATTTTCTGTTCGAATATTGGAGCGTGCCGTTTTTTGATCACCTCGACAACACGCTCAGCTTAGACGACCGGAGCCGCTTTTACCGCTCGCTTTTTGATGCCTTCGAGGTCGCGGGGGACCCGGAAGCGTCGCGTTGTCGCTCTCCCGCTCTGCGCGAAGGCTTTGTCCGCAACTTCGCATCGTTTCACCTTTTGCCCCCCCCTTCACCGGCTCCTGTATCGCTCGAGATAGCGATCATCACCACATCCGATCACGGCGGGGCCGGCCTTTCCAGTCTGCGCTGCATGGAGGCGCTGCGACGCGAAGGCTTGTCGGCCTTCGGAATCTGTATATTCAAGAAATCCAACAACGTGGATATGCATGTTGCGCCGTTGGCGGGCTCCGTCGCTCAGGCGTATCTGAAGCCGGATATAGGCGGCATGTGGGAGGCGTGGTTCGACGCCGTCGCGCTGCGGCGCGACGGCCAAATAAAAACGAGCGCGCGCGAGTTGTTTTCAACTACGGCGTGCGTGATCAATACAACTGAATTGATAGGTGCGTTGACCAACGTGGATATATTACATTTTCATTGGGTGACGGGGATGATTGATTATTCCCGCTTAGGGGAATTTGTCGGCGATCGTCCGCTCGTGTGGACGCTACACGACATGAATCCGTTTACGGGAGGCTGTCACTATTCGGAGGGCTGCGAGGGTTATCGTGATCAATGCCGCAATTGTCCGTTGCTGGAGCCGGGTTCCACGCTCGCGCATGACGCGTGGCGCACCAAGCGCGACGCCTATTCGAAAATAAAGAACTTGCGTGTGGTCTGTCCGTCGCAATGGATGGCCGATTGCGCGCGCCACAGCTCCTTGCTTGGCGACCGCGAGATTCACGTCATTCCCAATGCGCTTCCCGTTGAGCATTTCGCGCTGACCAACAAGGCCATTGCGCGGATAAAACTTGGCATTCCCCTCGACAAGAAATACATCGCTTTTGGCGCCGACAATCTGAACAATGAGAGAAAGGGCGGCAAATACCTTCGGGAAAGCATCGAAAAACTGAAGGCGAAGGGATTGACGGAGGGAGTCGAGGGGCTGTTTTTTGGCTGGTCGGATCTCAAAGTCGATATGAAATGTCGAAATATGGGATACATTTCTGATCCGAAGAAATTGGCGCTTATCTATTCCGCCGCCGATGTCTTCGCGTTTCCTTCGTTGGAGGACAACGCGCCGCAGACGGTTCCTGAAGCCTTGCTGTCCGGAACTCCCGTCGTGAGTTTCCCGATCGGAAATGTAAAGGAGTTGATCAACCATATGGACACAGGATTCATTGCGCGCTTTCAGGATTCGGACAGCTTCGCGGAGGGACTCGCCTGGGCGCTCCAAAGTCCCCGGTCGCCGGAGGCGTTGATGCGGGGCATAAACGCTCATCTCAACGCCCGCGCCTATCATGAGCCGCAGATTACCGTCGACATGTTGAAGGGCCTCTATGCTGATGTGGCGGGATCCGCTCAGGTTCGGGCACAGAGGGCTCCTAAGCGCCGTCGTCCTGATGTGATTACTCACGCCCTCTCCAGGGTCGGGCATTGAGCGGCGCGACTGAGGGATCTGCCTTTTTGGGTCATTCGGATGGCGCGGTTAGCTCAGGGACGGCCGGTTGCGATTACGGATCGGACAACGGCATGGAGCTTGGCGGCCCATTCGCTTCGGAATCTATTGGTGATTTTTGCCGTGAACCGCTCCCCGGGCTCCGAAGTCAGGTTAACGGCTATTTACGAATCGAACGAAACCTGAATCTCTATGGCGGCTGATTTGGAGGCGCCGCCATGAACCTTCGATGGAAGAGGTTGTCTTGCCGCACCGTCTGAAGCGGCTGTTGCACCATTTGTCGCCGATCAAGGATTTTCAAGCGTCGTTTCGAGTGGCGTACAGGTTGTCGGAGATTTTGCTTCTGGTGGTCTGCGGGACGATCGCAGACTGCGACGATTATGACGCGATTGCCGACTGGGGCGAAGAGAATCTCGATTTTCTGCAAGGAATTCTGCCCTATGACTGGGGTGCGCCAACGGGTCGCTGGTTGACGATTTTCATGAACCGGATCAATCCGGCGTTGTTATCGGCCTGCTTCACCGCCTGGGTTCGCGAAACCTGGCCCGACAGGCCAGAACTGATCGCCATCGATGGCAAGACGTCGCGTCGCAGCCACGACCGCGGGCAAGACCTGCCGCCCCTGCACATGGTCTCCGCTTTCGCGGCGAACAGTCGTCTCGTGCTCGGCCAGCAGCCCGTGCGCGAAAAGTCCAACGAACTGACGGCCATCCCCGTGCTTTTGGAGCGATTGGCGGTCGACGACGGCATCAAGGGCGCGCTCGTCACGATCGACGCCATGGGGTGCAATGCGACGATTGCGAAAGCCGTTCGAGACGCGGGCGCCGATTATCTGCTCGCCGTCAAAGCCAACCAGCCCAAGCTGTTGCGTGCAATCGAACTGTTTTTCCGCGACGCGGACCCGAAGATGCTCGACAAGGAGCCGCCGGAATTCGACAAGGGGCATGGCCGCATCGAGACACGAACCGTCACCGTCGCCCGTGAGGCGGATTGGTTGAACGGAGATAGGCGCTTTCCCGGCGAATTGCGCCTGCAAGACGCCGCCGCCATCGTCAAAGTCGAAAGCAGAACCAAATTGAAGGATCGCTGCCGCTTCGACACCCGCTACTACATCTCCTCCCGCCGGCTTTCCTGCACGAGCGCTGGCGGGGTCGTGCGCGGTCATTGGGGCATCGAAAACACGCTCCATTGGGAGCTCGACGTAGACTTCAACGAAGACCAGTCACGGCTGCGCAAGGGTCACGGCGCGACAAACATGGCCATCGTCAGACATCTCGCCATAAACCTCATCCAATCCGCCGCGGAACCCCCAAAACGGCCCCGCCCCCTCAGTCGCCCGCGCGCCAAGCCGAACCCGAACCCGCCCAGAACCAGCGTGCGCCGAAAAAGGAAAGCCGCGGCGCGAAACCCGGATTTTACCTACGCGCAATCCTGGGCGCAAATATCCGTTAACCTGGATTCGGAGCCCTGCCGATTCGTGCAGCTTGGGCCGACGTCTCTGGCCGGTCTCCCGGTCTCTTTCGTTTTGGTGAAGGCCAGCGAGCTTGGGCCGGCGTTCCGGTTGCACGTGCGTGCGGCGGGGAGCCAGGGCTGGCTGAACGTCCTGATGGTTCCCGCGGTGGTGTCACTCAACCCGGCCGGCGGCCCGATGCCGTCGGGGCCGTTCCGCGCCAACGCGGCCAGGTGGGGGCGCTGTTGATCCTGGCGGTCAACCTGAACGCGGCGATGAAGCGCTTGGCGCTGGCTGGGCAAGGAGTGGAGGAACGCGCGCATGAAGGGCTGCGCTTTCCTTTGATCGGCCTGCCCGAGTGGGCGGCAGCCACGCCCAACCATGCGCGGGCGACAGCCGCCCGACTCGCACAAATTGAGCATAGTATTAACGTTTATTGTGAGGCGCGCCGACAAACCCGAGGCGATGACCGCAAAATCGGTCACGCTATGCCGCGCGCAGAAATCTGGGCGGGAATTGTGCGGGCGACGCCACCTTGCCAGTGTACCAGCGCTTTGGGTAAGTTGCGATATCGACCGTCCGGACAGGCGGGCGGGCGGAAGTCCTTCGGGCAAGCGTGAGCGAAATAAAACTGAATTTTAGCTGTATCGAGGGAGCCAGGGCGCCCGACAACGGGCGCCGGCCGGGGTTGCAGGGGCGGATAACGTGGTGATTGTTTGGTTTGACAAAAGAAATCCAGCTTCCGGCAACTCGGAAACATTGGCTTTTGCGGGTCTTAGCGCAGGAACGGCGCCACAGTTATTCGAAAGCTTGCAGGCCGCGCTCAGTCAACAAGAGGAGGGCCCGGTACTTGTTATCATGACCGATCCCGCCGTGGCCCTGGCTTGGCGCCTGCAGGCAGGGGGCGCGCCTGAAGGGGCCCAGGACGATTGGTTCGAACAGTTCGACGACTTTCTCAAAACCCAGCGCCAAGCCCGACGTCGCACCACGCTCGTTGATATTCGCGCTCTCGTCGACCCGACTCACCAAGAGCGGGCGCTCCTGATCCAACGTCTCGGCGCGGGATTCGAGGTTTCCGCGGGCGAGCTACGGATGCCCGAACAACCCACGCCACTCGCCCTGCTCTGCGCTACGGCGATGATCGATGGCAATTCGACTCTTCGCGCGCTTACCGAGGAGTTGCGCGCCGCCACCATCGGATCCGGTCGTGACCTCGGTATCGCCGCCTCGGCGATGCAGGCTTGGCTTGCCGCCGCGACCGCCGACGGAGAGGTGGCGCGGCTGGGCGCCCAAGTTGGGGAGGCGCAAGGCGAGTTGGCCGTCTCGAAGTCGGAAATCGCCAGGCAACGCGAAGCGGGCAAGCTGCTCGTGTCCCAGGTCCTCAGCCTCACAAAGGAATTGGAGGCGCAAGTGCGAGGCGCGCAGGAGCAGTCGCGGCTGTCTCAGGCGCTGGAAGCGGACGTTATGCAGCTGAAGCAGCAGTTGATCGACAGGCATGTTCTGGCGGCCGAAGTCGAGACGCTAACTCAACGACTCGACGCGGCTGCGCGCCAGCGGCGATGGATCCAACAGACCCTGGGAGCTCGGCTTCTGGTCGATGCCAATAGGATCGGCAAAGTGACTGAGACGCAACGCAAGCTGGCGACGACCCGGTCGGACGCCGCCAGGCATAACAACGCGAACGCCCTCCTGTTGTCACAAATTGTTACCCTCGAGAAGGAATTGGAGTTACAACAACAGGATACGCATGAGCAGCCGTTACTGGCGCTGGAAGAGATGACGCGGCAATTCCACGAGTCCGTCCGAAGACGGCGCTTCATCGAAGAGATGTTGGGAATGCGGCTTTTGCAGGACGCCGCCGCGCGAGCGCAGGCGTCAGAAAACCGATCGAAAGAAGCCGCTCCCGCGGCCGGAGCGGAGAGGGTGGTGATGGCGTGAGGGTCCGCCTGCTTGAGATGGGGTGAGTAGTCGCGGAACAGAAAACCTAGGTAAGGATCGCAGCGGGCGCTGATCGATATAATCACCTCTAGCTTTTGGCCATTTGATCCGAAATCATCGCTACTCTGATCGGTCGTCCCGTGCGCTCTGGATCTCCTAGCGTCTTTCTTGGGTATAAGCAAAAAATACGCCACGAAGCCCTTCCGCGATCAAACTCAGAGCTTATGAAGGACTCCATTTTTCGGCGTTCACTGCGGCGGCGACTGGAGGGCTGGGGGATTTGTCGCGTCGATTTGGCCGCGTGCCCGGGCGGCGAGAAGGAACGGCGGCGCCGGCGCCCAAACACCTACTGGGGCATCGTCAACCGAGAAAGTCATCGACAACCAGGCCCCGAAGCGCGGTCGTCCCGACTACCGCACATAGACGAACCTGCATCAACGAAATAAGCCTCATGTTCAGCGTTTGCCGTCGAGCTCGACAGGCTGCTGTACCCTGGTCTTTTTCGGTCCAGATACGATTGGGGCTGGAGTCGGGCGAACGAAAGGGAATCGCCGACAAAGCCAAGTCGAAATCGGCGTCCGCCGCATCACGGACCGATTGTGATCGGGCTGTCAAAAACGGGGTTTTGCAAGAGCCTCAGATAGGCAAAAGTTGCACGCCTTCACGCCGCTGAGTTCATGACGTCACCACGCCCTCGCCGCCTCTCGTGCTTCAGGAAATCTCCGTAGGCGTCGACGATACCGTCGCTGAGAGCGACGGCGGGGTTCCATCCCATTGCGTGAAGTTTTGCCGAATTCATCAATTTGCGCGGGGCGCCGTCCGGTTTGGTCGTATCGCGCCGAATTTCGCCTTGGAAACCGATGACCTTCGCGACCAACTGGGCCAATTCGAAAATGGAAATTTCGCTCCCCGAACCGACATTGACATGGCCCGCATCGGAATAGCGCTTGGCCAGGGTCACCAGCGCGTCGGCGCAATCGTCGACATGGAGAAACTCGCGCAACGGCGACCCGCTGCCCCAAATGGTGAATTCCGCCGCCCCGGACGCTTTGGCCTCATGGGTCTTCCGGATCAGCGCGGGAAGCACATGGCTCGAATTGAGGTCGTAATTGTCGCCGGGGCCATACAAATTGGTCGGCATCCCGGAAATGAAGTCTGCGCCATGCTGTTTCCGGTAGGCCTGGCACAGCTTGATCCCGGCGATCTTGGCGATGGCGTACCATTCGTTGGTCGGTTCGAGAGAGCCCGTCAACAAGGCGCCTTCGTCCATCGGCTGCGGGGCGAATTTCGGGTAGATGCAAGACGAGCCGAGGAAAACGAGCTTCTTCACGCCGAATTCGAATGACGAATGGATGATATTCGCCTCGATCATCAGATTGTCGTAGAGAAAATCGGCGGGCAGACTGTCGTTGGCAAGGATTCCCCCCACCTTGGCGGCGGCGAGAAAGACCACGTCCGGGGCATTTTCGCCGACCCAGGACCGCACCTGGGTCTGATTGCGCAGATCCACCGTCGCGCGGTCCGCGGTCAGGATCTGGCAATTTTCGCCCGCCAGCCGGCGCACGATCGCCGACCCCACCATGCCCCGATGTCCGGCTACCCAAACCCGCTTGCCGCCGAGGGAGAAAATATCCTCAGACAATAACCGCCCCCGGTTTGTGTGTACGGATGTCCGCGGCAGCCGAGTTTTCCGAGCCTTCCCGAAGCGCGGCCAAGTCGGCCCGCACCATTTCGCGACATAGCTCTTCCATGGTTGTTTTCGCCTGCCATCCCAGTTTCGCCGCCGCCTTGGCGGGATTGCCGATCAGCAAATCCACTTCGGTCGGACGAAAATATGTCGGGTCGATCCGCACGAGGGTCCGGCCGCTCTTGATGCACACGCCGATCTCGTCGACCCCGTCGCCGCGCCATTCGATTCCGATCCCGGCCTCTTCGAAAGCCAGCGCCGCGAATTCGCGCACCGAATGGGTCTTGCCGGTGGCGAGGACGTAATCGTCGCTTTCGTCCTGTTGCAAAATGCGCCACATGCCCTCGACGTACTCGCGCGCGTGCCCCCAGTCGCGTTTCGCGTCGAGATTACCGAGATAGATGCAGGACTCATGACCCAGCGCGATCGCCGCGACTCCGCGGGTGATCTTGCGGGTGACGAAAGTCTCGCCGCGCCGAGGGCTCTCGTGATTGAACAAAATGCCGTTGGAAGCATGCACACCGTAGGCTTCGCGGTAATTGCGGACGATCCAGTAGGCGTAAATCTTGGCGACCGCATAGGGCGAACGCGGATAGAACGGCGTCTGCTCGTCCTGGGGAACCGCCTGCACCTTGCCGTAAAGCTCCGAAGTGGACGCCTGATAGAACCGGCAGGTCTTGGTCATACCGAGAATACGCAACGCTTCCAGCATCCGCAAAGCGCCCAGGGCGTCGGAGTTTCCGGTATATTCAGGGCTTTCGAAACTGACCGCCACGTGGCTTTGGGCGCCGAGGTTGTAAATCTCGGTCGGCTGAACCTCCTGAATGATGCGTATGAGGTTCGTCGAGTCGGTCAGGTCGCCGTAGTGCAGCAAGAATTTCACCGACGCTTCGTGGCGATCCCGGTAAATATGATCGACGCGTTGCGTGTTGAAATGGGAAGCTCGCCGCTTGATCCCATGAACTTCATAGCCCTTTTCCAACAACAACTCTGCGAGATAGGACCCATCTTGCCCCGTCACCCCTGTAATCAGCGCTACACGTCTCGTCATACTCATCCTCTTGCGCGCACAATGGTCATGGGGTCGAGTTTAAATTCCACATAATTATGGTTTATATTGCGCCAGGCGGAATGAAACATGAAACCTGTACTTTGTCCATGCCAAAGCAGCAATTCCAAATGAAATAGCCAATCCCACGGCTTTGCCGGGGTGAGTACGAGCGTGCTGCAACTCCAAATCCCTCTCCCGCGGCGATATTTTAAGCCTCGATTTGTTTGGCGATTTCCGGAGCCCGTATGGATTTGATCCGGGGTCCCCGACATGCCCTAACCCCGCCTTCGACCTCGCCTCATCAGATTCGAAGAAATAATCAATCAAAACAATATATTCGCCTGCGAGCCCCCTGCTGCCGAAGCATGAACGGATTCCCGAGGTGGACGCCTGGGGATATATCGATATATGGACATGCCTCAGGTGATTTCCGCAGCGCTAAAGTTCAACGAGGGTGAGATGGCGATGCGTTTTGGATGGCCTGCTGTGTAACAATCGGTGCGGTTCACCTGCCGGCGCTATTTTTGTTGGAGAGAAGCGTGCACGAATCGGTAGAAAGAAGATTTGGGGAAATTAGGGGTGCTCGGAAACCATCTATTGAGTCTTTAAGCGAAGTGCGATCGTTTGATCCGCCGGGAGCGACGCGTAAATATAATATATGCAATATGAGCGACAACCGTCTGTCAAAATATAGACGTCTTCTTTTTTCGTCCGATGCGAGCGTCTATCCTGGCTCGCTCCCCTGTGAAGTTCTGGAGCTTGACAATGTTTTAGTGACTGGGCAGGGATTTGTTATATTTGATGATATGTTTATCGCTGATAGTCAGTTTGCGCCGCCGTTTTGGGAATCGGGTCATTGCGAAAATCTGGCCGTTTTAAACGAAGTATTGATAGAGAATTCTATTTCTTGTGTTAACATATTTGATCAGACAATATCAATTAATTTTCCAAAAGAGTCAGAAATACATATACTTGATAAAAAGGTCTTTCTATTCGATGTGAGATACGGAAGTAAAAATTTCGGTCATTTTGTACACGATACGATGACGCTCGTTCCAACATTCATTGCACTTGCGAGTGAAGATCGCATTTTGTCTCCATTTTTTGCTTGTAGAAATTTTAAGTTTCCGATTATGGAAGCAACATTGGAGACATTACTTGGCTCGGAAAAATCGAGCTGGAATTTTTTCCCCTCAAAAGTTATTCGGATCAAGAAGCTAGTGCTCCCGTGCAAACACGTGGACTTCATGTGTTGGAATGCTTGCACGGGGGCGGTAAGACGACTGCGCGCCGAAATCGACAAGGCATTTCCTCCTCCTATACCATCTCAACGTAAAAACATTTATATCTCTAGAAACGACGGCAGGCGCGCGGCCAAAAATGAAGTAATAATTACCAATTCGGATGAAATGACTGATATACTTCGTAAGTGGAATTTTGAAACCGTCGAGTCTTCTAGGCTATCCGTTTCTCAATATTTCGACATTTTTAGAAATTGCAACATAATGGCCGGCGTTCATGGAGCTGGCTTGATGAATTTTATTTTTTCTCCGACTTCTAAGTTAGTCGAATTGGTGTTTGAAGGCTTTCCCGGATGGCTGTCTGTCAGTTTCTATGCGGAGGTAGCAGGAACTCCTAACAGGAGGATAGTTCACCAGACTCCGAACGGCCGAAACGTGGAGGTCGATCTAGTTGCTTTTGAGGCGGCAATTTCGGAGGTTGCCAACCTATAAAGGGCAGGACCGTTCAGTTCTCAGAACTTTTTCGCGAACCGGCGATGCCTGCCGCCTTGGTCGTCGCTCACTTCGGAAGCTTCGCGGTGAGGCGCCAGGGCTCGGAGAACCTCATCGACGCGCGCCGTCTTCAGCGCGCCTCTTGCGCCTCTATCCAGGTTTCCCGGGCCGCCGGCTATGATCGCCGAACTGTTCCTGGCGGCAACGGAAGCCGCGGCGGGCGCGTCATTCAATTGCCGTATCGATCTGGACGCGCTGAGGCGCCGTTACGCGGCGAAACTTGCCGCCGCGCGAAAAGCACTCAATCCGTTAGAAATCGCCGCGGCCATGCGCCCGATCCGCGAAGAACAGGCTGAAGCGGTGCGCTCCGTGCTGGAAAAGCGAGACGCTGCGAAGGCGGCACTCACGTCGAGACACGCGCGCCGATGCTTCCGACGAGTGGAAGGCAGCCAACCGAATTCTGAGCCTAGATTGCGATTTCACGCTTTACCGGGAGGGCAACCTAGCGGAGCGATTCTTCAAAATCATCAAACAATTCCGTGGTATCGCCCCCCGCTACGAGAAGACCGCCTGCAACTTCCTGGCGGGCTCACACCTCGTTTGCGCCCTCGCTTGGCTCAAATGACGACACGCCCTAGCGTATGTAGGGGAACGGCTCGGACACGAACACCCTTACGCCGACGAGTTCCAACTCCCAACTTCGGGGAGGGAGAGTCAAGACCAATGTATGGAAGCCCTGCGTCATAGCCATCGCCTGAGCGCGCTCCACGGTGTGAAGGACAACCGCCACGACTTGATCGGGACCAAAATGCAAAGCATCGGCGAAGACCGTATCTGATCCGCTCTCGGTCGCCGGCATTGAACGCATGAAGCCCCTCATATCCTGCGGTTCGCGGCTGAGCGCCGACAGGACAAGTCCCAGTGTCTGCCCGGGTTCAAAGGCGCCCGGACCGAGTTCGAGGTTCAGCGA
>Ga0302192_10001677_pt1 | contig 13905 bp, 10 predicted proteins | sample II_Bog_E3_2_FD_200230 | JGI IMG/M metagenome (GOLD analysis project Ga0302192, IMG submission 200230) | Peat permafrost microbial communities from Stordalen Mire near Abisko, Sweden - II_Bog_E3_2 | ecosystem: Environmental > Terrestrial > Soil > Wetlands > Peat | place: Sweden: Abisko...
CGATTGAGCCGCGTTCGATCTTCTGACTCACGTAGTGAACGGCGGTGGTTCGATGCGTTGACCAATAGAGCCAGCCACCCCCACCGCCGAAAGCCAGAACGGCGAGGGCGACGGCGGCGGCTGGTATTCGCCAATGGGTAGAGAGCCAACCTGCAGTCGCCTGCTCAGCTATCGCAGGTGCGCTAACGGCGCGGGTCTTCACAGGACCAATCTTGACTGGATCGAAAATCCGATAAGCGAGCAGTTTCACCCGATCGTTCACGAGAAACCACGCCAAAGCATAGCCCCATACGAATAGCGCCCAACCCCAGCCAAGAGGGGTCATGAACAGTCCATACACGGCGATCAATGTCGCTGCCGCTTGCGTGCCGAAAACGGCGATCAGCAAAATCCGGGCGGGACGTATAGACCAGAAGGGGCCGCGTGTGCGGGTTAGGAAAATCGTCAAATGTCCCGCGACTGAGAGCTTCAGATACATGAATGTTTGGATCACCGCGCGGTCGAGATGAAATACGCGTTCACCGAGATAAAACAGACCAAACGCGGCCGCGACGCCAATGACGCCCAGCACCGTGGAGATCCCCAGCACAAGCCGCATGTTCCACGCTTCTGGCTTGTCCTTATAGTGAACGTTGTCATAGGCGATCGACAGGATGGCTCCGTCATTGAGTAACGCCAGCATCACGATCATCACCGCCGTCAAAGGATAAAAATTAAAGACCAGGATCGCGAGCGTCATGAACAGCAGCACACGCAGCGTCTCGGCGATACGGTAGATCGCGTAGCTGTTCATCCGCTGGAAAATCTTCCGGCTTTCCTTGATCGCGTCGATGATCACCGACAGGCCGGGAGTCATCAGCACGATCGCCGCCGCCGCGCGCGCCGCGTCGGTCGCGCCCGAAACCGCGATGCCGCAGTCGGCCTTCTTCAATGCGGGAGCGTCGTTCACCCCGTCACCGGTCATGCCGACGATGTGGCCGCGTTTCTGCAGGTCATCGACGATATGGAACTTGTGTTCGGGGAAGACTTGGGCAAATCCGTCGGCCTTCTCGATAGCCTCTGCTACCGCCGTCGTCGCTTGTTGCTTTTCGTCACCGAGACTACCGGCATCGAGGATATTCGTGCCCATCCCCAGTTTCTTGGCGGTTTCCTGAGCGATGGCCAGCGCATCGCCCGTCACCATCTTCACTTTCACGCCCATCTGTTGCGCGGTCGCGATGGTTGCCTTGGCGTCGTCGCGCGGTGGATCGAACAGAGGCAAAACGCCGAGAAACTGCCATGGGCCGTCTCCTTCGGCCAGCGCGACCCCCAAAGAACGAAATCCGCGCGCCGCGAATTCGTCTACCGCCTTATCGACGACGGCCTTCACCTGTGGGCCATTGGCCGACAGCGCCAGAATCACCTGCGGCGCGCCCTTCGTCACCTTGAAGGCCTGTCCGCCGGGGCTCGTCACGGCGGCCTCGGTGCGTTTGCGCACCGGATCGAAAGGTTGAAAATGGCCTACCTTGTAGTCTTTCAGCGCCTGATCATTTTTTAGACCGCCGAGAACGGCGAGGTCGATCGTGTCGTTGTTATCGGAACGCGACGCCAGGGACGCGGCGAGGATCACTTGCTCGGCGGGAGCATGGGTGACGCTGAACGGATCGCCCAGGGTCAGCTTGTTCTGGGTAAGCGTGCCCGTTTTATCGGCGCAAAGTATGTCCACGCCCGCCAATTCCTCGATCGCAACCAATCGGGTCACGATCGCCTTCTTTTGTGCAAGCAGGCGCGCGCCAACGGCCATCGTGACCGAGAGCACCGTCGGCATGGCCACAGGAATCGCCGCTACAGTCAATACCAAGGCGAACTGCAAGGTCGAGAGTATCGGATCGCCCCGATAAATTGCGACGGCGATGATTGTCGCTACCAGAACAGCCGCGAGGATGATCAGATAATTACCGATCTGGAGAACGGCGCGTTGAAAATGGCTGACGGTTTTCGCGCCCTGCACCAACTCCGCCGTTTTGCCAAAATAGGTGTTGGCGCCGGTGGCATAGACCATGGCGGCGATTTCACCCTGGCGAATGATCGATCCGGAAAATATTGCTTCACCGGATTTGCGGGTGGCGGGAAGCGATTCTCCCGTCAGGGCCGACTGATCCACCTCGACCGGGTCGCCGTCCAGCAGGCGCGCATCCGCTGGCACAATGTCGCCCAGCCGCACGCGAATAACGTCGCCCGGGACCAATTCACGCGCCGCCGGGTTGATCCACTTCCCGTCGCGTTTCACCCGGGCCTTGATCGCCAGTGTGGCCTTTAGGGCGGCAATGGCGTTGCCCGCCTGGTGTTCTTCCCAGAAGCCGACCACGGCGTTGGTCAGAAGCAAAAGCAGGATGATCCCGAAGTCCGGCCAATGCCGGTCTATCGCCGACAGGATCACGGCCACTTCGATCATCCATGGAATGGGACCCCAGAAATAAGTGAGGAATTTCAGGACCTCATTGGTTTTCTTCTCTTCGATTTGGTTGGGGCCGTATTGGGTCAGCCGCTTCTGAGCCTCAGCTTGAGTCAGGCCATCCGGTGACGATCCTAGTTTTGCCTGCAGGTCAGGCATGGAAAGGGATTTCAAAGCTTGGGTTGGATCGGGCTTCGATCCCGGCTTGGAGTCGGCAGCCTGGGAAGGGGCGTCATTCGGCACCATAGTGGGTGCTTCTTTTTTCTCCGCTGCACCCTCAATTTTCGTGCTCCCTGGGATATTTGTCGTCATGGTCATGCCCCTTCCGGCGCCTTCGTGATCCAGTCTTTCGCGGCAGGCAATTCGGCGAGTCTGAACAGCCGGACTTCCCCGTGAAAGAAAGGCTTAAACATGTTGACCAACGCGTTCAGCAATCCATGATCCGTAACCACGGCGATATGACTAAAATCGTGCCAGTGCTTGAGCCCGAACACGGCGTCATCCGACAGCGCCTCGAGTTCAAAACCTGTGAAATCCTTCCCGATGACATAAAGCATCTTGATCGGGCCCCGAGCGATCATTGCTTCGGCCTTCGGGATAAGCGTGTTACGATAATCGTTGTGCGTTACTTTGCCACTGGCTTCAATCGCGAGCACGTCCGACGGCAGGCCCTCGATGAACATGAACATTATTCTCTCCCTCTAAGAGCTGAGGAGCGCCAGCGTGTGCTGCGCGATCATCAGTTCTTCGTTCGTAGGGATGACCCAGACCGACACGCCGCTGTCCGCTGCGGAAATGCATGGGCCGCCGGAAGTGTTCGCGCGCTCGTCCAACTTCACGCCGAGCCACGCCAGCTTGGCGCACAGCGCCGCGCGGACGGGGGCGGAGTGCTCGCCAATGCCGGCGGTGAACACGAAGGCGTCCAGTCCGCCGAGCACGGCTGCATAAGCGCCGGCGTATTTCGTCATCGCGTATATGAAATACTCCATCGCGGCGACCGCCAGCGGATCCGTGCTCTCCTGCAAAACCCGCATATCGCCGCTGACGCCGGACAGGCCGAGCAAACCCGCGCGCTCGTACAGCATCTTCTCCAGCGACGTGTCGTCAAACAGCTTGCGCCGCAGCAGGTAAAACAGCGCTCCCAGCGGCACGTCGCCCGAGCGCGTCGCCATTGGCAAGCCCGAGGCGCCGGCGAAGCCCATGGAGGTTTCGACGCTGCGCCCGTCCAGCATGGCGCACATGCTGGCGCCGCCGCCGAGATGCGCGGCGATCACCCGCCGCGCTTGCGGCGCGAATTTAGGAACCTGCCGACTTATGTAGTCATAGGAAATGCCGTGGTAGCCCCAATGGCGCACCCCAGTGTCGCGCACGTCCTTGGGCAATGCATAATTTTGCGCCACTTCCGGCATTGTTCGATGAAACGAGGTGTCGAAACAGGCGACCTGGGGCAGACCTGGGAAGGCCTCGGCCAGCGCACGGGCTCCGAGCACGTTGTAGGGCTGGTGCGACGGTTCCATGACCACAAGCGAGTCGAGATAGTCCAGCACATCGCTGGCGATCCGCACCGGCGCCTCGAAGCGGGCGCCGCCGAGCACGATACGGTGACCGGCGGCTATCACCTTCCTGTCACCAAGGTTGGCTTCCAGCCAGGCGATGACGAAGCGCAGCGCTGTGCCGTGGTCGATCGCGTGGCCCTCGCCCCATTCATGCGTGTCCAGCGGCTTGCCGGCCGCGTTTTGGACGACGAAATGCGGGTCGCCCTGCATGCTGTCGATCCGGCCTCGGCACAGCAGGGGTAGCGACCCGGCGGCGTCGTCTACCGCATAAGCGCCGAACTTAAGGCTGGTGGAGCCCGCGTTGACGACGATGATGGCGTCGCTCATGGCGATCACTCCGCGGTTTCGGGCTGCAGGATGGTTGGATCGCGCGCCAGCGCATCGGCATAGAGCACGGCGGCGGCGGCCGAGAAGCGGCGCGCGGCGGCGGTGTCGGCGCGGCTGGTCAGGATCACCGGCGCCCGCGCGCCGACGACGAGGCCCGCGGTCTGCGCATCGGCCATGAACGCGAGGTTCTTGTAGACCATGTTGCCGGCCTCGATGTTCGGCACGATGAGAACATCGGCGAGGCCCGCGACGGGCGATGAGATATGCTTAATCCGCGCGGCGTTGGCGTCCACCGCAGCGTCGAGGTCGAGCGGCCCGTCTACTATGCCGCCGACGATCTGGCCACGATCCGCCATTTTCGCTAATATGGCGCCATCGAGTGAGGCGGGCATTTTTGTCCGCACCAGCTCCACCGCGGCCAGCACCGCCACCTTTGGCAAGTCGACGCCGAGCGCCCGCGCGAAGCCAATCGCATTTTGACAAATGTCGCGCTTCTGGTCCGTGTCCGGCGCGATAATCAGAGCTACATCGCTGATGACGAAGCGGCGCGCATAGGTCGGCGCCGACACCATTGTGCAGTGGCTGATCAGCCGCCCAGTGCGAAGTTTCGCTTCCTTCTGCAAAACCGCGTGTAACAGCACGTCGGTGTGCAAGCTGCCCTTCATCAACGCCGCAACCTCGCCAGCGCCCGCGGCCATGGCGGCCTTGAGAGCGGATTCCTCGGGGCCGTCCGTGGCCACGATCCGGAACTTAGCGATGTCCAAGCGCGCGGTATCGGCAATCCGCCGGATCTCGGCCTCGGGGCCGAAAAGCACGGGCAGAATCAGCCCGGCCTCGGCGCCCTCCACCGCTCCGGCAAGCGCCTCGGCGCTGCAAGGATGCACGACGCCAGTCAGCATCGGCTTGAGGTCGCGACAGCGCTCGATCAGCCCATCGAGCCGATGCTCCGCCACTTGTCGCTGCTGCCGTGTTGTTGGCGCCAGCACTTCCAGCATCGCTGTCGCCACGACCTGACCCGCCGGGTCGGTGCACTCGCCGTCCAACACGACGATGCCTTGATCGGACTGTTTCTCCCGGACGACGAGCCGCGTCGTCATCGCTTCATCGATCGGCAGTTTACCCTTGATCCACACCGAGGTTGCGCGGATCAAAGTCCCGGGGCCTGGGAGGGCTGAGCTGACCAGCGCGATCAGGATCGCTGTGACGATGCCGGCTGCCCCCTGGCTCTCGCCTGGGCCGGCGAGCATGTCCACGTCGCCGAAAGCGGCGGCCCAGGCCCGCACGTCTCCAGCCTGCAATGTGCGCTGAACCGACGCGGCATCGCCGAGAGCAAGCTCTTCAAACGTTTTATTCACAATGGTTTGCATTGTTGCAACTCCTGGGCGTCACATTGCGTGAGGCCGCGACACGCAAGACAGGCCCCAAGACAAGAGAAGACGGGCGACCCGTCTCTCCGATCACTGGCTCACGAGGGTTGCACGACGCGCCGGTCTGTCAATCGGAGTCGCGAGCAACCGCGACAGTCGAGTCAGGCGGTCGTGCTCGGCGGCGCTGGGGGGAGCGCCCGTATCGATGATCGCGTGCACCTGCTTCAGCAGTTCCATCCGCGCTTCCGCGTCCGGCACAAGAGACGCCAGCGCCTCCATCGCGCGCTCACGTTCAAGCTGGAGCAGGAACGCCTGGTCCCGCACAACCACCTTGAACTCGGCGAGCGAGAGATGCATGAGCTGCTGGCGCGCGACGTTCAAAGCGAGTGCGCATCGCTGGTCGAGCGTCCGGTCGGCTGCGATGACATAAAGCACCGCTCTGGTCAGCGCTTCGTCAAATCCGCCGGTCTGAAGCTTCGCCGCGTACGCGTCCGCCCGAGCCCGTCGCGCCGCCAGCTTTTCTGGTGAAGCTCCGGGGAACGGCCGCACCTCGATGCCAGCGCTGAGGCCGAGGAGCGCCTGCACGAACGGCGAGCCATAGAAGCCGAAGAACATCTGCTCGGCCCATTGGTCACGAGCCACGCGATAGGCGTCCAGAGCGGCTGTGATCTGGTCCGACACCTGGCTCTGTAGCTTGAGGAACGGGTTATCAGCCGCCGCCGGCTTACGGGTCGCCGCCACGTTGGCCGCCAGTTTCTTTGCGCCATTTATCCATGGGTTGCTGTCCGCGAACATCGTGTAGCTGAGCCTAAGTGGGTTCAGGGCTTGGGCCAAGTCGGCCGCCGGCTGATTGGCTAGAGCGCGAACCAAGGGTTGCAGAAAGGTCCGGTAAGTTGAGAGGTTCAGTTCTGACAGCCGGGCCACGGCGGCAAAGGCGCGGTCGTCGTCGGGGCTGTTGCGCCCGAGCGCGCGAATGTCATCGAGCGAGCGGGCCTCGAAGCGGGCTGTCCAGTCGCCGGTGACGAAGCCGTCCCGGGGAACGTCAGTCGGCCGGGGCGAAATGACCATCTCATAGAGACCCGGCGCCAGGCAGTCGATGACGTCCATCAGCTGCACGAACTCCTCGTCCTGCTTGGCGCCCACCTTGGTGGAGACGAAGAGCGCGAGATGGCCGCCTTTGTGATTTAGGCAGTATACGATCGTCCGATCCGTCGCGCGTATGTCCTCGACGTCCCGATATAGATCCAAAATCCAGCCAAGCGTCTGCGGCGGCGGACTGATATTGTCGCCGGTCGAGGTGAACACGATAATTGGCGATGTGATGTTGCGAACGTCGAAGGTCACGCCATCATGCGACTGCAACTGGTTGCGGGTCAGCTTGTCGCCGATGAAGAGATTGTCCACCAGGAACTGCAGCTCGTCGCCGTTCAGCTGAATGAAATCGCCCCACCACTTTTCGAACCCGAGATAACGCTCCCCACCAGTGTCGATTTCTGTATAGACTTGGTACTGCTTGCCCCATAGCCAATTTGCCGGACCCAGGCTGTCGAAATTCAAGACCAGCCAGGTTCCGTCGAACGTTCCATTGCCGAGGTCGCTTGTCATGGCGGTGAGCCAGCTGCCGCCGAGAAGACCGCCCGTATACCGCATCGGGTTCTTCCCGTGCACGCCCTGCCAGTAGGACATCGGCGAGCCGACGACCAAACAAGGCCCGAACAAGTCGGGGCGCAGCATCGCGACCATCAGCGTCTGGTAGCCCGCCTGGCAATTGCCGATGGCGAAGGGTCGCGGCGCATCCGGATGGAGCTCAACCACCCGTTCGAAAAACTTCACCTGCCCCTCGACGACGTCCAGGAATTGCTGGCCGGGCGCCGGCGTCGCCCCGAAGCCGATGAAGTAAACCGGATGGCCCGCATTTAGAGCGTCGCCGATTTCGCTTTCTGTCTTGAACCCACCGATGCCAGGTCCTTGGCCAGCCCGTGGGTCGACCACCACCACCGGCCGCTTGCGCGGGTCGATCGCGACACCTGGCAGCGGCATGATGCGATAGAGCGCATAGTTGATCGGCCGAGGCAGCGAAAGCCCACTCATCAGCGCTTCATAGTCGAAGCGTAGCACCGTCGCCATCGGCCGTGACGTGATCTCGATCTCTTCGTTGCCACGCTGCCGCAGCAGGTCGAGAAAAAGAACGTTGCGCTGGAACGCATCGACCATGTATTCCGGCCAAGCTGTCACAAAGTTAGCCGAAGACGCTGAGGAAGGGTTCGTAAAAGTGAGCAACTCCTCGCTAAACCGGCTTGGCGCCGATGCGGGCTTTGACATTAACTGATTTGCCATCTTGAGGTCCTCTCATCTTGATCTCCCAAGGGCGGCTTGGGCCGATATATCCTGTCTTGTTCGCGATGCCAGCCTTTCCGGCAAGGCGACGCGGATCGCGCCGCCGGGAGTATGCCGCACGGCCGACCCACGTCTTACTGAACGGCCTCGTCGCTGAGCGCGGTTGTTGGCGGGTTATTGAGCGGCAGTGGCCCGTCCACTTTTTGTGGTCCAGTAATTTGCCCGGCCAAGGCGAGCGCCACCACGGGATTCATGCTATCAACCATCGATGTCGGCATCAGGATCGTGGCTCCGCGTTCCTTGGTCGTCTCATAGATTATATTCATCGCGCGCAACTGCAGAGCTGCCGGATGATCCGCATAGATCATGGCCGCCTCGACAAACTTTCCCGCTATTGCGGCCTCCGCGGATCCAAGAATCACACGAGCCTGTTTCTCCCGTTCAGCCTGCGCTTGCCGAGACATGGCGTCCTGCAATGCAACAGGGATTGCCACGTCGCGGATTTCGACTGACTTCACCGAGATGCCCCAGTCGGCGGTTTTACGGCCGATTTCGCCGCGCAATAGTTCGTCGGCGGCATTCCGTTCCGATAACAGCGCCGACAGCATCGATGACCCAATCATTTCACGAAGCGATGTCTGCGCGACTCGATCGATAGCTTCGCGATAGTTCGTAATGTTTAAAGCCGCCTTTTGCGCGTCGTGGACGAACCAAAAAATAATCGCGTCCACATTCACCGGGACGGTGTCTTTGGTCAGCGCCTGCTCGGCGCTGAACGCCGTTGTCTGAATGCGTTCATCGATCATCGCCACAACGTTGTCGATAACCGGAATGATTAGGAAGAGTCCTGGACCTTTAACGCCATGCAATTTGCCCGCACGCAGGATGACGAACTTCTCCCATGTGTTCGCCATCTTCAGCGCAAAGGGGGTAATGACCGCGGCGAATATAAAAGGGATGCCCCAGTAGAATGGGATATCCCAGTTAAGCCGGCCCATTGCACTCAATCCTACCCCTATGGCGCCGAAGACGATGGTAAGAAATGCAGTGATGGGATTCATTGTCGCGGATCCTTATCGAATCGGGTCACTCTCTCAGATGAGAAAGCCGATAAATGTCTGTTGTGCGAGAATGATGCGATATCCTCCGAAAGAAATGGCACGACACGATCAGCAAATTCGCCGCTCGTGTCGACGCTCCTGGCTCCAATGAAGCGCCGGTCTCGCCAACAATTATGTCGCGCAAGACCTCCCACGCTCTTCCTAGATGAACTTTCTTATGACGGTCGCTTTGGCGTCGGGTGGCCTTCCCGCCGGAGAGACCGTCCTGGGCATCCATTCAGCTCCCCGCATGGACGGGATGATCGCCGGCGGCGGCCGTTTTTGTGCCTTCATGCAGATCAAGACGTGATGGACTGAAGGCCTTGAGGACCGTTCTGGCGCGCGTCACCTCTTCAGTTGGCCCGTGCGCCATGACGAGAAAGCTGTCGCTCTTCAAGGCTGCCTCGTATGCGATCACGCTGTCTTTCGGGATACCGATGCTGTAAAGGGCCGCGCCCAGCGCGCTTAGGCCACCCACCACGATTGCGCCCTCGATCGCGGAAACGGCTATAGCGGCAAGGTATCCGATCACGATGACGTGGCCAACGACGGGCACGGTCAGAAACAACCCACCAAGCCAGCCCCACAGGCCACCCCAAAAAGCGCCGGCCTTGCCCCAAAATTTGACGCGATCCCCCGTGTTGTAAAAGCCCACGACCTTTTCGTCGATGTGATAGCCCTTGCCAACCACGCTGAGGTGCTTGATATCAATGCCCGCGTCGGCCAACTTCTTAACAGCGGTTTCCGCCGACTGGTGATCGCCGAAAACGGCGACGACTGTGTCATCTTTTTCCATTTGATCCTCCTTCATGACGGCGCAGCGCCGGGCAAGGATTCGTGCCTTACGCGCTATGGGTCAGACACAAGCCCGCGAGCCCCAGCGTCTCGCCCAGCTAATGCGACAATAGCCGGCATTGTTCCTGCGAAAAGCGTCGGAAACTACTCAGGCTCATCCTCTCGGAGGCCGTCAGCGGCAACGCTCGTAACGGCTCGCCGATCGGGCTTATGCGTTCGAAGAACAGATCGTGCGAAACGTCGACTGCTTTCATGTGCGCCGAGATCAAATTCAAAAACGAACTAAGGCAACGCCGCGAAATAACTGCTTCACGTTGAGGCTGGCATCGGACGCGGTGCGATGGTGTAATTCCATTCTGGATGGAATGCGTCGCCGCTGATGTTGAGGGCGGCCATTTCCGCGTCGCTGACTTTCACGCCTTTGGCGTAGGTGTTTTCGTCGAGTTCGCAGCGCACGGTGAGGCAGGTTTTCGTCGTCGTCGCCGCGATCAATTCGACGATCGCCGTTCGGCTGGTCAGCGGCCGCCCACGCCAGTTCTGCGTGATGTGACAGAACAGGCGATGCTCGATCTTGTTCCATTTCGACGTGCCGGGCGGATAATGGCAAACGCCGATGGTCAGCCCGGTTTCGTCGGCGAGCTTTTGCAGTTCGATTTTCCACGGGCGCACGCGCGAACCGTTGGAGCCGCCGCCGTCCGCCGTGATCATGAGCCGATCGCATGTCGGGTATCTCTCGCGCCCCATCGCCGCGAGCCAGCGACGAATGGCGTTGACCGCAAATTCGGCGGTGTCGTGATCGACGCCGACGCTGACACACCCGGCGTTCGCGCCGACATCGTAGACGCCATAGGGAATGGCCTTGCCGAGTTCCTTGTCGACGAAGTCATGCACATTGACGTCGATTGGAGCGCCTTGCGGCCGATAATCGCTGCCGGCGTTCTTGTATTCGCCGATCAGTTCTTTCTTCTTGGTGTCGACCGAGATCACCGGCCGGACGCCGATCCAACAATCCATTGCAGCGCCTCGTTTTCATCGCTCTTATCGTAGGCTCTTACCTCCGGATGCAGGAAAATTCTGACTGCGCCAATCAGCCAATACTGCCAGTCGTGCGCGGCGATGACAGCGATGCGCTCTACCCTCTGTTGATGGCTCTTTATGAATCGGGCATGATTTTCAAAAGCTGCGATACTCTCCCAGCCGGAGAATTCGGAAGCATCAATCAGTAATCTGATTTGCCCATGCTGTTTGATGAGAGAGTCGATTTGCGGAGCAATCTCGAGGAAGTCGTCAGCTTTCAATTTGTCTGGCGCTTTGACTTTCACCGCATTGCCAGAGATAACTTCTATCTTGATCATGGGAAAAGTCCTTTGTGGTCACAGTCGGTGTACGGGTTCGGCATCCCTATCAGTAAGGACAGAGAGCCAATTCTTCTTGCCCCTGATCGCAATGACGACTTCGTCGCGACGCCATATATCGCCACGACCCGAACTACGGCGGCGAATGCGATAGAAAGGGCGATCTGCAGGTTCATGACTGGCGATGATCCCGCGCATGGCTAGGATGTTTTTGACCATGCGCGGGCAGAGCGGAAACCGGAAATAGAGGAGAAGGTTCTCGGCCCGGCGCTTCCGCCAGGAACCGGTCGTGGCGACAGAGCGATCGCTGGCTTTCGTGATTTCACCCCTATGCCCGCGTGGTCATGATTTACTGTTAAAGTGGCGGCGCCATCAGCGCCTGCTCCTCTTTTTTTGTGAGCGAAACAACACACACCAATAAGCCGACAACGACCTCATTCGCCACAGCCAGGGCATGTTCTCCTCCGGTGGCTCCGAACACCCAGGGGGCGAGGGCGATGAAGACGCCGCTGATAAGGGTCAGCCATTTTTCGACCCTCACCAGTCTATAGACGCCAGAAATCGCCAATAAGGCCAGAACAGCGGCCAAAACCCTGGCGGCTGCTGCGGGATAGGCGGAAATTTCCGCCGCTTCCCTGGCCGACATTCCAGGCAAATTTGTTTCCCCATAGGGAAAGACCCAAGGCGAGACAAACAGCCAGACCGCCAACACGAACATGCCCCAATCTTGCCAACCGGCAACATTCAGTCCTTTGCGGAGTGATGTGGAGAGTTGTCCTGTCATGTCGAAACGCCCTCATCTCTGTTTTGTGGCCGAAGCCACTGCCGAGCGAAGCAGAATTTCTGTCTGCTGAAACTCACAGCACGGTGACCATTGTTTAAAATTCGTCATTTCGCATTCTCCGCAAGCGGGGAACTGGCGCTAATGGGCGATGGGCCCTCCACTCCACGAAGGTGTCCGGGCGTTCCGCACCTCGCTACCCCCGGAAACTACTCATCTGAACTCGGCTGTTCCGGACAAAAAAGAGTGACAGCCAAGGCTCCGAGCAGATTAACAATCTTACCGCGCCGCCGGCCCGACCAGCTGGCGCTTCAGAGCATCCATCGCTTGGCCAAATTTTTTCCAGTCTCCCAGCTGCATCGCCTTCTGCGCATCCTCAAACCGCTTTTTCGCCTGGCCATAGTCTGGCTGGTGCGTAGGAGCCTCCTGTTGTGGCGTTATCTGCTCCGGTGCGCTGACTGCCTGCGGTGCGAGTGTCTTCTTTACCGCTGCTTGAGTTTGCGGTGTCCCGAATAGGGAGTTCAGCGCTTCATCAAGCGTTGGCTCCATCACAACCTTGTCGCCAGCGACTGCGATGACGCGTTTCAGTTGCGGAAAGTTGGTGCCTTGTGCGGTTAGATACAAAGGCACGACGTAAAGGAACGAGTTCTCGATCGGAGTCACGATCTGCTTGCCGCGGATGACTCGCGACCCTTTTTGGTTCCAAAGCGTGAGCTGCTGAGAAATTGTGGTGTTTTGATCGATCATCGCCTCGATTTGGTTCGGCCCATAGACGAGCTTTTCCTTCGGAAGCTGGTAGAAGAGCATTTTCCCGTATTGTGGGAAGTCCGACCTCGCGGCCATCCACGAGATCATGTTGTCTCGAGTTTGCGGCGTAAACGGAGTCATGAGCATATATTCGAGTTGGTCGCTGCCCGGAAGCTTCGCCAGGATATAATAAGGCTCCATTGCCTGAACCTCGCCCGCGTATTTCTCCTTGGGAGCCGCCCACAGATCCTCTCGGTTATAGAAAACCTGCGGATCCGTCATATGGAAGGTCCGGTACTGGTCGGCCTGGATCGAGAACAGATTCTCCGGATAGCGCAAGTGCTTCTTCAGATCGGCGGAGAGATCGCCGAGGTCGCTGAACACGTCGGGGAAAGCTTCTCGGTATGCAGCCAAAATCGGGTCTTTGGGATCCATGACGAAAAAGCGCACGTTCCCGTCATACATGTCCACAACGACCTTCACGGAGTTTCGGATGTAATTCAAACCATTGAAGGACGCCAGAGAATGAGTTTCGGTTCCTTGTGGATTGGAGCCTCGCGAACCTCCCGTAAATCCGTCGTCGACGCTCGGATCAAACGCCGCTTGATAGGTCCATGTATGTTCTGGATTTGCGTAGGGATAGTGATTGGATATCGTATAGGCGTCCTGGATCCAATATAGCTTACCCTCGCTCAAGACAGCATAGGGGTCATTGTCGAGATGCAAGAACGGAGCGATCTGCGCCACGCGCTCTTGAACGTCTCTGTGAATTTGAATCCTGCTCTGAGGCGTGAGGTATGTTGTCATAAGGATGTTAATGTCGGCTTTGGTCCAAGAGAACAAAAGCCTTTTCCAAATACTGTCCAACGGGATTCCACCCTTTCCAGCGTAGCTCGTGTAGACATTGTCATTGCCTTTCGGGTAGTCGAATTCCTTGACGCCGGTCGCGACGATCCGATATCCCGGCATCGCTTGCCCGTAATAGATCGCTGGCTGGGTTATATTCAGGCCGAAATTGGATTCGGCCGGAACATTCTCGAGCAGATATTGCGGAAACCCATCTCCAACGGTCTTCGAAACGAAGTTCATGACCGCGCCATTGCCAT
>Ga0302192_10001692_pt1 | contig 13854 bp, 9 predicted proteins | sample II_Bog_E3_2_FD_200230 | JGI IMG/M metagenome (GOLD analysis project Ga0302192, IMG submission 200230) | Peat permafrost microbial communities from Stordalen Mire near Abisko, Sweden - II_Bog_E3_2 | ecosystem: Environmental > Terrestrial > Soil > Wetlands > Peat | place: Sweden: Abisko, Stordalen...
CAGTCCGGCGACGACCATCAAACGACCCAAGGTGTCCTATGCCAAGGTGGTTATTCCCACGCGGGAACAGTTCGTAAAACTGGTTGCGCAAATCCGGCAATCCGATGGCCGGGCGGACAGCCAGCGGAAAAGCAAGGCAGGGGCCGACCTGATTGAATTTCTGGCGTTCTCCGGGGCACGGATCGGGGAGGCGCGGGTCAGCGCATGGGACGACGTGAAATTCCAAAGCAACATGATCTGGCTGCATGGCACCAAATCGGAGGACAGCGACCGGCAGATTCCCATGCCCGCCGCCTTGCGCGATTTTTTACTCCGGCTCAAAGCCGAATCTGCCGAAACACCCCAAGGGAAAATTCTCAAGACGGACAGTGCCAAGAAATGTCTGGCGACCGCGTGTGAAAAACTGGAATTCCCTAAATTCACCCATCACGACTTCCGGCATTTTTTTGCGACCACCTGCATCGAATCAGGTGTGGACATTCCCACCGTAAGCCGCTGGCTCGGCCACAGCGACGGCGGAGCACTCGCCATGCGCGTGTATGGACATCTTCAAGTAGAGCACAGTCTAGCCATGAGCAAGCGCGTGAATTTTGACCAGACCACAAAAAAAGTTACGCCGCCAAAGCCAGCAGAGACGGAAGCCGGAAAATCTGCCGCCCCTGCCGCCGACCGCCGCGCCATTGCCAAGGCCAAAGCGAAATATAGTTATCCGTGGTGGGCGTCAGAAAACCCGCTGGAAGTTTTTTGGGGACAACTCCATGAAGAAGTCTGGATTATTCCCGTTGAGAAGTTTTTGGAAACAGCCAAGCAAGCAATGGGACGCCAGGTATTGAAACAGGAATTTGCCGACCGTCCGGCGCTGGTAGATGAATTTCTGGAAAGAACGCCCGAAGCCGTTCGCCTTGAATTGCTCGCCAAATTTCCGGCGCAAAAACCGGAAATTGCCGACAACAACTACGCCGCCAATTGAGGCTACGAATTATTCGATTGGCTCGGAGGTTTCCCGCAAAAAGCGGTCAAGATCGTCTTTGGAATAAATCGGATGCCGCAATGCCCGCGAAGGATGCAGCAAACCGCGTTTGGTCAGACGGTCAATGGTAATTTTGGCAACGCCCAAATATGTGGCCGCTTCCGCGCGTTTGTAGCCTTTCTTCTCAACGTGAGTTTTTGTTTCCGCGCTGGCCGAATCACCGGCACGCTCTGATTTTGAAAATTGGCCGTTAGCTTTAAGCATGGGCGTCTTCCTTTTGTTCAAGTATCTCAATGGATTTGACCCAACCATCTTCCCCGGCGGCCAACGATGAATAACGCTCGGCCATTGGTTTGATGGATTCCACGCCGCGCATTTGCAGGGCAACACCCAGGTTACGCAGGTTTTTTCCATTGATCCGCACCGTGCGGTTCAAGAATGAAATGGTGATGAGGTCAACATCTTGGCTGGATTCAAACTTGACCAGTTCAATGTGGTGATACGACAGCCCATAAAAACAGTTCGTGCTGGTTTCCAGCCGCAAATTGTCCAGCGGCACAGGGTCACTGTTGACATGACGACCAAGTTTGTAGCAGGGCGAATTAGTATTCATATTTTCATGCCTCGACTCTTTTGCGGGTTTTGAACTGGTTGAATTTCAATCCGCCGCCGGATGGTTTCGGATTTTTGAATTGTCGGCTTGACCGTTTCAGTCGGCTTTTCGGCTGGCTTGACGGATTCAGTTGGTTTCACGGACTGCGATTGCTTGGCCGCTTCCGACTGTCGTTGAGCTTCCGCTTCGCGTTCCAATTTTTCATGCTGCGCCATTTCCGCCGCCCGCTTTACTGAAGCGCGCTGCGACGCTTGAACATTAAGAACGAAAGCCACGTCGCGCCCCCAAGCGGTTGCCAGTTTTTGAATGGCGCTCGGTTTCATGTCCAGCGCCAGCGTCCGCGCGCCGCCGCGCGAAATGTTCTCGCGCAACTGCCCCTTGTCCGCCGTGAAAATCTTGACGCCTTTACGCCCGCGCGAAATCGTGACATACCATTGCTGCTCGTTCGTCGCGGCCTTGACCGCCGAATCCGAAAACAAAACGTAGTCTACTGTCTTGCCCTGGGCGGCGTAGGACGTGACCGCGTAGCCGCGCACGAACTGGCGGTAATTTTTCGGCAACGTCCGGCCATCATTCAGGGCGATGCGTCCATCCTGATGAATCTCCTTAACCGTCACCAATTCGCCATTGGCGAGCCGGCACCCATCCTGACTTTGAGCATTAGCCTTGAGCTGCAATCTATCGCCGCTGGACAATGAAAGTTCTTTTGGCTGGCAGACGGTGATTTTATCCAGTTCCTTGAACGGCACTGGCCGTATGCGATGGTCAGCCTCGATCAGCAGATGCTTGTAGGTAATGCCGCACAATTTCCCTGTGCTGCCGGATTTGAACCCGGCCGTCGGACGGTTGAACACCAGCACCGAGTCCGGCTGGTAAAACCGTTTGTCGCGTTTCTGTGCGTCCGTCAAATCTTGCCGCTCCAAGGCCGTGATCGTTGTTTCAGCTTCACCGATCAATTTCTGTGCTTTCAGGCCGAGCCGGACTTGTTCATTGACCTTGTGAATCTCCGACCAGCTTTGCGAGACGACCACGGTGGATTGCTGATTTTTGAAAAGTTCAAGAAAGTGTTCCGTCAATTTCGATTGTTGATCGGCCAGCGTGCAAGAAACGATGGCATCGTGATTGTCCAGCCGGTCAAACGATGCGCCGAGTTTGCCCTGCTGCGCTTCATCCACGGCGAGCTTGTATTGTTCCAGCCAACGGCGTTCGGCTTGCGTTCTGGCTGAAGCCGGATTTTGACGACGGATGTTCGTCAGTTCGGCATAGCCAAGACCTGAATACTGTTCAATGGCACGCAGGGCATCGGATGCCTCGACCGCACCATGCTGGCGCGTGTCGCCGGACAGGATGACACGGCCTTGATTGATTTGAATGTAATCAAGTAATTGCAACATTTGCTCGCCGCCGATTTGTCCGGCCTCGTCCACGATGACGACCGCGCCACGCCGCATGGAACGATGCGCGAGAAAAGCACTGACCGTTTCCGCGCCGTTGAAGCCGTCATGTTCCAGATCGGCGACCTGCTGGCGCTGCGGTGCGAGGACATGGACGACCTGACGAGCTTGGGCGAGTCCGGCTTTGACTTCGCGCAGGGTATAACTCTTGCCCGTCCCCGCCCCGCCGCGAAACAGCGTGACGAAATTGCGCGAGGACAAAATCTGTTCCACCGCTTTGCCCTGCTCATAATCCAACGAATGATTTGTCTTTCGATAATTGAAGGCCAGCGGCTGGTATTGGTTCATCTGATGTTGCGCCAGCCGAACGATGTTCAATTCGCGTCGCAGGACATCGGGCGTGGTGATTTTTCCCTGAAATTGTTCGTCACGGATATAATCGCGCTTTCGAGTTGCTGACTGAATTTCTGCCAGCGACACATACTGACCGCGCAGATGTTCCAGCGCGTGGCGCCAAAGCTCATGCTCATGGACGACCGAGCGGCGTTCAAATAGATGTTGCTCGGCCCATGACACGGCCTGCACCGCCGTTATTTTTTCTGGAATGTCCGGTGAGCGATGCTTGTCCAAACGGCTGATTTGCCACCATTCTTTCCATGACAGTTGTTTGTTCCACATGGATTGCAGTTTGACGATGCCGACATCCTTGATCTTCCGCGCCCGTTCCTTGTGCGCGATATTGGCCCGGATGACCTTGATGTTCTGGTTTGCCTTGTCCGGCTCGCGTTCCAAAAACTCTTTGGTCTTTTCGTCAATCTCCCGATGACGCTTGGAAAAGCGGTCAATCAATTCCTTGCCGACACCGATAATCTCGAAATCCCCGCGCGGATTATTATCCACGCCGTAGCCAAATTTTTGGAGCGACCTCACCATTTCGTGATAATAGACGTTCCGAACGAATTTCTGCGCCGTGACCATTTCACAGGCTTCCAATGCTTTCCAACGGCCTTCAGTGGCATCCCATGTGGCATTGAACAAGATGCAATGGCTGTGCAAGTGCGGGTCTAAAGCGCGCGAAGTGTCATGCCGGAAGACCGCACCCACCACATTGCCCGTCGCCCGTTGCGAATACTGATTCTGTTTGCGGACGCGAGTTGCAGCGTAAGTTTGTAAATGTCGCATCGCCACCGTTACCGCCTCATCATGCGCCTCGATGATCCGTTTATCATTGCCCACCAGTGCCGCGATGGAAACCGATTTAGGTGGTGACAACGTGAAATCGTAGAACACCCGACGATTGGCGGATTCACGGACGTTCCCATTTTTGTCCACGGTATTGCGTTTGGTGTTCGTCCGTGGTGTCAATTGCTCCTCGGTTTGCGGATGAATGTTGTGGCAGAGATTCAAGAAATCTTTTTCAGTGGTGACACCCGATAATTTCAATTCCTTTGCCCCTTCACCGAACCATTGACCTGAAACGCTCCGGCCTTCCATGTAGTAATCACCGACGCCCAGGTGTTCACGAAAATACGACTCCGCATTTCGCAAACTGGTTTGAGCCTTCATCGTCAACATGGCGACAAGCTAAACCATCAGAACACGAATCTTGCGCTATGGGTGACGCAAGGTGCACACGAGTCCGTGGTAATAATAATCAGAACAGAACATGGGACGCTGTTCTCCTTGCGAGTGCAAGGGTCAGCCGTAACAACGAAAGTGCCGGACAAAAATCAAACCAAAGTTGAACCAAAAATTATGAATACGACCATCGTATCCGCCGAGGCGAAGGCTCGCCTGAACGAAGCCGTCAAAAGTTGCACGCCGCCCGCGCCGGAAAAATACCGCGCGTTGAATGAAGTCAAAGAATCCATCATGGCGTTACGGGAACGCAAAGCTTCGTATGAAACCATCCGCGCCATGTTGCATGAGAACGCCGACATTGATGTATCGCACCAGACCGTCGCCCGCTATTGCCGCGAGGTGCTGGATTCAGCCAAGCCGAAGAAACCGCGCCGCGCCAAGATGCCGCCGCCCGAACCAGTGGCGTCCGCTCAAGAAGAATTGCCAGCGCGTTCACCAGTCGGCCAGCCACGGTCACGCGAACCGCGCGTCACGCCATCAAAAAATCTTTAGCGCAGCAGCGCAGTCGTCACCAGTCGCGGTGACAGGATGCGACCATAAGGAAACCCGCCCATGCTAAAAAACAAAAGCCGTTGGGTTCAGTGTCCGCGACCAACGCGCGTTCCACAGTCGTGTAACGCGCGCTCGTCGCGGACGGACAATGGAAAACGCAGTCGCGTTGGCTTCCGTCTTGAGCTTGGCGTCGCCGCTCCGGCGCGCGGTTTCACTCATGCCGTTCCACCGCGCCGCCTGCCGCTTTCCGCCGCCAACTCAAGACCGAAGCAGGCAGTAAAAATAAATTGGTGCCGGGCATCGGACAGAAAGACGCCGGTCGCAGCCAAAACAAAATTCGCAGGAATACTCACCACTCGGATGGAGAGTTCTGGCGATATGAGGCAAACATTGTATATGATTTTGGAAGGACGCACATGAATGAGAAACTGAACATATTCGTCAGCTCGGTGCAGAAGGAACTTGAAGACGAGCGGGTCATCGTCCAAAACCTGTTGAACACAGACTCGTTTCTGTCGGCGCATTGTTCGCCGATTCTTTATGAGTTTGAGCCAGCCTCGCCGGACAAGGCATTGGAAGGCTGCTTGAAATCGCTTGATGGCTGCCACGTTTACCTGCTCATCGTGGCCGCTCAATACGGCACGTTGGTTGGCAAGTTGTCCATAACCCACGCCGAATACCGGCGATCCAAAGAAAGGAAATTGCCGGTTCTTGCGTTCATCAAGGGCGACCGCAAAGTGAAGCGCGAGGATGGCACCGAAATGTTGCTGAAGGAACTCGACGACGACGGCCCGAAATACAAACGCTTCGGCAATGTAATCGAACTGCAAAAAGAGGTGCGAGCCGCCCTCGTCAAGCTGCTAAAAGAGCAGTTTGGCATCGCGCCTTCCAGTGACGAAAACGAGGTCGCGCAACAAACCATCGAGGCTACATCCATATTCGAGTCGCAGCCGCTGACGAGACTACGTTGGTCTGAACTCGACCACGAGGTGATCCGTCAATTGATTGCCGCAGCGGAAGGCCGGGACGCCGGGAAAATCTCCGCCGCCGACTTGCTCGCGGGCGCATCGGTGCGCGGCTTGGTCTGGCACGACCCGCAAGCCGGGGAACATTACGCCACCGCCGCCGGCATCGTGCTGCTGGCGAAAGACCCTTCGGCGGTTTTTCCGCAGTGCCGCATCCTGGCCGATGCGTATCGCGGTGCGGAGCCGGATGGCAATCCCCACGACCATGAAGACATTCGCAGGCCGATGCCGACCGCGATTGACCGCGCCATCGCCTTCATTGACCGGAACACCCGCCATCCGATGCGCGTGGTTGGCCTCAATCGTCTCCGGCTGGATGAATATCCCGTCGAGGCGTTGCGGGAAGCTCTGGTCAACGCCGTCGCTCACCGCCAATACGAGGACGCCGGGCGCAAAATCATGCTGGAAGTTTTTGCCGACCGCGTGGTCATCTCCAGCCCCGGTCTGCCGCCGTCACCCATCACTTTGGCCAATCTCCGCAAGGGCAAGTATCGTCCCTGTTCCCGTAATCCGGTGCTGGCACAATGCCTCTCCTATTTCCATCGCATCGAGGAACGCGGCAGCGGCTTCCGGCGGATGCGTGACCAAATGCTCAATCACGGTTTGGATCAACCACTCATCGGCACGGACACCGGCTATTTCCAAATCTCATTCCCCGGACCGGGCGAGAATGTGGATCGCATCCGCGTCCCGGAAACCCGGCTGACGGTGACACCAGCCATCGAAGCTCAGTTGAACGAACGGCAGCGAAAAGCATTGGCAGAAGTGCTCAAGTCCGGTTCTGTTGCCAGCGGCTGGCTGGTTAAGAATATGCAGGTGACGTATGACACCGCCAATCGTGACCTTCTCGCGCTGGCTGAATTGAAAATTCTCGTTCGCAATGGCAAGGGACGTGCCTCCAAGTATGTTCTTTTAGAAGCGAAGGCCCGTGCATGAATCTTCCGATAATCTTCCGATGCACTGCCGGAATCTTCCGATTTGGTGGTCACTGCAACTGGCGTGAATCTTCCGATAATCTTCCGGCCCGGTGCTGCAATCTACCGATGAACAATCGTCCGCCGAATCCGAGAAATCGTCCGATTAACTAAACCGATGGTGTCCGCCCCGACCAACGCGCTCTCCGCGCGCGTTCGTCGGGAGCGGCATTTTTCATTCGCCGCATAAGCGTCGTGCTTCCGTTTGCGGCACGGCGGCGGTCGTTTCGCTCCGGCTTCGTTCCAGCCGTCTCTCCGCCTGCGCTTCACTTTTCCGCCCGCCGAACCGCAAACCAAAGCAAATGGCCAATTTCATTGAAATCACCCGGCATAAATTCACAAGCTTGTCCTGACGCATCATTTACGAGTAAAATCTATGTCGTCCGAAATGGACGAAGAAAACTATCGAATAATTTTTACAAAAAACATTTAGCGTAGCTATCGGCTACGGGCTGCCTCTAAAACGACCAATTTTTGCAAGCCCGCACAGAAACCGACCGAGCACGCGCCCATCGGGCGCGGCTTGGCGCATCTTCTGTGCAGGCACTTGGTCGTGCCTTGAGGCAGGGTGCGTCAGGTTCGCGCCCCTTCTATTTTTAGATTTCCCGTTGTCGCAGTTGCGCGAGCAACCACACCGACACGATGGCCACACTCGATTTCAAAGGGAAAACGCTCGTCCAGAATTATCATCTGACGGTCAAGTATCACGAACTTGTGCCGAAGAAGGACATGAGCCTCACGGACAAGGTGCGGCTGGACGACAATCTCATCATTCATGGCGACAACCTCAAGGCGTTGAAGGCGCTGCTGCCCACCTACGCGGGCAAGGTGAAGTGCATCTACATTGACCCGCCTTACAACACCGGCAACGAAGGTTGGAAATATAATGACAATGTGAACTCGCCGATGATGCAGGAATGGCTTGGCAAAGCCGTGGATCGTGAAGACCTCACGCGTCACGACAAATGGCTGTGCATGATGCTGCCACGCTTAAAGCTGCTGCGCGAATTGCTCGCGCAAGATGGCGTCGTATTCGTCAGTATTGATGACAACGAGGTTCATCATTTGCGCGTTTTGTTGGACGAGGTTTTCGGGGCAGAAAACTTTGTTGGTCATGCTGTTTGGCAGAAAAAATACTCGCCTCAAAATGATGCTAAAACGCTTTCTGAAATTCACGAATACGTCGTTGGTTATGCCAAATGTGCAGAAAAGTGGCGTCCGAATTTGCTCGCGCGATCTGAAGAAGCAATCGCCCGATATAAAAATCCAGACAACGATCCACGAGGAGTTTGGAAGGCAGGCGACCTAACATCGAAAACAAAAGCCGCAGGCCACTCATACACAATCGTCTCACCGAGCGGAAAAAAATTTACTCCGACGTCCGGCAGGCAGTGGGCAGCATCGCATGACACTTATGAGCGGTTAGTCACAGAAAACAGGCTTTGGTTTGGGCCGCGTGGCGATAGTGTTCCATCGTTAAAACAATTCTTGAGCGAAGTCCAAGCCGGAACAGTGCCGACAACACTTTGGTTGCGTGACATGGTTGGAGACAATCAGGAAGCAGTGCGTGAACAGAGCCAAATTGGAATTACTTTTGATTCACCAAAACCTAAACGGCTGATCGAACACATTCTTAAAATAGCCACTTTACCAAAAGCAAACGACATCATTCTTGATTTCACCGGCGGCTCTGGCACGACGGCGCACGCCGTTCTCGCGTTGAACAAGGAAGACGGCGGCAACCGCAAATTCATTCTCGTTGAGTGCGAAGATTACGCGGACACCATAACAGCCGAGCGCGTGCGGCGCGTCATCAAAGGCGTTCGCACGGCGAGCGATGAGAATTTGAAACGCGGGCTAGGCGGCACGTTCAGCTATTTCGAGTTGGGCAAGGCGATTGAATTGGACAGCATTTTGGACGGCAAGAATCTGCCGAGTTATCTCGAACTGGCGCGCTACGTTTTCTACACCGCCACCGGCGAGGAATTTGACGAGCGCAAACTGAACGAGAAGCGGTCATTCGTCGGCGAATCCAAAACGCACGAGGTTTATCTTTTTTACCAGCCGGACATTGATCATCTGAAAAAGACCGCGCTCACGCTGGAGCGCGCGGAGAGCCTTGGTAAAATCAAAGACAAACGGCGTCTGGTGTTCGCGCCGACGAAATATCTGGACCAAGAACAACTCGACGCGCTGCGGATAGACTTCGCGCAGTTGCCGTTTGAAATCTACAAGCTGGCGCAATAGCGAGTTATGGAACTAAAGGAATACCAGCAGAACACACTCAAGCGGGTAAAGGCGTATCTCGAAGCGCTGAAAAGCTGGCGCGGGAAAAATGAAAAAGTCGTCGCGGCGGCGGGCAAAGAAGCGGCGCTGGATGTGCCGCTGAAAGCGTGGGAAGAAATCGGCGGCAAAAATTACCGCTCGCGCAAAAATGGCATAGGCGAATCGCTGCCGAATTTATGCCTAAAAATCCCGACGGGCGGCGGCAAAACATTGCTGGCGGCGCACACGGTTGACCTGGTGAACCGCAGCTATCGCCAAAAACAAACCGGCCTGGTGCTGTGGGTGATGCCGACGACGCAAATCTATCGGCAGACGATTGAGCATCTTCGCAACCGCGACCACTCGTATCGGCAGGTGCTGGACATCGCCAGCGGCGGGCGCACGGTGATTTACGAAAAAACCGACCGTTTCACGCCGGAAGACATCGCAGAAAATCTGGTGGTGTTGACGCTGATGCTGCCGTCGGCGTCGCGGCAAAACAAAGAGACGCTGAAAGTTTTCAAAGACAGCGGCGGATTCAGCGCGTTTTTCCCGAAAGATGACGATGTGCAGGGTCACGCGAAGCTGCTGGAACGGTTTCCAAATCTGGATGCGTTCGGTGACGGCAAAGGATTGTTTCAGCGGCAGGTGAAAACGTCGCTCGGCAACACACTGCGGATTCTTTCGCCGATAATCATTCTCGACGAAGGCCACAAGGCTTACAGCGACATGGCGCAGGACACGTTGCGCGGGCTGAATCCGTCGGTGATTGTGGAACTGTCCGCTACGCCAACGGACGACAGCAACGTGCTGGTGGACATCAAAGGCTTGGAATTGAAGCGCGAGGAAATGATCAAGCTGGACTTGCACATCAACAACAAGGAAAGCACACGCTGGAAAGACACGATGCTCGCGAGCATCAAAACACGTGAGGCGTTGGAAGTGGCGGCGCGCAAGTATTAGGCGAACACCGGCAATTATATTCGCCCGATTTGTCTGGTGCAGGTGGAGCGCACCGGCAAAGACCAGCGCGGCGGTAATTTTATTCACGCCGAAGACGTGCGGGATTTTCTGGTGAAGGAATATGGGGTTACGGCTGACGAAGTGGCCGTAAAATCGAGCGAGAAAGATGACATCGAGGGCTTGAACCTGTTCGCGCGGAATTGTCCGATTCGCTACATCATCACGAAACAGGCGTTACAGGAGGGCTGGGATTGCGCGTTCGCCTATGTGCTGACGATTCTCACCAATCCCGCGTCAAAGAATAATCTCACGCAATTGATCGGGCGGATTCTGCGCCAGCCGTTCGCGCGCAAAACCAAAATCAAGGAACTCGACGAGAGCTATGTGTTTTGTTTCCGCCAAAAGGCCAAGCTGCTGGTGGACGCCGTGCGCGAGGGATTTGGGCGGGAAGGTTTGGGCGATCTGGCGGGACAGGTCGTGATGGATTCGCCGGATGATGACGAACAAGGAGAGGAGCTGATTGAACTGCGCGACCAGTTCAAAAAGTTCGCTGGGAAAATATATTTGCCCAAATTTGTCATCCAGCAAGGCAAGCAATGGCGCGAGGTGAGTTATGAAACAGACATTGTGAGCCGGATTGACTGGGCGCAGGCGGATTTTTCGGCAGAGCGGAGCTTGCAACTTGCGGATGCAGATTCACAGGATGCTGAAATTGTCGTAACGCTTGGCGGGACGAAGGCCGAACTTATCAAGGAGCAGAGCCGCAAATACCGGACGAGCGCGGATGCGGGCGTTGATCCAGTGTTCGCAACGCGGCAAATGCTCGAAATGATTCCGAACCCGTGGATTGCCCATGATGTCGTCAAAGATGTCATCGCCACGCTCACGCGAAAGAACGGGCTAGATTTGGTGGCGAAGAATTTCGTGTTCATCGTTCAAGAGTTGGTCAAACGCGGCGATGCGGAACGGAACCGGCTGGCGCAGGATGTTTTCACCGACTTGATAAGCGCAAAGAAACTCCGCTTCCTGCTTTTGAAGGACGACGCAGGCTATCGCCTGCCGAGCAAAATTTCCATGCGCCAAGGCACACGCAAGCTGGTGCGCGAAGACAACTCGCCGTTGCAAATGAGTTTGTTCGAGCAAGTCGCCGAGGACGGCTTGAACAATGAGGAACAAAGCGTGGCATGGTATTTTGAAAAACAGGCGCAGTTGTTATGGTGGTATCGGAATCTGTCGCGACAGGATTATCGCTTGCAGGGCTGGCGCAAGAACGGGATTTATCCTGACTTCATCGTTTCCCGCACCAGCACCACCGACAAAACGGACTTCGACAAAGTTTTTGTCGTCGAGTCCAAAGGCATCCATCTGAAGAACGACGATACGGATTACAAGAAACAGGTGTTCAAACTTTGCAACAAGCTGGCGGAGGAAAAAAGCTGGACGGAGTTGGGATTGGAGTTTCCTGAACGAAAGATTGTGTTCGAGTTAATTTATGGCGACGAGTGGCAAAAGGTGCTGAATCGGTTGTTGAAATGAGGCCGACGGGATTCACGCGCAGCCATTAAGCTGCGGACAGGCTCATGCAAATCATTTGCACAATTTCGTTGAGTCCTGAGCGTTATGTGAACGAGAGCTATCACCGGAATATCCAGCCGCCAATTAAGTGTCCTCATTGTAACATTCACGATGCGCTGGCTGCGCTCGGCTATTACTGCCGCAATGTTACGAGCACGAATCGCGGCGTTTCACGCATTTTTGTGCGGCGGTTTCGATGTCGTCATTGTGGCAGGACTGTCAGCATCCTTCCATCCTTCGCGCAACCATACCGACTGGTTTTGAATGCCACGATAAATGAATTTTTCGGCGGGACTTTAAGCACGAACTCACTTTCATGGCTCTCGCTTCTGCAACAATACTGGAACCGATTCGCCAAATGGATTCCAGAAATTAACCATGTCATAAAGTCTGTGGTGGAACGTTCGCCTCCTCACCCGGACTCCGCTGGATGGTGGCAGGTTATAGTCGCGGCTTTCGGCAACCTCGAAAAAATCACCGGGATGCTTGTGAGTAGATTCGGTGTCACTCTGTTTGGTCGTTATCGCTGCCACTCGCCCTATTCCAAGGGAGCAATCGCCAATTGATCCGACTCCACACAACTTGTTTATTTCCCTGAAAAGCAATCCGTGGAAATCTTTCCGCGCCAATGAAAAGTGCCATTGAATCATTTTTGCGCGCCGAACGAAATGTTCCCTGCGTGTTGCTTTTCAAAATCAGCGAACAGACAAGCCGCAATTTTGATTTCTTCATCAGCGGCGACTAATTAATTTTTTATGAATACAGGAAAAGCGAAATTGCCGACCAAGATCGTTGCTGTTTACGTGAGGAGGTCCAAGAAACACCGGCAATTTTCGATCAGTGATCAGATGCGGGTGATTCGCAAATACGCCAAGCGCCGGGGATTGGAAATTGAAAGTAAGTTTTCGGACGGAGAAACAACTGACTGAACGATAAAATATGGAGCCTATTCAAAATAGCCTGGAAGACCAAGAACTGCCACTAACCAGCGCCGCCGCCTATGTCAGGATGTCCACGGAGCACCAGCAGTATTCGACCAGCAACCAGATGGATGTCATCCGGGAATATGCCAAACGCCGTGGAATGCAGATCACCAAAGATTATTCTGACGCGGGCAAAAGCGGGTTGAATATCGAGGGACGCGAAGCCTTGGCGCAAATGATTCAGGATGTTCAGGACGGAAAAATAAATTGCTCCAGCATTCTTGTTTATGATGTCAGCCGCTGGGGACGGTTTCAAGATGCCGACGAAAGCGCCTATTATGAATACATCTGCCGCCGGGCGGGAGTCGCGGTTCATTACTGCGCCGAGCAGTTTGAAAATGACGGCAGCCCGGTGTCCACGATTGTCAAAGGCGTCAAGCGCGCCATGGCAGGTGAATATAGCCGTGAACTTTCGTCAAAAGTTTTTCAAGGTGCGTGCCGGCTGATTCAGCTTGGATACAAGCAAGGCGGCACCGCTGGGTTTGGCCTGCGCCGTATGTTGATTGACCAGAGCGGCGAGCGGAAGGCGATGTTGAAGATTGGCGAGCAAAAAAGCATCCAAACCGATCGCGTCGTCCTGGTGCGCGGCCCGGATGAAGAAGTCAAAATTGTCGGGTGGATTTACCAGACATTCATTGATGACGGCAAAAACGAATCCGAAATTGCCAAGCTGCTGAATGCTCAAGGCGTGATCACAGACTTTGGACGCGCGTGGAACCGTGCCACGGTTCATCAGGTGCTTACCAACGAAAAATACATTGGCAACAATGTCTATCATCGAACGTCATTCAAATTGAAACGCAAGCATATTGAAAATCCGCCGGACAAATGGGTTCGCGCCAACGGCGTATTTGAAGGCATCATTGAACCGGAATTGTTTTTCAAGGCGCGTGAAATCATTCTGGCGCGCAGCCAGAAACTTACCGACGAGGAAATGCTCGCAAAATTACGCGGCCTAT
>Ga0302192_10001714_pt1 | contig 13729 bp, 13 predicted proteins | sample II_Bog_E3_2_FD_200230 | JGI IMG/M metagenome (GOLD analysis project Ga0302192, IMG submission 200230) | Peat permafrost microbial communities from Stordalen Mire near Abisko, Sweden - II_Bog_E3_2 | ecosystem: Environmental > Terrestrial > Soil > Wetlands > Peat | place: Sweden: Abisko...
GACGGCTACCAGCTAAACCCACCCGAAGGTGGCGGCCAGTTGCCAAGAATCTGCCGCATCAATACGATTCTGCCGAAGTGGTACGCGTTGTGAGCGCCCAGGCTCTCAAGCTGCTCGCGCACGGTCATTGTGCGAACCGGCAGCCCTGGCCGGGATGGGCAGCGAACTGGTACATCCAGGCGGCTTGTGTCGAGGGCTGCCGCAGCTGCCTCACGACTGGTAGTAAAAAAGCGCTGGCGCAACTGTTCCCAATTCTCCGCAATGGTATTTCCCGGGGTAGGGAATCCGTCCGAGGCATGCACGGGATACGGTGTCTCGATCCCGCGAACCCAGTCGAGCGTGATCTGTTGCCAGAAAGTGATGTGCCACAGTTCTTCGTAGATGGTCCGCGGAGCGCCCGCAATGGTGCGATGTGCGAACTCCTCGGGGAGCCCTTCGAGGATCTCGGCAGGTGGTGTGTGCGCGCTGTCGCCTATAAGAACCTGTTCCAGTTCCGACATATTTCCTCCGTAAACGACTCAGATGACACTTTTTGACCAGTTTCACACACTCCCTTTCGTCGTATCCTATTGATCAGGATATTTCGAATGAAGACATTCACTCTCGACGAAGCGCAATCGCTGCTCCCGGTCCTTGAATCGCTGCTGAAGCGCGCAGTCGAAGGCAAGCAGGCCGCGGAGGAAGCGGAAGCATGGCTCGCCGACCTGGCGCGACGGGTGTATCTCGCCGGCGGCATGAAAGTGGATGTAGCCAAGGTGGCGCGGCAGCGTGCGGAGATCGAGAGCCACGTGCAGCGCGTCAAGGAGAGTATCGCCGAGATCGACTCCATCGGCGTGCAGGTGAAGGATCTGGAAGCGGGGCTGCTCGATTTTCCCTGCCGCGTCGACGATCAGATTGTCCTGTTGTGCTGGCGCATGGGCGAGACGACCATCGATCACTGGCACACCATGGACTCCGGCTTTCAGGGCCGCCAGCCCATCGACGAGCGCTTCCGCCGCCGCTCTACTTCCGGTGGCCGCCCTAACTAGAGCGCGACCGGTGTAAATGTACCCTTAAAAGAGTGCGTGGGGTCAACTTTTAAGCCCTCGTGGTTGACAAGCAAACGGGCCTGAAAGCTCCAATCCAGAGCGTTTGCCGATTTATTCCCTCCGAAAATGCACAATCGGAACTGTGATAACGACCTGCAAATTGGCCGGCAAAAGTTTTCAAAATGTCAGGCATGTCACCGGTCCGTACCATCAAAATTATTACCCCACCCCCCCCACCCGCAATTCCACGTTTTTTGGGGTGGTGCTGTGGGTCATAGTACACAGAATCAACAGCTTAAAGAATCATCCTATGTACCGATCAGTAAACTTTGGACCCAAAAAAAGAGCCTTTTCGGGCTAGAATTGGCCTGAAAACTGGCAAAAATGCTCTCCAGAGGGCCATTTTCTTTCAGGTCTACTGCGTTCAAACCGAGACGAAAATGCGCTGCGTTCCCTGACGTGAATGCAGCGTATCTTGCTCTCTCCGCGCATCTTCGCAACCGGTGCCTTCAACAGGATGCGCGCGATTTACCATTGTGCTGTCTATGTACATCTCCGAGCACAAAGTCCGCGAAGTTCTTACATACGAAGCGTTAATCCCCGCCATTCGCCAGGCGCTCATCGATTTTTCTGCGGGCCTCGTCGATCAGCCCGCTCGCATGGTTCTCCGCGCCAATAACGCCGAGGGACTCCGCAACGGCTGGTTTGCTGTGATGCCTGTCATCGCGGGCGACATGATGGGCGTAAAGACGGTGACTTTCTATCCCGGCAACGCCGAGCTTGGATTGCATACACACATGGCCGTGGTTGAACTGATTCGGCGATCAACCGGCGAGCCGCTGGCGGTGATGGATGGCCGCCTGATCACCGAGATGCGCACCGCCGCCGTCTCCGCCGTCGCGCTGGATGCATTGGCCCCCGCCACGGCAACCAGCCTCGGCATTTTGGGGTCCGGCGTCCAGGCGAGATCGCATATCGAGGCTTTCCGGCGGGTTCGTCCCGCGCTCAATGAGATTTGCGTCTGGAGCCGCACGACCGCGAACGCTGAGCGCCTTGCCGCGGAAACCGGCGCGCGCGTTGTCAGCATTGAAGAAGCCGCCGCATCCGACGTGGTGCTCACCGTAACTTCCTCTCCCACGCCGATACTCGAGGGAAGGTGGCTGAGTGAAGAAGCGCTGGTGTTGGCCGTGGGTGCAACCGGAGCCAGCCTGCGCGAACTGGACGACGAATTAATGCGGTCGTGCTTTGTGGTGGCCGAATCCCGCTCCTGCGCTGAACGCGAATCAGGGGACGTGCGGCTCTCCGGAGCAACAGTACAGGCTGAGATTGGCGAAGTGCTCTCCGGGAAAATTGCCGCGCCCGTCGGACGACGCATCCTTTTCAAGTCCGTAGGCATGGCCATTGAGGACCTGGTTGGCGCAAGCCTGGTGTGGCAGGCGCGAAGCCGCGAACCGTTCCCAGACAAATAGCAATCGCGCAGTAGCGCCCCAGTCGAAGGCCTGATTGCGTCCCTCGGCCGGTTTTGTCGAGCGAATTCCGGTGCCGCGCGTCTCTTGATTTGGGCTCACACGAGTCCGTGCGCGAGGGAAGCGGAGAGACACGACCAGTATCAAGGCGTTACCCTTGAAGCTGGGTTCAGAGGACGCGTGATCGCATCATCAAAGGAGCGGCAATGATTTTTGGACTTGAGGCTCGGCTGCGCAACCTGGCAGCTCCGCTCCGGATGGGATTTTCCTGCATTTGCATTTTGGGGATCAGCGTCCTGGCGGTTGGTTTTCTTTCGGGGTGCAAGAATTTCTGGGCCGCGCCGGCTGGCAGTAGTGATTTCACCCTTTCCAACGCCGGCAACATCACGGTGACCGCAGGCGCCACCACCGGCAACACATCGCTCATCAGCGTCACACCGGCGAACTCGTTTTCCGGAACCGTCACGCTGAGTTGTGCCGTGACCACCAGCGTTTCGAATCCCACAAGTGTTCCGACCTGCAGCCTTTCTCCCACTTCGGTTTCAATCAGCGGCACTGCGGCTGTCACGTCCACTCTGACAGCAATTACCACCTCCGCCACGACCTCCGGATCTTATTCGATCACGGTTACCGGCGCATCGAGCGGTGCTACGTCGGAGACGACTTCGGTTTGCGTTGAAGTAGGGTCAGGCACTTGCACTTCCAGCGCGGGTACAAGCGGCACCTTTTATGTGTTGAACCAGACCACCAACCAGATTGCAACCCTGAGCGTTTCGTCTGCTGGATTGACGACCGTCGCCCCGGCCACAACCTTGCCGGCTGCGGGCGCCTTAGCCATTGCCGTCGCGCCGAACGGCGGTTTCCTGTATGTGAGCACTGGTTCCGGCATCTTCGTCTACACCATTGCGTCCAATGGAGCGCTAACCCTTGCAAACAGCCAGGCAATCTCCCAGGATCCGGCGACTTCGATGCAGGTTGATGCCACCAATTCCTGGCTGGTGGACGTCGTCAACGGCATTGGCGCGGTCAATGCCATTTCGATTGACCCCACTACCGGCGCCCTTGCAAACGGAAGCGAACAGACGTTTCCTTTGCCTTCTGCAGGTCCGGTCCAGGTGGCCCTCTCCAATGATTCAGGTTCGTGCACCACTTGCTATGCTTTTGTCGCCATGGGAACAGGAGGGACCGAGGTCATTCACTTTAATCCCGCCAGCGCCCAGCCTTTTACGAGCTCCCTGGGCACCATCAAGCTGGTGAACTCACAAAGCGCAGACACTACAGTCGCCGTGGATCCCCAGAGTCGGCTGCTCTACGTGGGTGAGACGGTTGCCGTTTCCGGTACCCAGACCGGCGGACTGCGAGCTTTCACTATCACCAGCAGCGGAGTTCCCGAAATCACAGGCTCGCCCTATGCCAGCGGAGGAACAGGGCCGTCATCCATTCTGCCCAGTGCTGACGGCAATTATGTGTATATCGCAAACCAATCGGTCAGCGGCATCACGACTGGCAATATCAAGGGCTTCTCGGTCACAGCTACATCTTTAACCGCGAACGCTACCATCGCGGCAGGAACTGCGGGCCGCCTGGGTCTAGCCGAGGATTCGACGGGAGGCTACCTGCTCGCAGTGGACGCTGCGGGCAATCCCGATCTTCAGGCATACACAATGAGTAGCGGCGTCCTCACCTCCGCGGTGACCGATCCCACTGGATCCGACCCTGTTGGAGCTGTCGGCATCGCGGCGTTGCCGTAAAACCGGTGGTGAGATACAGGTGACAGATTCGGTGAGCCTTGCCGTCGACAGAAATAGTCAGTGGCTAGCGGTCAGTGGTCAGGGCCCCCGGCAGAAATTGTCTGCTTCTCGCTGGCCGCACACGGCCTTTGATGAACAGACTATCCCTGCCTGGCAGGCCGGTGACCACTGACCGCTAGCCACTCACTATTGACCACTGTTATCGGCAATATGTCACCTTCCTTACATCGGCGGCATGCCGCTGCAGGCTAGTTGCACGCTGGCTGAGTTGGTGAGCGCCGTTTGGAGTGAAAAACCAGTGGTTCCCGCGCTGGACGACAGGAACGGCCCCAGGGCGGCGGCTGCCGAGTTCATGCCGTTATAGACGGTTTGCAGCGTGTCAGTGGATTCGTAGCACACATTATCCGAGGGAAGAATATTGGTCCCACCAAACATGGGCGGTGGAGGAATGGCGCGCGCCAGTGTCCGATGTTCGGCTTCGACACCGAGAATCGCGGCACAGATCTTGGCAAATGCAGCCAGGTCGGTTGCAGAGTACGCGGTTCCGGTTGCGGACAACTGTGTCGAGCTATAGGGGGAGACATCGCCAATCATCAGGGCGAGCTCCTGCACAGCCGTCATGTAGGCGGCAATGAACGCGGTCTCCAGCGCGATGATGATGGGGAAGAAATTCTGAAGCGAGTCAAATGTTCCGGTGGGAAAGTAAAACGTCTGCACCGGATCGCTGGCGGATGCTGAGATGTTCAGTTGCGTCCGCAGCAGAGCAGCGTGACTGACTTCTTCAGCAAGTGCTCCACGCAGGTAGCCAACGTTGGCCAGACTGCCATTGGCGGTCACATTGGTGGCGCTTCCGCCTGTGCCGGAGAGGTTAGGATCCTGAATGACTCCGCCAACCAGGGCGTTGTAGTACATGGTGATGGCCAGATCCTCGGCAATCAGTGCAGCCGTAAAGATCTGTTGCACCGTGTCTGTGGTGCCGGTTGACTGGGCTTTGGCCATGGTGCTGGAGCCGCAACCTGAAATCACGGCAGCCCCGGCCACGGCACCCGCTGCGCCTAATCCGGTGAGAAACCGGCGTCGATTGAGAGCCTGTTCGAGTTGTTTGAGCGTCTCATCCGATGCCTTGAGAGAGCTGCCATTGGGGACCAAAGGGGCGATCGTGGGTGAGATGGGTGAAACTGAGCGGCGAAACAGCATGTGCGTCCTCCTGAAACAGGAACGCGCACCTTGGCGAATTGGATTGGAAGCGATGAAGAATCTTTTCATCGTTGCCCAGGGGCAAGACGTTGGGAAGTGGCTACCTGACAACTGACTACTGACAACCGTCCCACAGTGGTATCCTCAAGAGGACCGCCACTGGCTGTGCTCACGCAATCCCCAATCCCACTCGTCCCATCCTTCAGGCACTCCAGAGCCTCTCTGAAGCCTTTGCTCGTTCTCTGCTTCCTTGCAATGGCATGTGGCTGCACACGGTTCCATAAGCAGCAGAACGATACCGTCTACGTATCTGCGCGGACCATGTACCTCCACGATCGGGTAGCCGCGGTTTCCAATCGCGTGGCGGAAGTGGTGAATGGACAGAAGCTGGAAGTGCTGGAACACGGCAAACGGTTTCTGAAGGTCAAGACCCAAAAAAACGAGATTGGCTGGATTGAAGAGCGGGCGGTAATCGACGCCCAGAGCTATCAAGCGTTTGCACAGCTTGCGGACGCGCACAAGCAGGACCCGGTAGTGGCTACCGGCGTTCTCCGCGACGATGTATACCTGCACGTGCTTCCCGGCCGGGAGACGGAGCGCTTTTACCTGCTGCCCGGCAATGCGAAGGTGGAACTGCTGGTGCGCGCTTCGGTTCCCAAGGCAGGAGCCCCCGGATCGGTAAGACCGAAGCTGGCAGAGACCAAACCGCCCCAGATGACGAAGACTCAGATCCCCGTGCTAATCCCAGGCGTTCCCAAACCCGCACCAAAACCCGTTAGCGCGCCGCCAGCCGAAGCGCTTACCGCCCCGCCCATCCCCATGGAAGACTGGTGGATGATTCGCGACGGGCAGGGTCATGCCGGCTGGTTACTCGCCGGCAAAGTGGATGTGGATGTGCCGGACGAGATTGCGCAATACGCAGAAGGCCAGCGTATCGTGGGCGCGTATGTGCTCACCAAGGTCCACGATGACGAAGCGACCACCGCGGACCACCAGGCTCCCGAATTCGTGACGGTGCTGAGCCCCAACCAGGCAGGGCTGCCCTTTGATTTCGACCAGGTGCGGGTTTTTACCTGGAGCCTCAAACGCCACCGCTATGAGACGGCCTTCCGGTTGCACCCTATCCAGGGCTACCTTCCAGTTAAGGTCTCAACGCAGATCATCAAGGACGCGAGTGTGCCGGTATTCAGCTTCGGGTTGGCCAGTGGACCGAATGTGAGCACCGACCCGGCAACCGGAATCACCCGGCCCGTTGCGCCGCGCACTATCAATTACGAAATGTTGGACACGGTAGTGAAGCGCATTGGGCCGGACATGGCGCCCATTCAAGTGGGACACGTGGAAGGCGAGAAGCCAAAATCAGCCAAGTCGGGGAAGCCCGCGAGGAAAAAGTCCCGCTGAGGCTTCCCCCACTCTGGCGTGAATGCTCCTAGTTCGAGTAGCTGCTTTGCTGCCGCTCGGTCAGTTCCACCGCAGGCCGCCGAACCACAGTCAGCCCGTCCTCTCCCAGCAGGTAAGTTGTACCCATGCTCTCGTTCGCAATCTCCGTTTTGACATGCTTTACCGTGCCCAGCAGTTGTGGAGCACCCGGATTTGAAGCGTCGACGATGCTGTAATCTTGCGCAACGCGAACGCCTGAGCCCTTCGTATCGTTCGCCATTACCAGCCCAAACTGTCCCAGTTTCTCCGCTCTTGTCCCTTCAAGATAAGCGGCTGCCGGCGAAAGAACGGGAGCCTTCGGTTTGCGCAGGTCCAGCAGAGCCGCACCCGTGCCATCCCGAAAACTGACCAGAATCGCGGAATCGTTGACCGTCTCGCCGAAGTCGAAGGCTCCCGTCGCGTCCAGCTTCACCACACCGACCGGCTGAATGTGAGCGGGGTCCGTGACATCCAGAACCGCGAGCTGTCCTGCCTGCTGCTGCTCAATGTAGAGGTATGTCAGCCCGTTGCCCAGCACATGCAGTGCCATCGATTGGCCGGTGACCTGTGCGGACTGGGGAAGATCCTGCGGCTGCAGCACAACGATGGACTTCGAAGCGAGTTCAGCGTGAGTGATCGCAGCGGTCGCGAAGGCGGCCATGAGAACAGCTTTCCTGAAATGTCCCATGAGAAGGTCCTTTCGATATCGGTGAGGGGTTGGGGAAGTGTGTTTCAACATTGTTGAACACAGCATTGGGGAGCGCCTGCCGCGGGGAAGCCGCAAGATCAATCGATCCTAATTGCAGAAATAGATGCCTGCAACTGCTAATTGACTCTCTGCAAGATGCCTAAAGTTTGACAGTTCCCTGCGACGTGGCTATTCCTGGAGGAGCCCTTCAAGATTCTGTCCGCCATAGAAAATGCCAGCGATGGTAACCACTTCGCCTGCGACCTCGAATGCAATGGAGACCCGTCTGCGAAACCCGAAAACCCGCAAACCTGGGTAAAGGTCGCCTCGCTGTGCTCCCCGCATGGGAAACCTGGCGAGGCTCTCACATTGCTGAACGATGGCATCAATGTAGCGGGCGGCTATCCGCGGCGAAGAAGCCAGAGTGATCTGCGAGAAAAGAGCCAGCAACTGGGACTCGGCTTGTGGAGAATAGACGACGCGATACACTACCCATCCTTTAATGCTGATCTGTAGGCTGCAGCCAGAGTTTCCCTGACCTGTTCGCCGGTGCGGGCCGTTGAAGGGTGAGCTTTCACGGCTTTAATCGCCGGGACCACTTCATTTCTTAGCCATTCCTCAAGCGCGCGGTCGTGCATTTCGAGCGCGCGCAGACCATCGCGAATAACCTCGCTTTCTGAGGCATATTCGCCGGACTCGACCTTGGCCCGCACTCTCTCCGCCATTTCGTGGGGGAGTGTGACACTGAGTTGTCTTGTTGATCGCAAGGGTGCCCTCCTGATTCAGTAGGATTTAATCCTACTCCAATAAAACTCCATGTCAACGGATTCGCCGCCCCTTGAACACCGTTACGTGCGACCCGTCTGCCAGAAAAGCGGAATCCGGATCGTGCCTGAGGATCTGCGCGACATCGTCGCCATAGAGACGAGCCGCATTTCCTGTAAAGCCCGCGGTCTTCGCCTTCCACACATTCCACCGCGGATGCTGGACTTCGTATTCGAGGCATCCGCCGTCCGACTGCGCTGCATAACCCCAATTGTGTTCGGTGATGAATTGGCTATCGGAGCTGTCCGGCGGAAGAAAGCGCTCGCCTTCCGTCTCAATCCGCATCGCGAACCGGTTTTTCCCCCAGCTCCAAGCGTATTCAGCTTCCGTCACGGCGCCATCCGCCCGGGTTTCAATCCGATGCGCCATGGGCACGCTCGAATAGTTTTCATTGAAGGCAAATCGAGCGATGGCCGCTACTGCAAATTTGGGTACAAGTTCGCGAATAAAGACCACGCCGCGCTTTGACGACCGCCTCACATAGAACCTCAGGTTCACCTCTTCGAACGCCTGATGGAACGGCGCCGGGACTCCGCATACACGCGTGCGATTGAACTCGAAGCCCACCAGACTTACGTAGGTTTTGCCGTCGAATTCGTCAAGTTCCATGCCCACGGGGAGAAAACTTTCGAGCAGCGATGGGCGAACCACGTAATTGAGCATCAACAGATTGCGCCACTCCGCGGTCAGGAATACGCCAGGCCGCTTCGCCATCTCACCCACGCCGGCGCAGCTCCAACTCCACCACGCGCAGCATCTCGGCCTCGGGAGCGGGCTTCCCCGTCCAGATCTCGAATTGCCGCGCTCCCTGCTGCACAAACATTTCCAGGCCCGTGACTACAGGAATGCCGCGCGCCTTGGCCAGCTTCAGCAGTGGCGTTTCAAGCGGGTTATAAACCATATCGAAGACGAGTCCGGCATTCAACTCGTTCTCCGCAATTGGCAGCGCCTGTTTGTTTCCCGCCATGCCACATGGTGTCGAGTTCAGAAGTACATCAAAATTCTGTTTCGCGAACTGCTCATGCTTCAGGGCCTTGGCCTTCGCTTCCTTGGCCAACGCGACAGCTTTTTCATGTGTCCGGTTGACGACAAACACTTCCGCCCCCTGGTCGACCAGGCCAAACACAGCCGCTCGCGCCGCGCCGCCCGCCCCCAGCACGGCGACCCGCGCGCCTTTCAGCCGCAACCTCTTCTCCAGCGGCCGAACTACTCCGGCCACGTCGGTATTGAAGCCGTAGAGCTTGCCATCGGCGCCGGTGCGCAGCGTGTTGCAGGCCTTGATTCGGGCTGTCAGCGGATCCATGTTGGCCAAATGCGGCAACACCTCCTGCTTCAAGGGCATGGTCACGGCTACGCCGCTCAGCGGCAACTCGCGTGCCACGCTCAACAGGTCGTTCAATGCGCGAACCTTCAGCGGCAGCAGCACGGCATTCACGCTTTCGCGGCGGAAAGCCGTGTTGTGCATCAGCGGGGACAGGGAGTGACCGATTGGATTACCCGCCACGCCGAAGATGCGCGTTGCCTGGTCAAGATTCTCAATGCGGTAGAGGTCATGAAGGCTGCGAGCGGTGGCTTGCCCGGGAGCGGTTGCGCCCGATTCAGAACTTGCGGCGAAGGTGAATGCAGCGCCGGCTCTTGGCCCCAGAACGCGACTCAGCAGCCCCTCCTCGCCCATCGCAATGCCCACAATGCGCGCAGAGAGCGAGCGGTTTTCAATCAGGCGCAGCACCGCCAGGTTATCGGTCAGCGTCCGCGCAGTCGAAACCACTTTGACGAATTCCGGTGCAAAGGTCTCAATGCGCGCAGCCGCCTGATCAAGCCCCTTGGTCCGCGTAAAGTCGTGGAAGCTCACTAGCAGCGCCGCTCCGGCGGAGCGCAACTTCGCCACCTGCGATGGCCGCGCCTCTTCCGCCGATTCCACTTCCAAGTCGACAATCTGGCAGCCAGCTTCGGCCGCTGCCGTCAGCACCTCAAGCTCGGAGGCAAGCGATCCGCCGAAGTTGCCGCCATATGGCTTCCGCCGGCAGGTCGCGATTGCTGTCACGTCGCGATGCGAGGCCAGAAATTCGCTCAGCTTGGGAAGCGCCGCTGCGGGTTTCGGGAGCGAATCCAGGCGGAATTCCAGGAACTTCGAGTCCCTGAGAACCGCTTCGGCGCGTTCCAGCATTTCTCCGGGCGTCCCACCTTGGATGGCCACGCACAGCTTTCCCACCCGCAACGGTTGTGCGGACGCGGCGGGGCGGTTATGAGCCATGCTGGCGACCTCGTGGAGCTTCTGCATCGATTGACGCATCTTAGATGGGTTGCCTGCGGGATGCAACAACTGAGTTCGGGCACGCGATTGAAGAGCCGAAAGCACGAACCCGCTCCGCTGTGGCAACCTAGAACTTTGGAGGAGTCTGCCATTATGCCTGACGATCAACCGTCGCCCGTTGCCGTAACCGAAGCCCTGCACGCCTGGGATGCCGGCGGCGCCGAATCCGCCGAAGCGCTCTCCGCCTGGGTCAGCGCCAGGCTGGCTGCTCATGAGTCCGCGCTGGCTGCACTGCTGGCCGTTGAAGGTCCGCGCACGCCGGAGAATTCCTTGCGCCTTTTTGACCAGGCGATCGAGCATCTCACGCTGGCCGGCGCGCAGTCCGGAGTGCTCAATTCCGTGGCTTCGGATAAGGCTGTGCGCGACCAGGCTCAAAATGAAGCGCAGCGGGTCGCCATGGCAGGCAGTGCCCTGAGCCTGAATCGAGCGGTTTACGAGGCGCTCGCGGCTATTGACCTGGAGGGCGCTACTCCTGCGACGCAACACTTTGTGCAGCGGACGCTGCTCGGCTACCGGCTGGCTGGCGTTGACAAGGACCAGGCCACGCGCGACCACCTGCAGGCGCTGCAGGAGAAGGCCACGATGCTGTCGCTCGAATTCAGCCGGAATATCCAGGAGGGCGGAAAGACCATTGAAGCAACCGCGGAAGAGCTCGACGGCTTGCCTGCTGACTACCTCGCGCGCCACCCGGCGAATGCAGAAGGCCGCGTTACCATCACCACCGATCCTCCCGACATGCAGCCGGTGATGACATTCGCTGCAAACGCGGCTCTCCGCGAGCGCATGTTTCTTGCGTACAACACCCGCGCCTATCCGGCCAATCAGAAGATTCTTCTCGACCTGCTGGCGACGCGGCAGGAGGTTGCCTCAGTGCTCGGCTTCCGCAGTTGGGCTGACCTGGCCACGGCCGACCAGATGATGGGCTCAGCCGCAAATGTCCGAACCTTTCTCGCGAAATTGGACGAAGCCAGCCGCGAGGGCGCGATACGCGAGCATGCCTCGATCATTGGATTTGCCCGCGAGCGCCACCCGGATCTGACGGCCATCGACATCACCAGCCGCGGCTATTGGTACGAGCAGTTCCGCCGCTCGGCATTCGACTTCGATTCGCAATCGGTCCGGCCCTATTTCCCTTATGCGCAGGTTGAGGCGGGCGTGCTGGAGACTGCCGCAAAGCTCTTCAAGGTGGAGTTCCGTCCGTCCGACGCGGCGGCATGGCATGCTGACGTTTCCACCTTCGATGTCCTCGACGGAGGCCGCGTGGTTGGCCATTTCTATCTCGACATGCATCCGCGTGAAGGCAAAGACAAGTGGTTCTCCGCCGCGCCGATCGTCACCGGCTCACAAGGGCGCGCCCTGCCGGAGGCAGCGCTGATATGCAATTTCCCGGCGGGCGATGAAAACGATCCGGGCCTGCTTCAATACAACGACGTGGTGACCTTCTTCCACGAGTTCGGTCACCTGATGCACGCCATCCTGGGCGGCCAGACAGAGTGGGCCGGCCTCTCCGGTTTCGCCACTGAGGGCGATTTCATCGAGGTGCCGTCGCAGATGCTGGAAGAATTCTTCCGCGACGAGAAACTGCTGCAGGCTTTCGCGAAGCACTATCAGACTGGTGAAGTTCTTCCCTCCGAGACGATCAGAAAGATGAAGCTGGCCGGAGCGTTTGGACGGGCGGATTGGGTGCGCGCGCAGCTTTACTACACCACCCTCTCGCTCGACCTGCACGATCAGGATCCCGCCGGACTCGATCTGGACGCGCTTACGGAGCGGCTATACAAGACCCTGCAGCCCTGGACCTGGCTAGCAGGCAACCGCATGTATGCCAGCTTTGGCCACTTGACCGGCTACTCGTCCAACTACTACACGTACGCCTTTGATAAGGTAATTGCGCTCGACTTCTTCGCCCAGTTCGACCCCGACGACCTGACTGGCTGCGACGCCGGCGTACGCTACCGCAAGGCGGTACTTGAACAGGGCGGGTCAAAGCCGGGCCGGCAGATGGTGCGCGATTTCCTGGGCCGCGACGAAGAGTTTTCCGCATTCAGCGAATGGTTGAATGAGGAATTTGAAGCGGACATTCTGGCGGTGCATTGATGACCGAAGCCGATTTTCGCCGCATCGCACTCAGCTTCGAAGGCGCGGAACAGGGTTCGCACTTCGGCGCAACCGATTTTCGCGTCGGCGGGCACATCTTTGCCACGCTCGCCTCCATCAGCGAGGGCTACGGCAACCTATTTTTGACCCCGGAGCACCAGGCCGCTTTTGTCCAGGAGCAGCCGAAGATCTTTCTGCCCATCCATGGAGGCTGGGGCCGGATGGGCATGACGCACATCCGCTTGGCTGTGGCGGACGAAGACACCCTGACCGGCGCGCTGCACACGGCGTGGAAACTGCGCGTGGAGAAGAACAGCAAGTCCGGGAAGAAAAAGAGCTCTGCAACCAAACGGTCGGCCGTCCCCAAGCGAAACCCCGCAAAGCGTCGTTAATCGTATTGAGCTTCCTGATCCGCTACCATGGTCCCATGGCAGACGTTGCGGATTTCAAGGGCAAATGGGCGCTGGTTACCGGAGCCAGCGCGGGCATTGGCACAGCCTTGGCACGGGAACTCGCCTCACATGGCGCAAAGCTCATTCTCACCGCGCGGCGTAAAGATCGGCTGGAATCGCTTGCTGCGGAACTGACCGCAAAGGGAATCGAAGTCCGCACGGTTGTCGCCGATCTCAACGATCCCGCCGCGCCGCAGCAGATTTACGACGCCACAGAAGGAGCTGGCCTCGCCGTCGACATCCTGGTCAACAATGCGGGTCTTGGCCAGTTTGGTGTTTTCGCCCAAAGTGAGATCGAACAGGAACTGAGCCAAGTGCGCGTCAACTGTGAGGCCGTTGTTCGCCTTACACGTCTCTTTGTCCCGCGCATGGTCGAGCGCAAGCGTGGCTGGATCATGATTCTTGCTTCAACCGCCAGCTTTCAGCCCGTGCCCTATATCAGCACCTATGCGGCCACCAAGGCCTTTGACCGTATGTTTGCCCTTGGATTGG
>Ga0302192_10001730_pt1 | contig 13683 bp, 9 predicted proteins | sample II_Bog_E3_2_FD_200230 | JGI IMG/M metagenome (GOLD analysis project Ga0302192, IMG submission 200230) | Peat permafrost microbial communities from Stordalen Mire near Abisko, Sweden - II_Bog_E3_2 | ecosystem: Environmental > Terrestrial > Soil > Wetlands > Peat | place: Sweden: Abisko, Stordalen...
TTCCAGCGAAAGATGAGGGAGTTTGCCGGCACCATGAGGGGCTGGCGAGCCAGCTCGGGCAGGGCGCAGTAGGCCACCCACATCCCCAGCGTAGCCAGAATCGCCGACTCATAAACGAACTGCCAGGGAGCGATCAATGAGGTGCTAAGGGGAATCAATGAGATCACGACGAAGTCGTTGGCTGACATCACGCCAAAGCCCAGGGCAATCCCGAAGGCCATGTCGCGGACCGAGAGGCACAAAGCGTTCATGCCCAAGCACAGGAAGCCCAGCAGGCACAACTCAACAATGCTCACCGAACGCATCAGCCGAAAGGCGATATCGGGAATGAACATAACGCCTTTGTGCGCGAATGTGATTGTCGAGAAGCTCACGATGACCGAGGCCAAAACCGCCCAGCGGAAGATCACGATGCCAAACTTCATCAGTCCGGGGAACGCCGAAAGAGCGGAGCGGAAGACCTCCATGCAGACGAAGAAGAGGAGCGCCGCGCTGGCGACGTAAACCGCCCAATAGCTGTAAAAATACATATCGAAGCAATAGTCGTTGAACCAATGCCGCGACTGGCCATAGAAGAGTACAAGTAGCACCGGCATCGACGCCATACGTAACGCCAGATAAGCTCCCATAGCCGGGAAGCGGTGCTGCAACTTTTTGGTCCAGAACAGGAAGCAGAGCACGGACCAAAGAGCAAATTCGGCCACGCTCATTAGGGACATTGCAGTCTGTGAAGGCATAGAAGCCCCCCCTCGCCATTCTAAGAACTTTCATAGAATAGCGCGGAATGCCCTAATACTCAACAAAAAATGAACTGATTCAGCACACTTTCCAGCCAAGGGTTCTACTGGCCATCAGGGTTGCCGGGGCAAAGATGGGGTCCGCATCCCGGAATCGGCATGCTTGCGGTAGCCGACTGATGGCTTGCGATGGGCTGTGCGGTCTTGGGCGTGGTGGCGGCGGCGGCGGCTCCGGCGACGATAACGGTCAGAGCGAAGATGCGAATGGCGAGTTTCATTTTTGGTAACCTCTGGTGGATTTTGGTGCTCAGGAAGTACATCTCCTGTACACCAAAATCGTAGGAGATTACGCAGATTAAGTCCAGCTAATTCAGAAATATAAATAAATGGTAATGCACAGATTACTGAAGTAACTTAACTGGTCGGCATTTTTCTCATTTTTTGCACGCATTTTCCACCCCGTTTTCCCCTTCTTTCCAACTCGCTCCGCATGGTAAAATTACTATAGAAATGTTTGATTGAAAGCCCCTGTCTTTCAATCGGTTACACCCCCGAATCCCGTCCGGAAGCTCCTCTGGACGCGGCGCCTCCAGCGGAGCTAAAAGCGAAGGTTTTACGAATGGACCCTTATGGCAACTGAACCCCTGAACACCCCGCTCCCCGAAGATAACGGCAACTATACCGGCGAGAACATCAAGGTACTTGGAGGCCTGGAGGCGGTGCGCCTGAGGCCAGCCATGTATATCGGCTCGACCGGGGAAATGGGTTTGCACCATCTGGTCTACGAGGTGGTGGACAACTCGGTGGACGAGGCGCTGGCCGGTTATTGCAAAAAAATCGATGTCATCATTCACGTGGACAACTCCATCACGGTGGTCGATGACGGGCGCGGCATTCCTGTGGACATGATGGACCTAGCCGACGGCAAGGTGATGCCGGCCGTGCAGGTGGTGTTGACCATGCTTCATGCGGGCGGCAAGTTCGACGCATCCACCTACAAAGTCTCCGGCGGCCTTCACGGCGTGGGCGTCAGTTGCGTCAATGCGCTCTCGCAAGAGCTCAACGTGGAGATCTGGCGCGACGGCCACACCTGGGAGATGGACTTCAGTTGCGGAGAGCCCACCAGCGAACTGCGCAAGGCGGGCACCAGCAAGCGGCGCGGAACCAAGATACATTTTTTGCCAGACAAGAGCATCTTTACCGCCACCGAATTCAACTACGATACCCTGGCTCAGAGATTGCGCGAGATGGCCTTTCTCAACAAAGGCCTGGAGATCACGCTCACCGACGAGCGCACCGCCGACGCAAAGACAGGCAATGCGCGCCACTCCGAGTTTAAATACGCCGGAGGCATCGCCGAGTTCGTCAAGCATCTGAACCGCGGCAAGACGGTGCTGCACGACAAGCCCATCATGATGGAGGCGACGCGCGACAAGGTCGAGATTGAAATCGCGCTGCAGTACAACGACAGCTACTCGGAGACAGTCTTCAGCTTCGCCAACAACATCAACACCGTGGACGGAGGGTCGCATCTCTCCGGTTTTCGGACAGCTCTCACTCGAACGATCAACGCCATCGGCCAATCGCTCGGCCTCTTCAAGGACATGAAGGAAAATCTGAGCGGCGACGACGTCAGGGAGGGGCTGGTGGCAGTGGTCAGCGTCAAGCTCTCGCAGCCGCAGTTCGAGGGCCAAACCAAGGGCAAGCTCAACTCCGACATCGCCGGCACCGTGCAGGCCTTTGTCAACGAGCGGCTGGGCGCGTACCTGGAACAGAATCCGCCCATCGCCAGGAAAATCATCAACAAGGCCGTCGAGGCCGCGCGCGCCCGTGAGGCCGCCCGCAAGGCTCGTGACCTGACCCGCCGCAAGGGAGCGATGGACGGTGGCGGTTTGCCCGGCAAGCTGGCCGACTGCAGCGAGCGCAATCCTGAGCGCTGCGAATTGTATCTGGTCGAAGGCGAGAGCGCCGGCGGCACCGCCAAGCAGGGCCGCGACCGGCGCTTCCAGGCCATCCTGCCGTTGAAGGGAAAAATCCTCAACGTGGAAAAGGCGCGCTACGACAAAATGCTGGGCCACGAGGAAATCCGAGCCATGATCACCGCGCTGGGCTGCGGCATCGGCAAGGACGACTTCGACGCCGCCAAAATTCGCTACGGCAAAATTATTCTCATGACCGACGCCGACGTAGACGGCTCGCACATTCGCACCCTGCTACTCACCTTCTTCTTCCGGCACATGACCGAGCTGATCAAGCGCGACAACATCTACATCGCACAGCCGCCGTTGTTCAAGATCAAGAAGGGCCGCTTCGAGCAGTACATCAAGGACGAGCGGGGGTTTGTGAAGGTGATGGTCAACCGCGCTGCAGAAGGCATGATCGTTCGCCATGGCGAGGCGGCCAGCCGCATCGAGGGCACTACCCTGACTCGCTTCATGGGAACCTTGAGCGAGTACCTGGACTTTGTCGAAAAGGTGGACAAGCGTATCCGGAATGAAAAACTAACGGAGTTGCTGGCCCGCGCCGAACTGGTACACCGCGCCGATTTCGCCTCCAAATCCGAAAGCGATATTCCGCCCAAGCTATCCCTGCTTCACGCCGAATTAGCCGAGAGAGCCGAGGAATTTGATTTCAAATCGCTGGGCGATCTGGTCGAGGACGAGGAGCATCACACATGGTCGATAAGTTTTGTGGATGCGCAGGGAGCTGAGCGCCGCATCGACTGGACCCTGGCCTCCAGCCCCGAGTTCCGCCAGATGATGTCCAAGTACACGACCATCAAAGAGTTCCTGGAGCCGCCTTTCCTCATCGAATACGCCGCCAAGGCTGCGGCAGCCGAAGCCGCCCCCGAAGCTGAGGCGGAGGAGGAAGAAGGCGCTGAGGCGCAGGCCGAGGCCAAGCAGGCCCGTCGCACCGCCCGTATGGTGCGCGAGCCGGTAGAAAAGCAAACCGCCCGCGAACTCTTCACCTACATCGTCGAGCAAGGCAAAAAGGACTATCAGGTCCAGCGCTACAAGGGCCTTGGCGAGATGACCTCCACGCAACTCTGGGAAACCACCATGGACCCCGAGCGCCGCACGCTGCTTCAAGTCAAGCTGGAAGACTTTGTGGAAGCCGAGGAGATCTTCGCCACGTTGATGGGCGAGGATGTCGAAAAGCGCCGCAAGTTTATTGAGGATAATGCGCTGGATGTAAAGAACCTCGACATCTAGGATCAATCGTTTCGCTCAAACATCTCAGCAACCTGCGGGTTGAATGCAGCGGGCGTATGCGGCGGTTTAGACTGGTTGCGGAGAAACTTCGATGAGATTGCTCCGAATCTTCAGTACAATCGCCGTTCTGGCCGTCTTGATTGCCGCGCAGACGCGGATTCACGCGCAGTTTGGCTGGGGAGCGCCTCCGCCGGAGAGCGCCGCTTCTGTTCCCGCGGCGCAGTTACTACAACCCGGGGAATTGAATCGCGTGTTGCATGCCCCGGGCGCAAGCAAGCCGTTGATGCTGCAAGTGGGTTCGCACATGCTCTTTGCCCAGGCTCATATTACAGGCTCCGAATATGCCGGGGCCGGTTCGCAGCCCGAGGGCCTCAATCAATTGCGAACAAGGGTTGCGCAGCTCCCCCGCAAGACCTTCATCGTGCTCTACTGCGGCTGCTGCCCGTGGAGCCGCTGCCCCAACGTCGGATCCGCGTTCAAGCTGCTGCGTGATATGGGATTCACCAACGTGAAGGTTCTCTATCTGGCCAACAACCTGGGAAGCGATTGGGTAGACAAGGGGTATCCGGTTGAGAGCGGACACTAAGGCGCACACCGCGCATCGCCGCCTGCTGCCGGTCGCTTTGCTGCTGGCAACTTGCTTCTTTGCTTTAGGTGCACACACCACCTTTGCCGCCGAATCTCTCCTCAACAAAAATGCTCCGGAGTTTTCGCGCACGGCTTTCAACGGCGCCAGAATCGATCTCGCCGGCTTTCGCGGCAAGGTGGTGCTGCTCGACTTCTGGGCCACCTGGTGCGCCTCCTGCCAGGTGGAGATGCCAGTCTTCGTCCAATGGCAGCAACAATACGGCCCGCATGGATTGCAGGTCATCGGCATCTCCATGGACGATGACCCCGCATCGGCACGCAAGCTTTCGGCAAAGCTCCGGCTGAACTATCCCGTAGCCATGGGCGATGAGAAGCTCGGCCAACTCTATGGCGGAGTCCTCGGCTTGCCCCTGGCCTATCTCATCGACAGGAACGGCAAGGTACGCGCGATATTTCAAGGCGAGACCGATCTGAAAATCATCGAGAAGCAGTTGAAGGCGCTGCTGGCGGAGCATTGAGCTGGGATTGCGCTTCAGCTAACTCTTCCTGTCCCCCAGCCGCGCCACGCTGAACTGCGCCCCGGCAAACAAAATCAACCCGGAGATATAGGCCCAAAACAATAGGCTTACAGAAACACTGAACGCCCCGTAGAGATCTTCCAGATGCATGTGCGGAAGCAGGAGTACAAAGATATACTTGGACACCAGCCAGATGATACCGGTATAGATCGACGTGTTCAACACATGCCGCCAGGGAACCTTGCGGTTGGGTAGCAGCCAGTAGATGGAGAAGAAAAAAGCGATCGAGGCCACGCCGGTGGTTCCGGCCAGCAAGAGAAAACAGATCCCCCGATAAGTAATGTGCAGAACAAAATCAATAAAGTTGATATTTGTCTGGTGAACGAAAATCACGGTTAGCACGTCTCGCGCGCCCGCGTTCACCACGATGCTCGCCATGCCCAGCACCGCCATCAGGATGGCGAGGCCAAAGGCGATGACCTGGTTGTGCAGGTAATTGCGGCTCTTGGTCACGCCCCAGGCTTGGTTCAGCGCCACTTCCAGGGGCAGAAAGATACCCGTACAGGCCACCAGAATCATGATCAGAGAGAAGAGCTGCACTCCCTCGCGCGAGGCCACAAATGCCAGGTTGCGGGCCACAAAATCCTGATTCGAGGGAAGAAAATAGTTCACCATGTCATTGATTACAACCACCATCATCTGCGAGTGGAAGACCGAACGGGCCAGCGTGTACAGCAGCACGATGAAGGGAATGAATGACAAAATCGCGTTGGCCGCAACGCTGAAGGCGAAGGTATGCACCTCGCTGTCCAGCAGGTAGTGGATCAGCGCCGTGCCGTCCTTGCGCCATTGGTACCACTTGGACTGCTTAGCCGGTTGCTCCACATCGACGGCTCGGGGAGCCTCGATTGCCGCATCGTTCCGCTCATCTGAATTGGAGTGTTCAGCCACGGTTGCTTCCTTTCTGGAGAAAAACTCTTCGCGGCTAAATAATGCGCGAGGCAGAACTGCCGGAGGCACAAAGTAAATTTGCCGGAGGGTAGCTGTATTAAGGATAGCCGCTGAGCATGCCAAGCGCCCAGCGCGCCGCCGTGCGCACGCCCTCGTCGGCGGTTTCGCTCCATGCTTTGAGGAACGGCACAAAACGGCCCATCCCGTTGTTGCCCATGGCGATGGCCACGTTACGCTTGAGCCCCCAAAATCCCGCCCGGCGCACCGGCGAGCCGTTGAAGTTTATCTCGAACTCCGATTCATCGAGCGAAGCCAGCCAGTCGAGCGCCGGGTTCACCAGCTCCGGACGCGCCTCAAGCTCCGAGTCCGTGGTCACCAGCGCTTTGCGGTTCCAGGGGCAAACCTCCTGGCAGATGTCGCAGCCGAAGACCTGCCGCCCCATGCCCTCCATCAACTCCGGCGCAATCACTCCGCGATGTTCGATGGTCAGATAAGAAATACATTTGGCCGCATCCATCTGGTACGGAGCAATCAGCGCGCCGGTCGGGCAGGCCTCCAGGCAGCGGCGGCAGCTTCCGCAACGGTCGGGTTGCGCCAAGGACGCTTTTTCCTCTGCAACTTCCAGAGAGGTCAAGAGCACCGCCAGAAATCCGTACGACCCCAGCTTTGGATGAATCAAGCAGGTGTTCTTGCCCGTCCAGCCCAAACCGGCAGCCGTGGCCAGTGCCCGCTCCACCACCGGCCCGGTGTCCACAAAGCTGCGCGCAGTGAAATCGCCGAGTTGCTCGCGCAGACGCAATTCCAGCTTTTTCATGCGCTTGAGCAGGACTTTGTGATAATCGGTTGGCCGCCGATTGCCTTCCTCATCCACTTTGCTTGACCAGGCGTAGCGGGCAATCCAACCCAAGCCCTCGGCAGCAGGCTCAGTCGAGCGCGGCTGCGGGCTGTTGTAGATTGCAAAGCAAACCACTGCCGAGCGCGCCCAGGGAAACGGAATCCCTACGCGAGAGCGCAGCAGTCGCCCATCCTCGCCGGTCCGCTCCAGGTAGCGCATTGTCCCCGCGCGCCCCGCCTTCACCCATTCTTCGAAGCGCGTGGCGTCCCGCTCCTGATTTGCGTGAGGAAGCGCGACCAGCCCGGCCTCGGTGAATCCGGCCTCCAAAGCCAATGTGCGTACTAATTCCCTGTTCAAAAAACCGGTTGACTGGCCGGCATCAGATTTCGGGTTGAGAAAAGTGCTGGGCATGGAACCGGCGGCACTCCTGTTTGCGTATAGAGATTCAGCATATTACTTCCCCTGCGGATTTCCCTGGAGGTTTTTGATGACAACGACGATTTTGAACCCGATAAGCAAAGCGGCGGCCTCATCTGGCCAACCGGCCGAAGCGATTGAGCTGGTACACGGCCGCGAGAAGGAGCTTCTGGCCTGGCTTACGCCACTGGTGCGCCGGCAAAGCGTGACGCTCGATCTGGGCCGGGTCCGGAGCATTGATGCAGCCGGCATTGCCGCTTTAGTTTCGCTTTACGCGAGCGCCCAACAGGCTGGCCACCGTTTCAGCGTGGCCAATCTCTCTCCGCGCGTGGCCGAAGTCCTGAAGCTGGTGGGGCTGGAGCGGATTCTCTCGGTGCGCCGCAGGGCCTGGAAGAGCGACTCCGGCCTGCGCCTGGAGCAGACTGCCGCATGATTCTGTCCGCTTCCCACCCTGGCCACAAAAACGTGGCGAGGGTGGGGCACCCATATTTCAATAGAGAAAAAAGCCTTGAACCCCTATCCCGGGCTGGATTCTTGTTTCAAAATGCACTGATTCCTGTGCCAAAATGGCGCGCGGCTCCAGTTCCGAAAACATCGGATGTGACCTTGAACACAGGCAACTGTATACTAGAAACGATATTCGTAGTAACGACGAATCAATGCCGCGCAGCGCTCTCCGAAGTCCGGATGACCCGAACGCGCTCAGCCTGAAAACCTCGATATTTGTTGAGTCTGAGCCTCCGTCCCGCCATCCTGCCCAGTAGACCGCCTTCGCGGAACCTAAGATAGGGAGGCTTTAAACCATGACGCAGGGCGTTCTGGATCAGGCGTCTGCTGGACAAGCAGGCAAGACTACAACTCAACACGTGTTTTTCTTCGGCGGCGGCAAGGCCGAGGGCAACGGAAGTATGAAGGATGTGCTAGGCGGCAAGGGCGCCGGCCTGGCCGAAATGACCAATGCTGGATTGCCGGTTCCCCCCGGATTCACCATCCAGACCGAGGCTTGCCGCGAATACATGCGCGGCGCTCTCAGCCCCGCGGTCAACACCGAGATGTACGCCGCCCTGGAACAGTTGGAGAAGCTGCAAGGTCAGAAACTGGGCATGGGCGACAATCCCCTGCTAGTCAGCGTTCGCTCCGGCGCCAAGTTCTCCATGCCCGGCATGATGGACACCATTCTCAATCTGGGCCTGAACGATCAGGCAGTTGAAGCTCTGGCCAAGCTCAGCAACAATCCCCGTTTTGCCTACGATTCCTATCGCCGCCTGATCCAGATGTTCGGCGACGTGGTGCTGGATGTCCCCAAGAAGCATTTCGAGCACATTTTTGACAGCGTCAAGAAGCGCGCCAAGGTCAAGTTCGATTACGAACTCAAGCCCGAAGCCCTCAAAGAGATCATCGGCGAGTACAAGAAGCTGGTGAAGAAGGAGACCGGCAAGGAATTTCCGCAGGCTCCGATGGATCAGCTGGTGCAGGCCCGCGACGCCGTCTTCAGGAGCTGGATGAACGAGAGGGCCAAGACCTATCGCCGCATCAACAGGATTGATGACTGGCTGGGCACAGCGGTCAACGTGCAAGCCATGGTCTTCGGCAACCTGGGCGAGACTTCCGGCACCGGTGTTGGCTTCACGCGCAACCCGGCCACCGGCGAAAAGATGTTTTTCGGCGAATACCTGATGAACGCGCAGGGCGAGGACGTGGTTTCCGGCGTCCGCACGCCGCTGCCGATTTCAGAATTAGAGCGCGTCATGCCGCATTGCTACGAGCAACTGCGCACCATCACCGGAAAGATGGAAAAGCACTATCGCGACATGCAGGACTTTGAGTTCACCATCCAGGATGGCAAGCTCTATATGCTGCAGACCCGCAACGGCAAGCGCACCGGGCTGGCCGCAGTTCGCGTGGCCATCGATATGGTCGAGGAAAAGCTCATCACGCAGGAAGAAGCCATCCACCGCGTCGAGCCCAACCAGTTGTACGACTTCCTGGTTCCCCGCCTGGTGGAAAAGGGCGAGAAGATTGAAGTGCTGGCCACCGGCCTTCCGGCCTCGCCGGGCGCGGCTGTGGGGCAGATCGTCTTCTCCGCCGAAGACGCCGTCAAGCACCACGCCAACGGCAGCTACCCGGTCATCATCCTGGTACGCGGCGAAACCACCCCTGAGGACATTGCTGGCATGGAAGTGGCTGCCGGCATTCTCACCTCGCGCGGCGGCATGACCTCGCACGCCGCCGTCGTTACCCGCGGCATGGGTAAGTGCTGCGTGGCCGGCGCGGGCGATTGCATCGTCGATCAGGATAAGAAGGAGCTGCGCGTCAAGGGCCACACCTTCAAGCAGGGCGACTGGCTCTCGCTGGACGGCACTACCGGTCGCGTCATCGCCGGCAAGCTCAAGACCATCGATGCCCAACCCGACGATCCGGATCTGGTCAAGTTCATGAGTTGGGTCGATCCGGTTCGCCGTCTCGGCATCCGCGCCAACGCCGATATCCCCCGCGACGCCAAGCTGGCTCGCCTCTTCGGCGCCGAAGGCATCGGCCTCTGCCGCACCGAGCACATGTTCTTTGCCGAAGACCGCATTGAGCACATGCGCGCCATGATTCTGGCCGATAACGAGAAGGACCGCCGCGCGGCCCTCAAGAAGCTCCTGCCCATGCAGCGCGCCGACTTTGCCGGCCTGCTCAAGAGCATGGATTCGCTGCCGGTCACCATCCGCCTGCTCGATCCGCCGCTGCACGAGTTCCTGCCCTCACGCGAGGATCTGCTGGTCGAGATCCAGCACCTCGAGGACACCAAGCCCCGCTCGCCCAAGCTCAAGGAACTGCGTCCACTGTTGGCGCGCGTCCAGGAGCTGCGCGAGACCAACCCCATGCTCGGATTGCGCGGCTGCCGGCTCGGCATCGCCTTCCCCGAGATCACCGAGATGCAGTCCCGCGCTATCATCGAGGCTGCCGTCGCCGTCAAGAGCAAGGGCGGCAATCCGCACGTGGAGATCATGATTCCGCTCATCGGCACCATCGAGGAGATGCGCAACCAGACGGCTATCGTCCGCCGCGTCGCCGAGGAGGTCTTCAAAGAGAAGGGCCAAAGCGTCCATTACATGGTGGGCACCATGATCGAGCTGCCGCGCGCCTGCCTGGTGGCCGACCAGATCGCCGAAGAGGCGGAGTTCTTCAGCCTGGGAACCAACGACCTGACGCAAACCACCTTCGGCATCAGCCGCGACGACATCAACCACTTCCTGCCGGCCTACGTGAAGGCGGGCATCTTCAAACAGGACCCCTTCGCCGCCATCGACCAGGCGGGCGTCGGCTTGCTGATGGAGATGGCCACCGTCAAGGGACGCAAGACCCGGCCCGGCCTTGAGGTCGGTATCTGCGGCGAACATGGCGGCGAACCCGAGTCCGTCAAGTTCTGCCACAGGATCGGACTCGACTACGTCTCCTGCTCGCCCTTCCGTCTGCTGACGGCCAGGCTGGCAGCCGCGCAAGCGGCGCTGGAGGAGAAGCAGACCGGCCCCACCCACACCACCAGCTAGTCCATCTGGACCAGCTCAAACCCAAGGGCGCAGCCAACTGGCTGCGCCCCTGGCGTGTCTGGGTGGCGATTCACAAAATGGTTTCGCCACGGGTCGAGTTCCATTGCAGGCTTCACTCGCTCCCAACTCGCTCAAGCTCAGCTCGAGGGCTAAAAAAACACCCGCATATTCACCTCAAACCTTCGTCGAATACAAAACGCTGCTTGCCGCACATTCACATATTGTGGAGTGCGCTGCCAAAATATTGTGATCGCAGTCACATAAAGACATATTTTTCCGGTGACAGCAGTCACAGACTACCATTGTTGCGGCAACTATGGTTGGTCAGTCATCAGACCAATCCAATGATCGCTACTGAATCTTCCGTAAGAATCGAGTTCGAGCCGGTGCCCAGGGGCAAGGTCTACCAAGCGGTAGCCAAACAACTGGAGCGGCGCATTACGGAAGACATGAAGCCTGGTGACCTACTGCCCCCGGAACGCGAACTCGTCAAGATGTTGGGCGTAAGCCGCAGTTCCATACGCGATGCTATCCGTAGCCTGGAACTGGTTGGCTTGCTTGAGCCACGCCAAGGCATTGGCACAATAGTTTGCAGCCCCGCAATTTCCCCCGCCGAATCCCTGGCTCTTGCGATCCATGAGAAGCGGGAGGAGATTGCGGAATTGCTTGAAGTGCGCGAGATGATCGAGCCGCATCTGGCTCAACGCGCCGCTCGGAACATCACCCCAGATGAAATCGCCGAAATGGAGGACGTTCTTGCCCGCCAGGAAGCGAAGATATGCGCAGGCGAACTCGGAATAGAAGAGGATTCCGAGTTTCACTACAACATTGCTCTGGCATCGCATAATAGCGCGATTCTGAAGGTAATGGACGCATTGATGGAGTTGTTGCGCGAAACCCGGGAACACTCGCTGCAGGCGGAAGGACGGCAAGAGAAGTCACTCGCCAGTCACCGCCTCATTCTTGAAGCTCTGAAGCGGGGGGACGCAGCAGGTGCCGAGGTATCTATGCGCCAGCATCTGCATCAGGTGGAAACAATAGTACTGAAAACGCTGTAAGTACTAAAACGCTGTAAAGGAATGGAGGATGTAAAAATGGGCCAGCTTTTCGCGGTCGAAGTCATCTACCGAGGGGTCTTTCAGAAGATCCTGGCCAAGAACATAACGCGCGGTATAGTATTTGCCGCGCACAACGAAGGCAAACTGGGCATCTCCTTTGGACGTTATGCAGATGCCCCTGAACGCAATGGAATTCCAGCCAAGAGCTTTGCAATCATCGCCAGCGATGAGGAAACGCTCGAAGTCGGAATGGTGCAATACGAGCCGAAGCAAGTCGACCTGACCATAGTTGTTGACGACACGATCTGCAAGGGCGTGGAGTCGTGGGCATGGTACGGCCTGCGGGCGGTGAACGGCGCTCTCAAGCCGGGGCACACGCTCATGGTAGTTTCCATGGCGGACGCAGCTTCCCTGGTGAAGAACATTCACCGGCGCGAAGCGCCTTACAAGCTGGGAATCGTGAAGGGCGAGGCAAGCTTCTCCGGCATGTGGGTTTACAAGGACGATCACACTGACGTTCGTGTCCTCGGCGCTATGGCCAAGGCGCTTCCGCAAGTGTTCAGTCTGGCATCGGTGGAGAAATACATCAGCGACAAACTGAAGAGTTCCGAGAAACAGGCTTCCGCTCACACCGAGTTCGAACGCTTTGCCACAGTGGACGTAAAAGCGAACGAGGGCAGTTCCGACGAATTGTTCAAGTTCGAGTTTCCCGGCTGGAAGGAAATGCGCCGCGGCGTCTCGATCAAGGGCCAGGAAGTCGGCGGTCCGTATCCCGACCCGGTTACCAAGAAAGTCGGCGGGTTCCGGCCAGGCCGTAACGAGCTGTTCAAGAAGTACTCGTCGCGCACCATGCGGCCGGTCGTCAACTTTGCGACTTGCATCAAGTGCACGCTGTGCTGGATCAACTGCCCGGATGCGTCTTTCGACGTTACCTCGGAAGGGACTTATGACCCCAATCTCGAGTCGTGCTGCGGTTGCAGCGTTTGCGCGGAAGTTTGCCCGGTGAAGAACTGCATCAGCATGGTCAACGAGATCGAGTTCCACGGTAACAACAGCCAGTGGGCGGAGTTCCAGCAAGGAAAAGACGCCTATGTGAAACAACTGGAAACCACCATCAAGAAGGCCCAACCGATCGAGAAGCGCTCGAATGGGTTCCGTTACCGCGGTCAGTATCAAGAACAAGTTCCCGTGGCCCTGGAAATTGCCAAGAAAGGCTAGTAGTCCAGTGGCAAGCCCTGAACACCAAGGAGATTACGATGGCAGCAACATTTGAGGTAAAGAAGAAGATCTATCCAGCGGAAGACTTGATTAGCGGCGCCGAGGCCATAGGGATTGCTTGCGACCTGGCCAACGTCGATCTGGTCACGGCCTACCCGATTCGGCCTTACGACAACGTCATGCAGTACATAAGCCAGCTAGTGGCAGACGGCAAGATGGACTGCGAATTTATCGTAGCGGAAGGCGAGCATTCACAATTTGAAATAGCCAAGCATGCGTCTATTTGCGGCGCGCGCGTATTCTGCGGTTCCAGCGGCGTGGGTTGGATGTACGCCATGGAAGCGTTGACCGTCACTCCGGCCCTGCGCGTTCCCATGGTGGCCATGGTGGGCAACCGCGCTCTCGATGATCCCGGCGCCTTCGGCGTGGAACACAACGATGCCCTGTCGGTTCGCGATCTGGGCTGGATGTTGACCTGGGTCGATACACCGCAGGAAGCGCTGGACATGGCGCTGATTGCCTATCGTGTGGCGGAAGACCGCCGCATCTTCGTACCCCTGGCCATGAGTTGCGATGGTTCCTATCTGACCCACTCGCAAGCCCTGGTAAAAAT
>Ga0302192_10001751_pt1 | contig 13606 bp, 16 predicted proteins | sample II_Bog_E3_2_FD_200230 | JGI IMG/M metagenome (GOLD analysis project Ga0302192, IMG submission 200230) | Peat permafrost microbial communities from Stordalen Mire near Abisko, Sweden - II_Bog_E3_2 | ecosystem: Environmental > Terrestrial > Soil > Wetlands > Peat | place: Sweden: Abisko...
TGACGCAACGACACTGTTAAACGTTGGCGCCGGCTCCGGCTCGTATGAGCCCGACGATCTAGAGGTCGTAGCAGTGGAACCATCAGCTTCGATGCGATCGCAAAGGCCAGCGTATTTGGTCGAAGCGATTGACGCTATGGCCGAAGATCTTCCATTCCCCGATAATGCATTCGATGCTTCGCTCGCCTCAATAACAATTCACCAGTGGTCGCACTTGGAGGCAGGCCTCAAAGAAATGCGGAGGGTTACCAAGGGTCCAGTGGTGATTTTTACCTTTGATCCAGTTGCTCTTAAGAACTTCTGGCTTAGAGATTTCGCTCCTGAAATGATGGCCAACGAGTGTGGCCGAATGCCTTCTATTGATCGTGTTCAGAGTTATTTGGGCGGATACTCGGTCGTAACTCCGGTACCGATTCCTCGCGACTGCATTGATGGGTTTGCCGAGGCATTTTTTGGTCGCCCGGAAGCGTTTCTTGACGAACGTGTTCGGCGAGCGCAATCTGCTTGGGGATTTGTTTCCCGAGAAGAAGAAGATCAATCGGTCGATCGCTTGTCGAAATCATTGGAAGATGGATCGTGGGAACAAAAGTACGGTGAATTACGCCACAAAGATGAATACTTAGGCGCGTTAAGTCTTGTAGTCGCGAGTCCTTCCTAGGACTTTTTCTTTGGAGCGGGTAGTGCATCTGCAGTTGTCTCAACGAGGTGCGCCAACCAGTCACGGTCATTGGACTTTGCGACAGAAATCTTGAATGCAGGCTTTGCCCCGGGATATGGCGAACTTGTTGGGATGCGTCCGGCAATCTCATTGCCGGCTTTCGTGACTTTGATGAAGAGAGTGTCGTCACAAATAAGCCCAAAAAATTTGCCCTTAAAATAAAGTCCGTATTCTCCAAACATCGGTCGGGCAGATACGTCGAGGGGTTGCAGCTGCGCCAGAGTTTTCTCCACGAATTCCTTCTTCGTTGCCACGACCGAAATCTATCTCGTGGACGGATATTGAGACGATCGGTGAAGATAGAAATTAGAAACTAAATGTCATTTCACATCAACGCTCAAACGTGATTCACCTTCCAAACTGCATTTCTGGCACATCGTGCAAGCATGCCTCGACGATTGAAGACGTGGATGGCCCTCGAGGGCACGTGAGGAGGTAATGAGTAATCCACCATACTTTCGGTATTCTTTTCTATGGCCTCGGCGACAATCCACACGTTGGAAGCAAGCGGGAGTCTTTACAGCGTGGTTGAACGCGGTGAAGGTCGTGACATTCTTCTTTATCCGTCGCTTGGAAGGGCGGGAAGTGATTTTGACGAACTAGCGATATCGCTTAGTGAAGCGGGATATCGTACGTTCGCAGTTACGCCTCCGGGATTCGTTACTCCCCTTGGATCCCCTCGTTGGGAAAATCTCTTTTCGATTGCAGACGAATTGTGGGATTTAGTGGAACAACTGGGGATCACGAATCCCGTTGCGGTTGGTCACGCACTGGGTAATCGCATAATTCGGACGTTTTCGACTTTGCGCCCGAACGATCTTGATGGCATCGTACTTCTAGCCTGCGGTGGTGAAATAGCGCCAAGCGTTGAGGTGCACGAGATTTTTTTGCGAATTTTTGATCCCAATCGAGGTGCCGATGATCGCGAGAACGATGTGGCGAAAGTGTTCTTTGCTCCGGGCAACGACGTCGGCGAGTGGCGTGATGGATGGAGCGGATCGCTGGCGATGCTGCAGGGGGCTGCCGTTCGATCGACTGACCTTAGCGACTTCTATTTAGGTGGCCGAGCTCCTGGACTGGTCATTCAAGGTGTGAACGATGTCATTGCTTCACCACAAAATTCAATCAATCTTGTTGCACAACGGCCGAATACGAAGTTGGTGAATCTGGATAATTGTGGTCACGCAATGTTGCCGGAGCAGTCACGTCTCATATCTAGAGAAATATTGGAATTCGTCGCTTCTCTACATTCATAACACCTGTAGTTCGTCGCGCAGCTGTGAACACGATCGTTGTCAAAACGCCAGAGACCTCGTCGTGCTAAAACGGCCTAAGGATTTGGGGGTCAACTATGGATTCATTTCAGTCGAAGATCGCAGTCGTTACGGGCGGGGGTTCCGGAATGGGTCGCGAGCTCGTTTATCAACTTGCGAGCAAAGATTGCTCGGTAGCGACATGCGACGTTAATGAAGCAAGCGTGACTGATACCGTGTCGCGCGCTCTAGTAAATGCGCCTGCGGGTGTGCGCGTCACCGGCCACGTGTGTGACGTCAGTGACGAGCAGCAGGTCGGACGGTTTCGCGACGAAGTGATGGAACAACACGGTGTCGACCACCTTGACCTCGTATTTAACAATGCTGGTATTTCTGGTGGTGGCAGCTTCATTACGGACACTCGAAAGAGTTGGGAAAGAACATTCGGTGTTGATTGGTGGGGCGTTTACTACTGCACCCGGGCATTTCTTCCCTTGCTCATGAAGAGCGACGACGCGATACTCGTCAACACGAGCAGTATCAACGGATTTTGGGCCTCGCTCGGTCCAGGGATCCCGCACACTGCATATTCCACGGCCAAGTTTGCCGTCAAGGGATTTTCCGAAGCATTGATTGAGGACCTGCGTATAAACGCGCCACACGTCAAGGTCGCCGTTGTTATGCCTGGACACATTGGCACCGACATTGTGAACAACAGTCGCAAAATTCAAGGAGACGTTGACCCACTGGACATGACGGATGTGGAACTTGAAGACAGTCGTCGGAGTTTGGCCAGAACCGGACTCGTTAACGCGGACACCACGCTGGAAGAGGTCCGAAAGACCATTGAGGGGTTTGGCGACAGCTTTCGAGATGGTGCGCCGCTCAGCGCAAAGGGAGCATCGGAGATCATCTTGGCTGCCGTGCTCGCGGGAAAGTGGAGAATCCTTGTGGGCGACGACGCCAAGTTCTTGGACGAGCAAGTTCGTTTGAATCCTGAAGCGGCCTACGACTACACCGGTATCGGGAGTGAAGTCGCGGGATCAATTCTTCCTGATTGATTACAACCGTGCTCGCACATGCGCGGGCATAAATTCAATTTCATTTGCGATTGAATGAGAAAAAGCGACGGCCAATGGGTCGCAGTCTGACCGGTGGTAGATCGCCAAGGGACGTTTTGTAGCGGGCGAGGTCAAGAAGTTTGCCACTTGACCAGGATTACCTCGGAGTATGAGCTTCTGGGTCGTCCATAATCTCACGTACCGTTTGAGGGCACCGGCACGCCGCAGCTATTTTGCCAGACCATTCAATAACTTCGTTTCGTGAGGCCACATTCAGGATTGAAAATCCACCGATGAGATGGTGAGTACTCGTCACGGGGTGGGTGTTGACAACTCCTAGTTCGTTGACCACATCAAGGAATTCTGCACTGTGCAGCCCACCGCCGAAAATCCAAACACCAGCGTTCTGAGCATCACGCATAACTGCATGCGCGGCGTTGGCCACCTCCGCAAGATCTTCTTGAGGGAAGGTCATTGCTCCATCCTCAAAGGAAATTAAGTAATAAGTCATGAAGGAATCATGGCACTTTCAAAGGTTCTTTTCGTCCAGCTATTTCACCGGACGGAGTTTGTCCACGGACGAACCGTGCTTCCGCGACCTAACCGAATACGGGATTCACTTCAAGACCGGAGAAACCGTTGATGCCGCCTTCAACTGAGACTTCGGTGAATTGCGAGCCCCAGGGATTTTGATACAAGATCGTGATTGTATTTCCCGAATACTCGCAGCGTCGAATATCTTTAGATATTGTCGAATATTCAGTATTTTGTGAGTCCGTGTCGATTTTGGCATTGAGCGTTCGTCGGTAAGTTGCGAGGACAATCTCGCGTCAATGTAAGGAGTTGCGATGTCGGAATATCTCGTATTGATTTATCAGGATGAAAAGGATCCGTGGTGGAGCGATCCTGCTACTGAGCAAAAAATGATGCAGCAGCACCAGGCGTTTGGCGAGAAGCACGGAGCAAGTATTCGTGGCGGTAACGCTCTGCACGCCACGCACGCTGCTACGTCGATTCGACCAGATAAGAATGGCAAAATGACGGTGACCGATGGTGCCTTCGTGGAAACCAAGGAAGCGCTCGGCGGTTACTACGTCATCGAGGCGGCAGATCTCGACGAGGCTCTGGCGATTGCAAAGGACGTTCCGGCACCCGGCGGAGGTGTCGAGGTTCGTCCTATTATGCCAACCTGAGTACGCAACACGTTCAAGTGGAATTTGCGGTCGCGGAAGCGCACCGCAACGAGTGGGCATTCGTCCTCGCAGCCACCGTCAGGGTCACGCGTGACATCGACCGAGCCGAAGAGTGCGTTCAAGAAGCGTACGCGCGTGCCCTGGCGGACTGGAAGCGCCATGGTGTACCACTACGTCCCGGCGCCTGGCTCACAACGGTCTCGCGTCGAATTGCAATTGATTCACAGCGACGACACGAAACTCAAGGGCGGGTTCTCCCACTTCTAATTTCGCAAGTCGACGAACGTGAAAGTAGCTCGACCGAAACTGAAGCAATCAGTGACGACCGACTACGACTCATCTTTACTTGTTGTCACCCTTCACTTAACTTTGAATCGCAAGTGGCGTTGACCCTTCGCTATGTCTGCGGACTTACCACCCCTGAAGTGGCGAGAGCCTTTTTGGTGAAGGAATCGACGATGGCGGCGCGTCTCACGAGGGCTAAGAAAAAGATCACGCTGGCGCATATTCCGTACCAAGTTCCCTCGGCCGAAGAATTGCCTGAGCGTATTGACGCGGTGCTCGATGTCGTGCACCTTGTGTTTACTACTGGCCACACAGCTCCATCGGGCGAATCTTTGGTGCGCGATGATTTGACGCAACGAGCTCTTCAACTTGCCAGGATGCTTCGAGATCTTCTTCCAGAGGATTTGACGGTTGCCGGCCTACTCGCCTTGATTATTTTGTCAGATGCTCGACGCAACGCCAGAATCGCGGAAGATGGCTCAATAATTTTGCTGAGCGATCAGGACAGAACGAAGTGGGATCGTCAGTCAATCAATGAGGGTCTAGTTCTGGTGGGCGAATCTCTCGCCCGTCGCCCTCCCGCCCGGTTCTCTCTCATGGCAGCAATCGCCGCCGTGCACGCTCAGGCACCGTCGTACTCTGACACTGATTGGCGAGAAATAGTTTCAATTTATGATTCGCTCCTTCTAACGTGGCCCTCGCCGGTTGTTGCTCTCAATAGGGCGGTGGCTCTCGGCTTCGCTGATGGTCCAGCCGTAGGCTTGGCTGCCTTAGATGAACTCGCCGGTAATGCCACGCTCGCCAATTATCCGTACTATTCCAGTGCCCGTGCGGAATTTCTGCGCCGTTTAGGGCGTCTCGCGGAAGCTCGTACTGCATATGTGCATGCACTGCAGATCACTGAAAATGAGGTCGAACGAGCGTTTCTTAAAAAGCAGCTGGACAGATACTTCAAAGAGTTTTCCCCTCGTACTTGAATGCAAAATATGACCTCCGGCCATTTCCTTTGCACTTGAACCGGTTCTGATTGGAATGCGTGTTACGACCTCGCACGGACAAAAGTAGGGATAATTAACGTCCGCTCAACTCGAGGGCATCCACACTGATTCAACTCGAAGTGAGTCGTCAACCTCAATTCTCATGCCTCGCAACAGCACTGAAGTTGGTCCATTTCGGATGCATCCTTCATAGATATCTGAATTGGCGCAACTCAAGTTGGAGAACATTTGGACGAAGAAATTGCTTGCCCTTGGATTCAATTCTCCTCGTGGTTCATCTTGCCCGTCGTTGTGGTGGTTGGCGGAGCTTTCTTCGCGACTGACTGTCCTGGCCTACGACTACACCGGTATCTGGAGTGAAGTCGCGGGATCAATTCTTCCTGATTGATTACAACCGTGCTCGCACATGCGCGGGCATAAGTTCAATTTCATTTGCGATTGAATGAGAAAAAGCGACGGTTAATGGGTCGCTGTCTGTCCGGTGGTAGATCGCCAAGGGCCTTTTTGTAGCGGGCGAGGTTGCGAAAATCCGGCCATCGAAGGTTTCAGGAATGATTGATGCCGGTACGAGAGTAGGTCCCAATCCGGCGGCGGCGAGGAGAGGAGCACTTGCGGTCTGTTCAACGCGCAGCGCTATGAGTGGGCTGAATCCTGCCTTTGCGCAAGCTGCATCGAGTAATTCGCCGAGGCCGTGACCTGCGGCAAAGTGTACCCATCGTCGCTCCGCCAGGCGCGATAATGCAAGAGGACCTTGCCATTGGGCGAGGGAATCGTTGCTTGCTACCACAATGACAAGTTCTTCTTCGCCAAGGTCGACAACGTGACCAGGCCACTCGGACGGTGTTGGACCAATTGCGACGTCGGCTTCACCCCTACGCATTGCAGTGGAGAGTTCGTCACCGTGTCGGTATTCATGGAGACGCACCTTTATTCCCCGATGGGACTCGTGCCAACGTCGCAGAGGAGTTGGGAGAAGCCCGAGTGTGGCGGAATGTACTGTGGCGATGTCCAGTTCGCCACTTTCAATTCCTACGGCCTGGCGAGCAGCCGAGAGAGCTCGGCGCGCCTCGGCGAGTGCGGCGTTGGCGTGAGGAATCATCGCTCGACCCGCGGGAGTGAGACGTATCGCACGAGGCAGTCGTTCCAAAAGGCGTCCGCCGACTTCGCGCTCCAGCACGGCAATCTGGCTCGAAAGGGAGGGTTGGCTAACGTTCAGCTCATCGGCCGCCATCGTAAATGAGCCAAACTCTGCCACTTTGACCAGATATTCAAATTGTCGAAGCGTTCCCATTACTAAAAACTATAACAACCATAGTTTTCATGTGTTGGACTTATGCGAAGCACGGTGGGACACTTTTTGGGTGACTTGTTTGAACATCTTCAAAGCAACGACTTCTTTGAAGAGGGGACCACTTTGAACGCTGAAAGTCCGGCTGATGTGCGTCGCCGAGCGGGGGTGCTCAGCTCAACGAAATTCGCCGATTGGTCCGATGATGTGAAACGTGACTTTTCTACTAATTCACAGAACTCCAGAATTGGATCGAAACTTTTGTCGACCAACGACCGAGTCCGAGTCTGGAGTATCAATCTTGAGCCGGGTGAACGCCTCGGAGCCCATCGACACGCGTTGAGCTACTTCTGGGTTGCTCTCACGTCTGGTTGCAGTCGCCAACATCTCGAGGACGGCTCGACTCGCATTATCACCTATGTCGCAGGCGACACGTGTCATTTCGACTTTGATGCGGCCGAGTATCTGCTGCACGATCTCGAAAATGTCGGTGATGGCGTTTTGTCGTTCGTGACCGTCGAATTCTTGGCGCGTGACAAAAGCAGCCACGAATCCAATCTCACAATTATGAACGGGGACAGCGAATGACTACCGAATTACCTGAGAGCCACGCAGACTTGCTAGAGCGACCGCTCTTTGCACACCTGGCAACAATTCGACCTGATGGCAGCCCGCAAAGCAGTGTCATGTGGTTCGACTGGGACGGACGACGAATTAAGTTCTCCCATACCAGCACACGGCAAAAATATCGAAACCTTCTTGCCGACGGCCGAGTGTCGTTCCACGTCCAAGATCCTGACAATGCCTATCGAACTCTTGAAGTTCGAGGACGAGTTGAATCCATGGATCCTGATCTCGATGCCGCGTTCTATCGCTCTCTTCAGCAGCGCTACGGTTCCAACGTGCCGGTCTTAGATGCCGATGTCCGCGTAGTAATTGTTGTCGAACCTACAAATTTCATCGGAGTATTCGGTGGACTTACCGAGCCGGAAACAGTTGCCCTCACCGCCCTATTGGAGAAACTCGATCAGGGAGATTGAAGGTTGAATTTTTCTGGTCAATTTTGTCGAGTGAAGATCACGACGGTGATACTTCTTAAGGAATTACTGAGCTTGGCGAATCGTCTTCGCAAAATTGGCAAGCAACTCAGGCTTAATTCCGTTTGAGCGCGACAGCACCTCATCGAGACTTTGTTGAATGGTGATCTTCGCAAGCTTTGCGTCCGCAGCATTTTCAGCTGCCTCGTAAACACCCGAAAGCACTGGCCCGATACTCAAGCCAATGGGGCACTTCGTTGATGGCGCAGTGCTGTGCAAGGCAAACGTGGAACCTTCGTCGAGGGCGTTCTTAACATCGAGAAGCGTGATTTGCGTTGCTGGTCGCGACAATCTCCAGCCGGCTGGTGTTCCTCGATGCGATTCAACGAGACCTCCCTCCCGCAATTTGCCTAGTATTCGACGCACAACGACAGGGTTTGTCCGGACGCTCAAGGCAATACTTTCGGAAGTTGCTAGACCTCCGCCCAGTTGGGAGTGGAGGCTCACCCACGTAAGAGCATGAACCGCGATTGTGAGCCTGCTATTCGCACTCAATCGGTCACTTCCTTCTTCATGCCGCGGGGTTACTTTTAATCGTTTTCGCTGCACCCCATAATGAACCCGGGTTCGCTCGACGAGGGTGATGCTTTAGGACAATGTCGTACAGTTCAAGTGCCGTTGCACTTAAAAGCACTGCCTCGCTGAAATCCATTACATACTGAATGGACTCATCGATTATTACTGGGTCATCTGTACGTCCCGGAAATTTGTGTCCCGCTACGACGTTGAGTGGGTCAAGTGTCTTAACGCTCTCGAGCGAGGCAATCCATTCCAAGCGCGACTCCTCTGTCGTTTCAGCCATATACATATGCGTCTCGTTGTAGACGACGTCTCCGGCGACGACCAAGCGAATGTCTGGTACCCAAAGGACCGTGGTTCCTTCTGTGTCCGTGTGCCCAGTTTGGATGAGCTGAAGTTCGTGGTCCTCAAGTATGAGCCGGTCATTTTCAAATTCTTCGGGAAGCACGGGTACCGGAATCTGGCCAGGAAACAGTCGACCCCAAAAACCATCTCGATATTGGTCCTGGGCCTGAATTCTTGACTGAGCGAGAGTGCCCGAAGTCGCGATGGCCCGTGCTGACGGGAACGCTTTGAGTATCTGACCAATCCCATAGACGTGATCACCATGACCATGGGTGAGGTAAATGTGTGTGAGTCGACGCTCGTGGCCCTTTACCCATTCGATGAGCTCCTCATTCTGGGCGATGGTAGTGAACGTATCGACGAGAACCGCATCGTGATCACCAAAGATCAGTGTCGCTGAATTGGTCACCCAGCGCAGGTCCTCATTATCGCCTGGTGGCAAGTCCCTCGTAAGGCCTTCGCGCCGTACGAGAAGTGTGTCGTAGTGGAGATTTGGCATGTAGTTCCTTTCATTGTTTAATGTAACAATAGCAGTTACATTAAACGCTTGCAAGTCGAAGTCTCTGAGAACGAGATTGCCGGCAATCTCTAAAACGGCTCAACTGGGTAAAATGTGCGTTGAATTGTTGTGAGTCAATACGCAAAGCTCTAGGGAATTCCAATTTCAAGTCTCACTGAAATGACGGTGAGTGGAAGTTCATTTGGTTAACCCAATTTCTGTTCGTGGCTGGAATTCTCTTGTCGCTGATTCTTTGGGTCATTCACGTAGCTGGTGCAAGCCAGTCATTCGCGCTGATCGTAATAACGCATCGTCAAATCGCGGTGTGCCTGTTGTGGCGAGGTCACTTCTTCGGCCAAAAACTAAGTTCGTGAATTGGTGCCAGATTTCCGATCAATAACTACGTTGGGTTCATTTGGGAATAAGGCGAATTAGTACTCACGTTCCATCGATGTAGTGGACCCGGAACTAACGCGCAATAGTCCCGATTGCTACAGAACGTTGAAGCCAGTTGCAAGTTTTAGTACTACAAGTAAGCCGGCCGCCCTCGGGTTTATGGTTTTAAATCCGAGGGCGGCCGAGCCCCAGTGCCAATCAGGCAGATATTTCTTCGTTCGCGCCGTGGCGGATGGTCACTCGACGAGGTCTCGACGTTTCCGCTACCGGGAGGTGAAGTAGCAGTACGCCATCGACGTAGTCCGCTTGCACTGCGCCCGCGTCAATTTCTTCGCCCAACGCAATGCTTCGAGTCAGCGTGCCTAATGGTCGCTCATTGAGCAAAATTTCCAGCGAAACTTCCTCTGGACGAGTAGGCCGTGCGGTCACGGTGACGACGTTGCGGCGAACAGTTACATCAATGGAGTCAACAACCACACCGGGAATGTCCATCTGCACAAGATAGGCTTCGTCCTTTCTGTAGATGTCGACGGGCATGGCACTCGGCCGAGTCGTCGTGCCAAGGAGACCGAACGGGTCTCGAAGGTCACGGAATGGATCGGTACGTAGAATCATTCATTCTCCTTTCGTTCGTGAGCCTTTAGGGGCCCAACGATTTCATTATGTCGATTTGCCACAAAATGTCAATAAAAAAATATTTAAATTTTTTTAAAATTTGGTTCAAGGTGGGCGCCGGTCCCTAGCGAACTTTAAATGGGCATTACCGGCAACGAGGAATTCTCCAGCCAACCTCGTCAAGGTTCCAACAAGTGAGTTCTCCAAAATGATTGCCCTATTAACTGCTGATAGCGAGACTGACGCGACGAACGTCTCCTCGCCCAATTTCGCCGCCAAAGCCGTCAACCGAATCGACAGCAGTCCCGGCATTAAACGAGGAGCCAAGAATCTTTTGACGAGCTTGGCTCATTACCTGGTGCCTTGATATCCCGGAAATGCTTGCAACGCTGGCTATTGGTAACGGTGAAAAGAGGAGTCAGTGGTGACCTTTGGTCTTGGTCATTTGGCACCCCCAACGGGATTCGAACCCGTGCTACCACCTTGAAAGGGTGGCGTCCTAGGCCGCTAGACGATGGGGGCCAGAACTTTTTCCGCGAAGTCACCTTCGTGGTGGTCGGGCTGCCCGGATTTGAACCGAGGACCTCTGCGTCCCGAACGCAGCGCGCTACCAAGCTGCGCTACAGCCCGCTGCGGATTTCTCCGCGGCTCGCCAATGCTACTCGCCAGAGACAAGTGCCTCCAAGGGCGACTACTTGACTTCATCTTCGCTGGGAGCAACTGGTTCGTGGTACTCGAGAACTATTTGGCTAATGCGACGTTTTTCTACTGACTGGACTCGAAATTCCCAGTCACCGAAGTGAAAGATGCTGCCTTCGCTGGGAATGGCACCCGCCAGATCTAAAACAAAGCCAGCAATGGTGACGTATTCGCCTTCAGGAATGACAATGCCGACGTGTTCTTCGACTTCGTCAACGTGGGTTTGTCCATCGATGAGCCAACGTCCTTCTTTGATGCGGACAATAGAAGGGTCATCATCGCAATCGAATTCGTCGTCCAAGTCTCCAACGATTTGTTCCAAAATGTCCTGCACCGACACCACGCCGGCGACCCCACTGTGTTCGTCGATGACAACGGCGAAGCTCCGTTTCAGCTCCTTCATCTGCGCGAGAGCTTCGAGGAGGTCCATGGTCTCGGGCAACATCGTCGGTGGTCGGCGAATTTTCCGCGCTATCTCATCGGCCGACGGTAATGAAGTTCCGAGACTTCGTCGAGCACCGGAGCTGCGAAAGAGATCATTCACGACGAGCACGCCTTCGACGTCGTCAAGGTCGTCATTGACCACCGGAAAACAAGAGTGCCCAGTATCACGAACCGCGTCAGCGACAGCCTCGGGAGTGACGGGAATCGTGAGATACGCCACGTCCAAGCGAGGCGTCATCACGTCGCGTAGTTCGAGTTTCCCGAGTTGGTCCACTCTCGCGTGGATGGCTTCGACCTGTGGGGACCGCTCTAGATCGTCGTCCTTATGACGAACCCTCGCGCGGAACCGCGCGAACGATGACGACGGAGGTTGTTGATCACTCATTAAGGAGTGGGCGAACCAACACGCACGGTGGCCGGACGCCAAGCATCGTCTTCGAATTCGCCACCCTCGAGCAACGCCTTCACCGCTCGGCGAACCCTCTGAGGATCAAGAGGCTTCACAATAAACCCTTCGGCGCCACTTCGTCTGGCCAAAAAGACGTCGGGGCGTCGGTCGAGCAACATGAGCACCGCGACGGGTTCGTAGGCACCGTAGGACTCGGCGTTTCGAAGTTCCATGCAAATTGCCATGCCACCCATGGAACCAATCTGCAGATCAAGAATGGCGAGATCGATGCCGCCTTCGCTCACGAGATTTAAGGCTTCGGGGCCTGAGGAAGCTTCGACGATGTCCAGCGTTGGTGACTCCAACATGGAACGAAGTTCGTGGCGCAGTGAGGGTAGGTCACTCGCGATGAGGACAGTGGCCATAACGAAAGACTAGTGGCCAAGAACGCTGGGTCCAATTTTGATGCTCGGGTCGTTTGGGCCATGACCCGGAAGGCCTTCTTTCAAAGTGCCTGATTGGCCCACTTGTCTCTAGAGCACGGGCGTCGCTATCGTGCCACTAAGGCCGCGTCAGGGGGGATGTGTCTATGACCGCATCGGTTATTGAGTGGAGCGCGCTCGCTGCGTGCAAGGGGCCACACCGAAACGTCTTTTTTCCGCCGAGCGCGCTCGAGCGAAAAGAGGATCGTCTCCTTCGTGAGCAACAGGCCAAACGAATCTGCTCGGGTTGCTGTGTGCAAGAAGCGTGTTTGGACGAAGCACTTCGCAATCAGGAATCACACGGTATCTGGGGTGGACTTAACGAAGTGGAGCGCCGAGCGAAATCAACGCTCGTACGTACCCCACCCGAGTTGTCGCGGAGCGACGCGCGTCAGTACAACTAGCAACGTAAACGTGACGAGGTGCACGGCAGTGCACCACAGACAGATGTTGCCAATGATGAGCACTTCTGCGGCGATGAGCCACAGGACAAAAGCCATGCCAATAAATGCGAGCACGAAGCGCGCCGTGGCGATCCAACGTTCTGGTCGTTTCCAAACCCAGGGCGAGTTGAGAATCGTCATAGCGAGATAATTGGCGAGACCGAGCACGGCTACGGGCATGCCGAGAAAGTGCGACTGAGCCGACGTTGTTACTTTGGCGCAATTGATGACGCCACCGGTTGCAGGACAGGTGAGTACTACCGCCGTGTCAAAGTGCACAATCGTGAGGTATGTGGAAATGGCAAGGCCAGCCAAGCTCAGAAGAAATGTTGTTGCTACGGCCCAAGGGGCCACGGTGGGAACGGACGAGAACGCCCGAGTGCGAAGTGTGCTCATTTAGAGTTTGAGGGCCTTTGTTGCCGCGGCGACACCCTTCGACGTACAGACACTGCCGGGCTGCTGATTGGTTATGTAGCAAATTGACGCCGTTATGTAGTTAGCCGTCGCGACGATTGCCTGGGCAACAAAGTTCGAGGGCGTTGAAAGCGTGCTCGCTATCTGCTGGCGAGAAAGTCCTACCAACGCGGAGGGCGAGTAGCTCGGACCCTGAATAAGGGCCTTGTTGCCAATAGAGACAAACGGGAAACCTTCACCGGTGCTATTTGGGAAGTACGGGGGGAACTCGTATTTGGCGGCAATCGCATTCTGCTTCTTCGTGGGCACTTGGAACGACGCGTAGGCCGTGCCAGCCGCATTGAGATAATTATGGGCTTCTTCAACTGCCTGAAACACTACGTAGGGAGACTTAAATTTGGCCTGCGAGAACGTGAACGTTTGTGTATTTGGGAAAACGTCACCGGAGTACGAAGCCATGTTGCCAAGA
>Ga0302192_10001755_pt1 | contig 13593 bp, 9 predicted proteins | sample II_Bog_E3_2_FD_200230 | JGI IMG/M metagenome (GOLD analysis project Ga0302192, IMG submission 200230) | Peat permafrost microbial communities from Stordalen Mire near Abisko, Sweden - II_Bog_E3_2 | ecosystem: Environmental > Terrestrial > Soil > Wetlands > Peat | place: Sweden: Abisko, Stordalen...
TATTAAAACTAATATTCGTGAACTTGAGGGTGCTCTTAATCAATTACTTGCATATGCCGAAATGCGTGGAATTAGTCCTGACGTAACAACGGCTGAAGGTTTACTTGGAAATGTTCGTCATTCTCGTCCACAACACATAACGAGTAAACAAATTATCGATCGCACCGCAAAACACTTCCAAATTAAGGTTGAGGAAATATGTAGTCCAAAGCGCGATAAACACATTGTTGTTCCAAGACAGATTGCGATGTATCTTCTAAGAAGTGAGTTACACCTTAGTTTCCCAAAGATCGCTGGTGAATTAGGAAGAAAAGATCATACGACAGCTATCCACTCTGTTGAGAAGATTGAGAAGGCAATAAAGTTAGATTTTCTTATTCGTGAACAAGTTGCTTCAATACGGGAGAATTTATATGCCTAATACTTTATATACAGCCTGGGTAAAAAATGTGAACAACAAGCGAACACAAACCGGTATAAATAGTGTTCTACTTTCCACCAATAGACTATACCACTACCTTATATGGCAACCTAAGAGCGAACAACTCCAACTTACCCACTATTCTCTCCTCTTTTTTACCCAATCCTTTTCCACTTATAAAATGTTACTTTTTAATCTGTTAAATACTAGTTATACCCACAATCCACAGCACCTATTAATAGAACGAATGAATGAAAATTAAAGAAAGGTAACAACAATGGAACTTACAGTAACTCAAGAAAATCTCGCTCGTGCCCTAACAGTTGTCGGGCGTGTAGCTAGTACAAAAACCCAACTTCCCATTCTTGGTAATATCCTTCTTAGGACAGACGGTAATCGTCTTCTTATTGCTGCAACAAACCTAGAGATCGCCTCTGCCCAATATATTGGTGCGAAAATAGCGAAACCGGGAGCTATTACAATCCCCGCCCGTCTAGTATCTGAATTTATCAGTAGCCTTCCAAAAGAATCAGTTGAACTTAAAGTAAACGGCGACAACCTCCACATTAAAAGTGGTAGTTATAGTTCTATTATTAATGGATTTATTGCAGATGACTTCCCAGAACTTCCAACAATAAACGAAGATTCATCCATTCAGTATTCAATAAACGTTGAAGATTTTAAACAGGCTGTTTCTCAGACAATCATTACGACAAGTAACGACTCAACACGACCCGTTTTAACAGGGGTATATTGGCATTCAGATAACGGTGAACTCTATCTTGCTTCAACCGACGGGTATCGTTTATCAGAACGACGATTAGTAAAAACCACCTCTGAAGTATCGGCAATTATCCCAACACAAACCCTACAAGAAGTACTTCGTACTATTGCTGACGACTCAAGTGAGATTGATATTTTATTTGATGAAACACAGGTACGATTTAGAATTAACGAAGCAGAAATTATTAGTCGCCTCATTGACGGTAACTTTCCTGACTATCGTCAACTCATTCCAAAGAGTTCAGAGACGAACATTGTTATTAATAAGTCTGATTTTGTCCGGGTTACTAAAATAGCTGGTCTTTTTGCCCGAGAATCTGGCGGGAGTGTTACATTAACCGCAAGTGAAGATAAAAAGAATGTTTCACTCCACTCAATCGCCTCTCAACTTGGTGAAAACACTTCTGAAACCGGCGCTGAAGTAAAAGGAGATGGCCAGGTAACTCTCAACTCACGTTATTTAAGTGAAGCACTTAGTGTTGTTGAGGGTGAATCTGTCGAATTTAGTTTTAGTGGTAAGTTATCACCCTGTGTTCTTAAATCAACAGAAAAGAACACAAACTATTACCATATCATCATGCCTTTAAAGAGTTAGTATATATGACGGTGGTCACAAAACTATCTGTAAAGAATATTCGTTCACACGATAGTTTTGTTATAGAATTCTCACCAAATATTACAGTTATAACCGGTGAAAACGGTAGTGGTAAAACCTCACTTATTGAAGCGGTCTATATTGCTCTTCAAGGAACTTCCTTTAAGGGTAGTGATAACGAAGTCCTTCGACACAAAAGTAAGTGGTGGCGAATAGATCTACTTTTAGACGATCAAAGTAAGAGAATAGTTAGTTTCGACCCATCTCTTAGTTCTGGAAAAAAGAAATTTACAGTTGATGAGAAAATACATTACCAACTCCCTTCAAAGAATAAATACCCAGTTGTTTTATTTGAACCAGATGATTTGCGTCTTCTTCATGGCTCACCTTCTCGGCGACGTCAGTTTATTGATCGCTTCATTAGCCAACTAGACGTCCTTTACGGCGCAACTCTTCGTAAATACGAACGTGCACTCAAGCAAAGAAACAATCTTCTTAAACAAGCTTATATACGGCCAGAAGATTTATTCGTCTGGAACATAGCCCTAAGTGAATATGGTGCTTATATTATTCAACAGAGAATTATATTCATTGAAGAAATAAACAGTAAACTAAACCCTGCTTACGATGAGATTGCGGGTCAAAGAGATGTTGTATCAATCCACTACTCACATACCTTTATTGGTGATGTAAAACAAAAACTTCTTAATGAACTAGATATGAGTAATGAAAGAGATAAATACCTCGGTTTTACAAGTGTCGGCCCCCATCGTCATGATGTTATATTTGAGTTTAACAACTCCCCTGCTCTTTCAATAGCATCCCGTGGTGAAGTTAGAAGTATAGTACTTGCCTTGAAGTTTCTTGAAGTAGATATTATAGAAAAGATTACAGATAAAAAACCAATTATCTTACTTGACGATGTCTTTAGTGAGCTCGACCTCGCTAGGCAGAAAGCACTCAGTGATACAATTCGATCCCACCAAATAATTATTACGAGCACTCACGTACTATCTGATAGTAGAAACTATACCCACGTTAAGTTAGACGCCTGAACTATCTGTTTGAGATCGTGGCATATAGATAATTTCATAGTCACTAGGTTTAAAACCCTTATTGGTAATAGCATTAAGTGCATACTGAGCAACATCAGGGTCGGTTTCTATGATACATAAAGCAATCTTTGTTGGATCATTTGGATATTTTTGTGAAGGGCAAATATTGATACTGTAAAGATCAGTTTCAATCGGAAGATCTGCAATGATTGGGTATTTCTTATTTAAAGCCGTGGTTTGCGCCTGTTCAATGTTACCTTCGAAACGTTGAATAACCGCCTGAGAGGTATCGCTATTATCTAGTTCTGCCTGGGCTGTGGTTGTATCAGCGGTAAGTGCAACAAGCAACTCTGTTGTCTGACCTTTTTTAGTAGTTAAACTTGTAGTGTAGGATGTGAACTGACTCTCAGATACCTTAAAAGTATGAGCCCCTGGTGTTATTGAGATTGTCTGATTATCAGACACTGTAATGTTTGGTTTATTATCTATCGAAAGCTGAACAGTATCTGGAGCTACAGATAGTAATAGTTTTGTTTTTGGAATAGCTTGGTAAATCGCTAGCGCAATTAATGCGGCGACTAAGACACTAAATATTACGATGAGTAGTTTTTTATTATTAACTAGCATTTCCGATATACCTCGCAAGAATTAATGGACTTGATGCTGAATCGTGTCCTAACATCCATTCAGCACTACTCTGTGGTCTTTGATTAGGCACTTCCCCTCCAAGTGACGCCTGGGCGACCGGAAGCTTACCGTTACCCGTATACATTTGAGTGTGTCCAGCTACGTTACTGAGAAGAATATCACCTGGTTGTAAATCGGCTATTGTTGGATTTTTTATAATCTTATACTTACTTGGGTTAGCTTCAACGTATTTTATCTGCAACGACACCCCAACCTTTACATAATCTGGATCAGCCCCAGAAGAAATCATAACAGTTGCAACAAACCCACCACAGTCACTCCAGTCAGCGGTCGGATTAATTTTTGGTTTTGTATCTTGATAAGTATCACGAGCATCACTATACCCATCCTTATTGTTTAAGGCGTTAGATGGTTCATATACATGATCTGCTTCCGTTGTCGGAAGACTTAGATCAAGAGCTGTTTTTACGATATTTCCCTCTACTACACCATCGGCACCGGAACAGTTGCTTGCGGTGACTGAACTAGGTGTGACCGAAGGTGTTAAACTACCGTAGAATCCATAAATTTTAACTGCTGCCGGAATACGTTTAGAATTTAGAGCAGATGGATCTGGTCCTGTTTGAACAAGAGGGTCTTCGTAGGTATCCATCCATGCAGTAGTAGCTTCGGCTATGTTTGTACCGGTTCCAAAAGCCGTACTTTTAAGAGAAGTTGCAAAGCTTGCATTATATTCCTGTAAAAGATAACCGACTTGAACAGTTGGATCTGATTCTGGTTTTCCTAAAGATGCTGCATAGGTGGCTAGTCCCTGTTTTCTACCTGGCGAAGACCACTGAGCTAAACCATACCCTGCTCCATCTGGTTGTTGAGATGTTGGATTCAACCCTGATTCACCGTACATATTACCCATAATGGCGGCTGCTTGAACTGCATTAATAGTATTCGGTGAACTGGTAAGTAGTTGAGTAAATATAGCTTGTAAAGCGGGAGTATTTGTTATGCTAGCAACGTCAGTAACTCCATCGTAGGTCAACGTATCACTACCACATCCGGTATCGTCTGGGTTATACCAAATAATTGGTGGACTACTACTGCCGTAAAATTGGGCGTTGTATCCATCTGCAAAAACAGACAAAGTTGAGTTTGTAAAAGTAATAACTCCTACGAGAATGATCATAAATAGTCGGATTAAAAACAATTTATTTAAGCGTTTCATTGATATTGCCTTTTAGCCCCAAATCCAATCTGAAGAAATCCGAAGAAATTATTTGCAATTGTGTTTGTGATCTTTGCCACTGAGTTTGCGGCCTTTTCTATTACATTGGGTTTTGATGCTGTTTTAGTTGTTGTTGAGGGAGGAGCAAACGCTGTGATAATGCTGTTTGAATCTGCGGACTGAACAGTTGGAGTTGCTGTTGATGAGTTATCCCCGTCCATCTCGTTATTTATCTCTTCATCCATAGTGTAAACTCGGAAGTTATCCATCTCAGTATTATCATCCTGACATCGTATACCAAGTTGCCAGTCGTAGCTTGGATCTGTAATTGACACATCATCTTGACCTAATGGTGCTGTACGGTTTGCGCAGTACTCCACATAGTTATTGTAGTCAGTCTGAATTGCACTTGTGCCCTGGACTGGTTCTCCGGTATTAATGTCTATAAGATCATTAGATGTCATATAATCTAGGTTTGTTGCCGGATCCATAGTAAGTTCTGTGTCGTTCATTACATAAGAAGGGTTACAGAATTCGTCTGCATCAACACCGATATTCTTTAAGCTAATATCCGAACAAGTACCGTAGTTACTAGCATTCACGACCGCTTGAGCTCCAGCGGTGGATGTTAGTGATGAGAACGACTCAGGAACTATAGAGAGAAGACTTCCAAGACGCGACATAAATGAGGTATTACTAAATGAACCAAGGTGTATAGTCTGTGCAATTGATCCAAGGAATGAATATTGATTTGCTGCATCTAAAGGATCGCTTTTGGCGTCTAAGCGAGCAATTTGATCGTTCTGTGCTTGTATTTGAGAGGTATCAACAGCATATGCAGCAATTTGGGAAGTGGTACCAGCTTCCATACCGATGCCGCCGGCCTCAGCACCAAGCATTTGAGCCGTACCAGTATAAAGAGCATCCCCTGCTGCGGCGCCGATGGTCTCTTCACTCAGTTCTGGGAGGTCAGTTGTAACAATCGCCTGGACTAGTTTAGGAAGAGCTAGGCTAATAACATCACCAGTTACAAATCCAGTTGCTGCCTGAACACCAACACACCCAATAAGGGCTACTGCCGCACCAACTCCGGCATCGGCAGCACCTCCGGCTGCTTCTGGAAGACATTGTGCGATTGTTGCACCCGGAGATACTGCGGTTGCACACACGGTGTGTATGGCGGTTTCGACAGCTGGTCCTACCTTCTTGTTAACATTTACATACGCTATAAAGGTCGCGAGTAATGCCAAAGCACCAAGAGGAGCAGCAGCGTAAACCGCGTCTTGAGCCGATAATGGTGCGGTCGACTCCCCTGCTGCCAGGTGATAGCCGGTTGAATCAGTGGCTGCCTTACCCTGGAAGGCGTTGGTCGTTCCATCGGGATTCTTCGGATTTGTTTGAGTATCTGTTAACTGCGCACCCAACTGTGATCCGACAGTTGGATTTGCCGTACCAGCCTCAATTTGACCAGCATAGTTAAGAAATACGAGAGCAAAACTAGTGAAGGCAGCGATTTTTGCGACATCATCTGCATAAGTAATATTCCGAGCGGTATCATAGGCAAAGCAGGCACCAGCAACAGCATTTGATATTTTGCCAAGGCTTGTCACGCCAGCACTTTCAGCTGCAGTAATTGGCTTTGCCGCGGGATCTTCGGTTACTTTCTCGGCCGGCGTTAGGTTGGTTAAGGGATCCTCAGCAGCACTATCTCCTTCAAGTCCAAGGTCTTCACGGAGTGATTCGTCGACCTCTTCGGGGGTTTCTCCAGTTACCTTCGGCTCTTTATTTAAATGAAATACATTTGCAAGTATTTGACTAAACCTACTACTAAGATAGGGTGCGGATTTAGGGTTATATATTTTATAAAGATCAGCTGCCCTAAGGGGATCCTTCATGGCAGTCGTAAATTCGTCTCCCGTAGACACAATAGTTCCGTCTGGGAAGGTAATATTTTTAATAATATATCTTCCTTCTGAAGCTGATTCGGTTGCATCGATTTTAAAGTTATTTGTTGGATCTTCGAAAGTCTCTTTCATACTTTCACTAATGGTGCCGAATTTACACTTTATATTACATTCACCTGTAGCAGATTCGGCAAAACCATTTGTAATTGAATTGATTTTTAACTTAAAAAGCAGTCGGCTACGAAGAGCGACGGCAGGACTTACGTTATCAAGAGCATTCGTAAAAGTATTTTCAATTTGTTCAAATAGCAAAGCAGGACTACCGAGAAGTCCACCAACCCCGATTGCTCCGCCAACGACAGCTAAAATAACTGCAATAAAAGGTGATCTTTTCTTCGCCCAAACAAGGGTACCATTACTTGTTTTCTTTGCACCACCAGTAAATTTATTTTCAAATGACGGAGCATCAACACTTTTCTCAAGATCATCTACGGATGTGTCATTTGCTCTAGCATAGGCGTCTCCGTTTTTTTCAACGTCATCAAGATGTGAAGCTATGTCATTAAACTTCTGATCGCTGTCAGTTTGTCCGGGATTTAGCTTATCTTCCTCTTGAGTTGGACTCGGCATAACTACCTACATTATACCCTATACACTCGAGCCAGGATCGGTGTATCCACCAGTAGAAGTCGCATCTATTGGAGCTTGTGTTCCGGCCTGAGGATTAGTTGTTATAAGTTGTTGTTCGGTTTGACTTGCAACAATTTGAACATGTACGTGACTTTGTCCAGCAAAGAAAAGACCTTGTCCTACGGGAAAGTTAGCGAGTCGCTTCTTTTCTTCTTCGGTAAGCTTGAAGACGTCAGACAGCACATCAACGGCACTTGAAGATTGCTTCAAGAGTAATTGCATTGAACTGTTGGCAACAATTGCTCGACCCATCTTGCTTCCCATAAAGTCTTCAACATCCTGAGTGATGGTAGTAAGACCAAGGAAGTATTTTCGAGCTCGTTTTGCAAGAGAAAAGAGGAAATTAGCTGAATCGTCGTATTTCATTAACTGCCACGCCTCATCAACGATAAGCATTCTCTTTTTTTGGTTTGTACGAGTAATGTTCCAGATGTGGCTCAAAACAATATACATAGCAACTGGACGAAGTTCATCTTCAAGGTCACGAATGTTAAAGACGACCATCTTGTTATTTATATCGATATTAGATTGTTGGCTGAAGATACCGGCGAATGTTCCGGTTGTGTACTTACGAAGACGCTGAGCTAGTTGTGGGCCACTGCCACCCATGTGAAGAAGTGTATCGTAGAGATCTGAAACTGTTGGAGGCGGTGAATTGTGCGTAAGAACATCACTGGTAATACCAACACGAGCGTAGGTGTCGATAAGTGCTTGGTCAAGATCTGCTTCTTCTGCAGGAGTCAGTGCTGACATAGCGACTCCAGCAGCTGTGGTTTGAGTTCCACCAAGCATAAGGCGCAGTAGCCCATGAAGTGTGACTAAGTTTGCCCGAAGAGCGTCGTCTGCTTCGTCGCTGTCAATAACTCGTGGAAGATCAAAAGGGTTAATTCTTGTATCAGCACTAAGGCTAAGGCGAATATAACTACCACCTACTGCATCGGAGAGTTTTTGGTATTCGTTCTCTGGGTCGATAATAATAACTTCACTACCAGTCATCATGCTTCTTAGGGCTTCAAGTTTTACAGCAAACGACTTACCAGCTCCAGATTTTGCAAATACAACTAAGTTTGCGTTCTCAAGGCTAAAGCGATCAAAAATGACGAGTCCGTTATTATGCATATTAATACCGTAAAGTACTCCACTCTCTTGAGTAAGGTCGGCACTAGTGAAGGGGAAACTAGTACTAATAGCACCAGTATTCATGTTTCGACGTATTTGTAATTGATCGGTCATCTGAGGAATAGAACTATTAAGTCCCTGCTCTTGTTGAGAGCTTGCTACCTTACTAAAGATAAGTTGTTGACCAAATAGGGTTTCAATCTTGTGTTGGACGAATGAAAGCTCATCAAGGCTATCCGCGTACAATGTAACGTAGAGTCCGAAGCGGAAGAATCGTTCAGCACCAACTTGAAGCTGGTCACGGAGCTCTTCTGCGTCATTAATAGCTGCTTCGATTCCAGGATCTCTTGTTTTACCCTTTTCGTTATTAATAGATGTTGAGGCTTCGAGCTGAGTAACTTTCTTGCGCAAGTTGTTAAGCACAACCTGACTGTCCACTGGATAGATAAACATACTTACATCCAGTACTTCATCGATGTTAATAAGGCTACTTAGCCAACCTGTGTAGATTTGACGAGGGTATCCATAAATATAGAGTGTTCGACCATACTTTGTTCCAAGACGAAAATATGCAGAGTGAATCTCTATACTACTAGGTGCAATAAGGTCACGCAGGGTTGTAACACCTTTTAAGAATGCTTGTTCAACCTCTGCTTGCTCACGAGCACGCTGTTGAGCTGCTATATCGACAGCGCTAGGTTGCTTTGCCATTACGAAATACCTCCGATTGGAGAGTTAATGGAGTCACCGACACCTTTTTTAGTGTAGACAGCTGTTACGTTCTCGAAGTCACCAAGCGGCTCACGAACAGCAGTGTCTGGGTTGTAAACGTTGTAATACAACTCACCAAGCTCTTTTGTCGTAAGTTGGACACTCTGAACACCGAGTTGAAATAACCCACCAGTAACACTGTCTACCCTATTCTTGAGTTCAGTTCGTGCTTTTTCATATGTTTCAGTATCAATCTTAGTAATCGTTGCAGGTTTAGCGAACATCTTACCAAAGAATCCCTTAGCTTGATCCTTTAAGTTACTTAAGTCCCCTAGTGGGTAATATGGAATTGCGATAAAGAAAGATTTATCCATAATATTTGCTTCTTGAGAGAGTGTATCGATGAAGTTTATGTAGTCATCCATAAGAACATTCAAGAGCATGTTATCTTGTGTTCGACGTATGTCTACAAGTCGGTCGATATATGGTCCGATATCAACCCGTTGCGATCTAATCAGAATTTGAATAGGAAAATTAAGAGAGTTAAGGAAATTCTGATAACTAAACTCAACCCCTTCCCTTTCGCGAGCACTCATAAGGTCAAAGTTAATCGATTTGCAGGCGATGACCGCGCGAAATGTTCCGTCAGCCATGATGACGATATTGTCACGTACCTCAGAAAGTAAAAGAGTACTCTGGGTTGAATTGGGGTTTTTAGGTGCTTGTTTGGATGCGTCTGGTGCTGGACTAGCGCTGCCAATAGGAGCAGGACCACTCGCAATCGGAGCTGGTATTGGATTTACAGACGGTTGATTATTAGGTGGCATCTACTGAACTTCCCACTCCGTTAAGTATCTGCTTCTCCCGAGCTATCGTAGAGATATAACTACTTCCTCACTCATGTCTTCTTTTTCATGAATGCGGTTAGCTTCCCTTGCGATAGTCTCAATCGAGAGATCAGAATTGTTTGCAAGGTTTATTATATCAGCTGAAGGCTGTTTTTCGCTAGTGGTTGGAACAGGAGTTGAAGGTGGTGTCGCAGATGTTGGTGGCTGTGATGTCGGTAGGTCGCCGAGAGGAGTGATCATCGCCTGCTGGATAGTTGGATAAGGATTATAAACAGGCGTTGACTGTGGCTCTACGAATGTAGGTGTAGGTTGTGTTGTAGAAGGAGTCGCAGGTGCTGAAATAGGAGGATTGGAAGTAAAGAAATCATAAGGATTAGGAGCTGGGGTACTTGGAATAGTAGTTGTAGGCTCTGTCGGAGCAGCTACTTGTTGTTTCATACGATCCACCATCTCTTGGCGGCGTTTTGCATCTGTTTGTTCAATCTTATGGTCTAGTGATTGAGCAGTAGCTGAACTGTCGTCTAATATATCCTCTGTTTGTTGAGCTGCAAAATAAGCATCTGTAGTCATGGCGCTATTTGGTGCTTGTATGCCTCGTACTGCCCATCCTTGGCTATCGACGAGATCCGCAAGGTAGCCAAATCTCTGCTGAGCTTCTGATTGAGAAATGTCCTTCGTACGTCGAACCTCAACTGTTTTTGGAACCGTGATCTCAATAAGTGAATCAAGACCATCTGAATCCCAGAGTCTTTTATGTGGCTTTAGTAAGAAAGAAAGCATTGCCGCAAGATATATTTCCATTGGCTGGTCTTTTCGAAGCGGAAGCGCCAGTGCCCCAAAGAAAAGAATAAGAGGAAAAGGGAGAATAGCTAAAGGTAGAAATAGGTGACCTAGTCCCCATGCTGCTGCAACCGAAAGAGCAACAATAATAAGGTATATAAATTGCCTAAAACTAAACGGACCGATAAGCTTATCGTCTGCTTCAACATCTTGAGGAACTTTATACACTGCCATAGTGTTTATAGTATAACAAGCTTATAGCTATTCGATCTATTCTTATTTTCTAGATCTAGGTACGACAAATCCGTTGCTCTGTTCACTAAACCCAGGAGGTGGAGGTGTTCCTCCGGTTCCACTAGATGGTGGTGTTCCCCCACTACTACCCCTAGTTCCGGAAGCATGTTGAAGAGCAAGGATTTGAGTTTCGTTAAGCTTTCCTTTAAGTTGGTCATTATTAAGTAGTTGACCGGCAACAGCTCCATCCAGGAGATTTGGTCCTGCGACTTCATAACCACCCTTTCCGTCTGACTTGAGTCCAGCCGCACGAATAAGGGAATCCCCTGTTTGGTCTGATAACTCTGTTTGTGATTGACCCGACCAAGTATTAGGATTTTTAGTGTAATCTGATAGTTTTCCTCCCTTGGAAGCCCATTTAGAAGCATCAGAGGCTTTTGTCTTAACCATAAGACCATGGTTAGCATTTATATTCTCACGTAGTGCACTAACGGCATTCTCATTTGCCCAGCCCTGTTCCTGCCCGTTATTAACAGTGTCATAAAAGTCTTTCATACCTGCCGCACCCTGTGTGAACAAAATATTTTGAGCAGCTTGTGCGGCAACTCTATCTCCACTCTTAAGAGCGGCTTCTAATGCCACTTTAGCATGGCCACCTCCATTTTTAGTTACGCCGGCGTTAACTAATTTTTCTGCTAAGGCTACTTCTTCAGCTTGTTGTTTTGTTGCGGCCGCAACACCAGATGCTTCTAGTCTGGTTCCAAACTTACCACTGGCGTTATTAAGACCCTTATTGATTGTTGAGTTTAATTTGCGGAATGGATTACTCCCCTCGTAGGTACCTGCGCGAATCATTCCTCGACGATTGGCTTTTTCATTCTTACGATAATTCTGGAATTGACCAAGTCTGGATTCCCCGTATTTTTCCGCTGTTTTCTTCTTGCCAGCATTGCTAACGTTACTACCAAATCCATTGATCTTCGCACCAAGTTGACCAACGCCATTAAGAGAGGCTTTAAGCAGGAATGGAACGATGATTAGAGGTATAACAAGCACAGCCTGCGCAATGATCTGATCTATTACGTTTCCCGAACCAGTTGATGAGCCGTTTATAGTACTTGCACCTTTGTATGCTTGGGTTAATACAACAGAAGCAAGTGAAGATGCTCCAAATACAAGACCGATAATTGGGTATAGCATCAACAGCGAAACAAGGACTTGTCGCCATTTTTTAAACAGAGACTCGGTGTTTGGTAATAGATAGGCTACGAATGCTATAGGTGCGATAACAATAATCAAAATAATAAGCATCTGTCGAAGAATTAACATTAGGAAGATAACCAGTATTGTTATAAGAGCTCCTATTAGTAGCGGGATCAATGTTCCCAGGGCTGCGTATGCTGCGTATCCCCCGCTGGCTGCTAGAACGATAACAACGATACTTTCCCATTCATTTGCTCCGGTTGTGCCGTCTGCGCCTGTCGCCGCTGTGGGCGCGGTTCTTACCACGGTCGCCCCTATATTATCGAAAATACCTTTTAGCCCAAAACCAAGTATATTACTGAGATCCACCGCTATTTGACATATAAAGAATGAAAGATTTACAAGTATGGCTGCAACAATTAAACGGGGAAGCATCTTTTTAATGCCGTAATTGTTTACTCCGAAATTGGATATTTGGGAGAAGATAATAATTAAGAAAACAACAACAAAAGCTGCATTCGCAATATTTCGCATTACCCCCCAAGCAACATAGGTCCCATCTGTAGATCCAGATGTGGCAAGTGTCGAAACTTGAGTCTGAAGGAAGTTATTTGCCAGGAATTGAAACATTCCATCGGTTAATTGGCCAAGAATTGTGATAACGGGACATATAATCCACCCCACGCCGTTTATAGCGCAAGAGTTTGTGGGTGGGACTGTACACGCTGGGTTAGTAGACCCTGATTTACATTGAACCGGAGATGCAACAACAACTGCAGATGAGTTTGCGGGTGAATTAAGCCAATTCTTATAATTAACAGCATCTTTACTGAAGGTACTGGCGAGACTAGCACAGGTCGGTGACTCTGATAGACCACGTGCGTTGCCGGTATTACCATCATTTGCTTGGCCATATAGCGTTGTCCGTCCCGCTACGGATGCTTCAGGGGGGTGTGCTTGAGCAGTGGACGATGTGTAAAAAGCAAATTCGTCTACTTCTAGTGTTTTGTCAGGCTGCACTACACTATCTTTTATATAGGCCACGTTACCGCTAGTAATAGTGGGAACGTTTGCTACTGAAGAAGTCTCTACTTGACCGACTTGGTCTTGTATTGTCTTGGACTGACTAGAATATGGTCCGTAGTCGTATGCCGAGCAAACGGGTGCTTCGAACATCGTCAGGTCAAGTAGGTAAGTAGCAGGGGCATCGAGAGATGGTTGAAGGTATGTTCCTTTTAGGCTTCCGTCATAAACAGTAGCGTTCATTGCTGATTCGAAACCTTCTGCTCTAACGTCGCCATTAGCATCAGGTGAAGGGCTTCGCCATCCATTAAGACCATTATCATCGTCTGTTACATACTTATAACCAATTGTTTGGAGAAA
>Ga0302192_10001779_pt1 | contig 13526 bp, 10 predicted proteins | sample II_Bog_E3_2_FD_200230 | JGI IMG/M metagenome (GOLD analysis project Ga0302192, IMG submission 200230) | Peat permafrost microbial communities from Stordalen Mire near Abisko, Sweden - II_Bog_E3_2 | ecosystem: Environmental > Terrestrial > Soil > Wetlands > Peat | place: Sweden: Abisko...
GCAACTGTTGGAAAGGTGATCAGATTCGAGAAGCTGCCAGAAATCAAGAGACTCGCAAGGGCCGCGGCGAAGCCACCATAGAGTGGTGAATGGGTCGTGGCTGTCAGGCCGAACAGGCCAAACAGTACCACCAGCACAAGTAAAATATACGAAAAAGCGATTAGCATTCCCCGCTCTGCGCCCAAATGCAAGATATCGGAATTAGCCGTCTCCAAATGGTCATTGTGGCTGGTTGGCTCGTACCAACATGTATAGGTATCCTTGAAGCGCCCCGATCCGATACCAGACATTGGAAAGTCCGCGATCATCAACAGCGCTCCCGACCACGTACGCAGTCGACTTTGACTGGATGGATCTTTCCCAGCATTAATAAGGGTTTTTGCTCGTGCTTCCGATCGTGGATTGAGAACAACGGCAGTGGCTACGGCTAGGATACAAATTATAGAAATGACCCGGAATTGCCGATGCTTCACAATTATCGACGAAACAACTAGGCCACAGGATAATCCTAGCCATGCTCCTCGTGAACCTGACCAGGCAAGAGCAAGGACCAGGAAGCAGGCGGCAATCGCAAGGGATAGAATAATTGGTATCCGTGTATAGTGGTGATGTCGTGACCAGAACCAACAGATCATTCCAATCACCGCGACCAAGTATGCCGACGATACTGCTCCCAGATGATTAGAAGAAATGAACCATCCGGTCCATCGGTGACTCAGATCGATGAGGTCATAAGACATGAGGCCATCCGGAAAGAGCAGGCAACAACCTTCTCGGTCAGCTCAGTGCATCGAATGGCATTCAGCAGAATAGCTATGATAAAACTGGCCGCGACACATCAATTGCCTATGATTTTAACAAGATAGGGGATCCGCAAGGTCTTGCCCTCGTTCGTGGTCAAATCAATGTGACCAGAGGCATTGCCTAACGGCTGTTTGGCGATGTACGAGAGCGTCAGCGTCTGCGCCTCTCCGCTGGCTGGACCGAGGGATACTGACGCGCGCTCAGGGTCTGAAAGTGCAATCCCCGTGGCTTCTACCCGGTATGTTGGATCGCGTGGGGCTAGCAATGCTCTGGCCTGTCTCGTCTCTCCTAATTTCATTGATCCTAGAAGTAGAATGCTCGGTGAGGGTTCGAGTGGTCCATCAATGTTCAAACGGAGAGAACGTTGTGGGCGATATGGGATCTCCGCTCCCGTAATGGTGTGGATACCGATGGAGAAGGATCCAGCGATATGTCCATAAATATTTCCGGAGTTGATGGCGACGTGAATCGATTCTTTCCCATCTTTTGGTTGACTGGATATTGAGAAGCACTCATTTCCGCTTAACATCGACACCGACAGATGATCCCAAGGCAGTGGGTTCGCCCCATGACCTAAAACGAAAGTATATGAATCTGGGATTTTACCCGATTCATAGTGGCCAAGTTCGATCGCGGGTCCCATCACATCCCTTGGCCATTCGATCGGATCAAGGATATGTCCACCAACATTTAAAATTATGACTTCGTCAGCGGAGTTGGATTCGCGATTTCCGACGATCCACACATGGGTTCGGAATTCGCCAGTAAATGGTCCTGCATTAAGTGATACGGGTATGGCAATGGCTTGATGTGGATTCAATATGTGGGAGGTTAAATCAACTTGGGTGCAGTGGCAACTCGTGCGTATTTCCTTAATACGGAATGCCAATTCTCCTGGCATCTCGACCATGACAGGAATAAGCTTCAATTCATCGGGATAAAAGACGGAATCATGGTGCTCGATGGTCAGTAGGGCCTTTGTGGCTTCGTCTGCCGAGCATATCCCTTGCAAGATCGCTGCTAGAGTCAATATGCCACTAAGAATGAGCGCGAATTGCCGACGCGCTACAAGATAAGTGTCGTTCTTCGGAGTTATTCGATTGCACATACCTAGACGATTAATGCAGCATCGGACGTTTACCCGCATAGACATTAGCGTTCCGGTTCGATGGACACTCCAGTTGAGCCATCATGTATCGAGCTAGCGAGGGCAGGATCGATTTCAAGCTTGCTATCGTCTATTGGACTCCCGCAAATTACCGAAATAACATCACTTGATGTGAAAGGCTGGGATTGTCCTCGCGCCTTTCCTTCACTATGAAGGAGTATAGGTACTTTAGAGAGACCGATTTTCACATATTGATATGAGTACATAGTCACCGCATTCGGTTCAGTATCGCTCGCTGTTTTAAAAAACCGGATTTCTGTTATAAGCCGCATCTCATCGGTGCCAGTGGGCTTATTCACATGAATCTGGTAAGTGCCGCCTTGGTCCTTGCTAGCAATCGTGCCGTCTTCTTTGAGTTCTGGATTCCGTACGGGTTCGATCAACCATATACCCCCTGCCCGGTCATCGCGAACGGATTTAATCAAATGGCGAATTCTCGCCGAGATGGCAACGTCATCCCATAGCTCGCTCCAAGGAATGATGCCTTCACCAGGAATCCCATCATCATCAATATCAAGAAAGCTAAAGGGGTCGAGCAGAACCGGGGAGGCCCGATTCTTGATGTGATCTGGACCTTTGAGCTTGCCATCAACTGGATCGCGACGAAAGATATCCATTTGGCCGGTGAATAGGTCCAATTCGCTGAGACCGCCTTTCGTCTCGCTCCATAGTGATCCGACCATTCGATTCCCTTCTGGTTTCTGCCAGCCATTTCCAGGGCGTTCAAAGAAACGAGAATATTGACCCTTGGAGATCATGGACTGGAGGAATGGTCCCGTTTCCCCTTCATGTTTCCTGGACATCTCGGCCTGAAGCGTAGTAATCGCACGCATGGACTTGATCTGATCCGATAGCGGACCATCCAAGGCGTGACCGGAATTCGCGAAAATAACCGCGATCAACAAGGTTGTTTGAGTGAGACTCGTGACTCGAAACAGAATAAGCGCAGATATCATAGCTTATGATCGCAAATGTCTCCACGAACATAATGGCCGCAAAAAGTTAAATGTCCGGTCGCATCAACAATAAGATGAAAATGGCCATTCGCATCTTGGTACTCGCCTACTCCGCATCTCAAACTGGCGTTCTTGGGGAAATTCCGGTTAACGTCCGGCGGATCAACCCCTCCATCTACCGTGTTAATGGTATCTTTAAATTCGGGAACTGGTCTGCATCTCTGGAATGCCCCGGGAAACAGTGGGCTTGGGGGAACTAATGCTCCAGCAGCGCAGGTATTCGTCCTATAACACATAGTAGGGTCTGGCTTTGGTTCAGGTGGTGCAGCTTCCGCCCACAGTCCCATCGGGCAGCCGATAAGGGCGAGTAGCAAGACATATTTAGAATTGAGTTCGTGTGACATCGACAACCTCCATAGGTTTCACAAATCTATCCGACCTCGTAGGAATTCAAGCCCAAGATTATACTGATTGCAGAAGCTCATTTGGATCACTACACCGAATCAAAGACCAAGCACAAGCCCAAGGAAAATGTATAAGTAACTTTCGCAAATACACTTGTGTTGTATCCCGCGGTGCTTATTTGGAAATTCTCGTCTTGTTTATACTCTGGCTTAAAACCGCATTTTCCTTTTCTTGAATTAGCATCTTGCATAGGCTGTAATCTCGTAGTCGCGGTTATCGAAGTGGCCCGATTGTTTGTCTAGAAGTACCCAAAATTGTGTGGTGGCGGAGCGTTTCCTCGATTAATTTTCTCAATCAATCATCATGCTAGGTCTAGGCCGTGTCAGATTTTTGATAGTAACCATGGCACCATTGCCCAAAGCCTGATCGTCTACAAAGGAAGGGTCTATGGGCAAGATCGGTAATCTTAGGATGCCAATAATAATGGCAATTTTCTGTAGCAATGCTGTGCGCAGCGGGGCAGCCACAGGAATTGTCGTATTCCTAATGATTTGTTTGTCTTTCTGGCTGCCAAGTGCCATTGCCTTGGAGGGTACTCTTGATTGGCGATCGGTTATCACCCGCGCAGAAAACGAAGCTGCAATTGCAAATGCGATGTCGTGGAATGTCGAACAGGGTTCATTGGACATTTACGGCCATATGCCAGAAGAGGATCGATTCGTATGTCAATATGCGTCTCCCGCTCCCAGAAACGGTATCCGATCTCCACGGGCTGGCGATGCCGTTTTTTTCTTTCATACTCCTGGGGATTCCGATCCAATTAAGAGCGACATATGCCAACGTCTGGTAAGAGAATCAGGATTCACGGTTTTTAGTGTAATCTTCGCAAAAAGCAGCTCGCCATCCTACTTTTATAACCCGAATCAACACTCAAGATTTTATGCATTCGGTGGTTCCGGGGCATTTGATGTTATTGCCTCGGCATGGGAAGCGGTGAAGACCAGATTAGGGTTACGTATGTCGACATTCTTCCTTTACGGTTACTCGGCCGGCGGAATAGGAGTCCAGGGATTCTCGGAATATCATCCCGATCTTGTCGCTGGAATCGTTTCTGTCTGCGGACATTCGTTTATTCAGAAAAAAGGAGCTAAATGTCCCATTCTGGTCATTCATACTTATGGAGATACAGGCGTGACCGAAGGTGATGGTTTGGCGCTCCTCTGCAGATTGACAGGCCAGCCGTGCATTCGCCTCGTCTTCGATCCAAATTGGGGAATGCTCCGTGATGGCCAAGAATACTCTTTCCATTCGGTTAACCCTATCGTCGCATCGCTCTCACAAAGATTCTTCGAGGCCATCGCTGATGCTCGTTTGGAACGTCAAGTAGAAAAAATTGATTTTCCGGCTATCTGTCCCTATATTGTGAATCTTCTTAGTCCACATCAGGTGATTGCCTCAAGGCAAGGAGCGAGTCTTGCGTCTGTTGCCCCTTTGGGCGGACAACCAACGTTGATACCTTCTGCGAGGTTTTATTCGGAACTTATTCGAAATGCCCCGCCGACTCGTCGCATGGTTGATTCAGATCATGGGATAGCACTCATATCTCCCCCTTCGTCAGATTCGAAACAAGAGGTGATTATCGGAGAGTGGTGGCCATCCCGTGAGGATCAAGGATTCAGAAGCTCAGACGGCGTCCAACGATCAAACCTAGAAATCCGCACAGAATGTGATCTGCGTTATGCAACCGAACGTGGATTGTTCGGGATAACCTCCATGAAATCAATCCGCGAACTTGGCTTTGTGCGATCTCAGCTGGTCAAGGAGTTTCCAGCCGCGTCATCACTGCCGTTGGATATAATCGCCATTGATCCACTCAACGAAGAACTAAAGGATATCCAGTCAATTCCCAGCCTGCATGCTGTTGTTATTATAATCTCGTCCTCGACGATGCTTCATCTCATTTTGAACGGCGATCTGGACGCCTTCCTGCGCAGAGGGGTGAAGTTGCGCATTATCTTATGCGCGGCTGATCAGCACGCTTATGATACGGCATTATCTAGCCTATCCCAAGCCGCTCGCATGTCAATATTTCAGCCATTTTACTGGCCAGAAAAGTTTAAGCACGAAATAAATGATTTAGCCGTCCATCAACGTCTCATAGAAGATGCCTATACATTTCTCATGCCTCCCAATCCATGACAAAACCAATTATCGGATACGTACCGGAAAAGCCAAGCGGACAAAAAGGCTTGTACCGCGCGACGCCTGGAACCCGCGGCACATCACTTCGAAGGCTCCTGCCTCACTCGGGGTGTCGCGCGCGCCGTCTATCTGGCTGCTTCCGTGGAGTCGCTTGCCAAAGCGGGGCACATGGATCAGGTGCAATCGGTAACCGAGCAGCTCGGGAGGACGCTCGAAGCAATTCAGGGGACCCTTGGGGCGGCAGCTGAGGTAGATCCGTGACCAATTTGATGCCTTCATACTCGAGTTGGTAGCATTAATTTGGTGGGAACACATCGATTTCCGTGACCGTCAAAGCATCCGTACGGATGCTTTGACGGTCACCTTCATTCATGGGTTGGCTGAATAATCGCATGAGGTGGCACCAACCATTCACTGCAACGTCTACGAAATCCGAATAGCTTATTTTTGAAATCCCACCCGAAGGTTAGAGATGTCGAGCACCACACGGCCAGGAGCGGTTTATTTCAGAGAATAGCAAGGACACATTTATTTCCTTACCCCGTATTGCTATCGTCCCAATCTGCAGCGCCGGTAGCGTGTGCTTCAAGGACGAAGTCGCATAATAAAGGATCGGATCGTGGTGGGGTGCGATGACATGCCGATTCCTCCCTGGTGGTGAGGTCGGCTATTATATCAGACGGCCAGGCGCCCCGCACCAGGGCTCGGTCAGTTGGACTTTCTGCTGAAACATGGTAAAAACCTGACATTTCTATGGAGGGCACCACCATGACGCAGACCGGTCTCCTGTCAGCTTACGTCCTCTCACTCTTTGTCACGCTCGACATGCATATCGCGGTCAGCATCCAGGCATCAGGATGCCCTCGGTGCCGAGGGGCGCTCCATGCGGCACACTATCAGCGGAAACCGCGCGGGCACATGGAGCCGCTCAGCCCCCAGCTGACCCTACGCCTGAGTTGGTGCTGTGCGCGGGATGGTTGCCGACATCGTGTCACCACTCCATCGATCAGATTCTGGGGGCCATTGGTGTACACGGGAGCCATCGTCCTGGCTCTGGTGAGTGCGCCCCCATCCTCTCCGGACGAGTCTCAATTGCGCACGGATGCGGGCTGCTCTCGCCAGTCGGTGCATCGCTGGCGTGATCGATTCACCCAGCTATGGACCACCTTTCCTGGACGTGCATTGGTCGAGAAATGGCAGCGGACAGTACCTGACCGGCATCAGATCCTCGCTCATGTATCGCGGTGGCCTGGACGATGGCCATCGGTGGTGGCCAGCTGGCACCTGCTCATCCACCCCGTGACCGGCGGTCGCGGCTGGACGCACGATGGACATCACTTCGGAGATCTGAATCCGCAGAAGATGGAATTAACGCCCCTGTTGGCAGCGCTCCAGAATCCCGCCGGCGCCCTCTGATCGATCGCAGTCCGCGTGGTGCGGACCGCCGGGAGGGCGCCAGGAGGTCTGGCCATGGAGTCGGAACGATCGGTCACCCGTGCGAGACGCCGGGTGAGGCTGTGGGTCGCGCTCACCACCCAAACGCCAGGGGTCTGGCGTGGCTCCCTGGGCCTGCGGGCAGGGGGGGCACGTCATGAATGACACCGAAGTGGTCGTGTTGGATCCGGTGGACCGCGAGGTCGCCGGAGATGCCCCAGCTCCTGAGCATTACCGAGCGACCCTGACGCGGCTCATCGACCACAGTCACCAGGCGCTGCTCGCGTCACCCTCGATGCGGCAGTACCTGCAGTCGGTCGGCGTCCCCGATGCCGCCGTCTGGTCCGCCTTTCGCCTGGGTGCTGGTCATGCATCGTTGGCCGTCGGTCTCGAGCCGGCGGACTGGACGGCATTGGACGAGGTCGGCCTTGTCCATGGCCTCCACAAGAGCCTCACCATCGCGCGCGCCGATGGCCTCAATTTGCCTACGTACGACCCGGCGCACCCTGACCAGGTGATCGGCGTGATCCGGCTGACGCAGGCGCAGAACAAGCACGTCTTTGCCACACCCCCACGGGGGATCGCCTGTGGTGCCGACCTCCGTACGCACCGGCGCATCATCCTGGTGGACGGGCCATTGACTGGCCTCCGCTTAGCCCAACACGGTGTCCCAGGTATTGGAATAGTTGAGACGCCCACGGTCCTGTCTGCCCTGATTCCCTCGCTGACGTCGCATGACCTGGTCCTGGCGGGCTACCGCCGAGACCGGATGGACGCCATGAAGACGGCACTGGGGCCCTTGGGAGCTGCGGCCACACTGCTCACCGTCTTCCCCGACATCCCGCATACACCCCGTGACTCGTTGGAGTTCCTGGGCATTGCGCAGCTGCTCGATCACCCCGACCCGAAGCCAGCCATCACGGCGCCACTGCTTCGGGAGATCGTGGACTTTGCCCGCGGGCGGCTGGCGGATGGTTGTGCGACCGAGGCGCTCACGGCGATGGGTCTGCAGCACGTCGACCTGATCACGGCATACCGCATCGGCTATTGTCCCATCGATACCCGAACTGCCCTCTCGCGCGATGCCCAGCGTGCCTTGAGCGGCCATCGGGTCGCCGACTGCCTCATCCTGCCGGCCTTTGATGACCAGGGTACCATCGTCGATCTGGTCTCGGTGGACCCCGGTCCGCCCTCCTATACCCGTGCCACGCTGTTCGACGAGCCTCGGGGTCTCCTCGCACCAGAGCTTGCCGCCAGCGCTGAGGAGGTGGTGATCACCGACACCGTGCGGCAGCTCGGACGCTGCTTTGCTCGCGGATTGACCCAGACGCTGCTCCTGCGCGGTGCCGTGGATGCTCAGGCGAATGCCCCGCGTCTCTCTGCCCGGGGAGTTCGACGAGCTCTGGTCTGTGCCCGTCGCGAGGGCGATGCCATCGTCACGGCTCTCCAGGCAGTCGGAATCGCGGCTCGGATTGGCCAGGCGGAGGACCTGGGAGAGGGACAGGACTGGGGCGAGGATCCGGGTGCCATGGCGGACACACCCGGTACTGGCACCGACGAGCCAGACGAGGCAGGCCCATCCTCCTCCGCACCCGAGGCCATGCCCTGTCTGACCGCCGAACCGGAGCGGTCGCCCGACAGGTCCAGTGGCGTTCCGTCCTCGGACCCTGCGCCGGCGACCGACCTCCTCTTCATCGAGGAGGATCGCACCCAGGAAGTGGCGATCTTCGCCGCCGGCCCGATCCGCTACTCGATCGATCTGCGCGATGATGGTCTCACCCACCGCCAGGTGGTCATGCGAGCCCATGCCCAGACCCATCAGGAGCGGTTTGACGTGGCGGTCCCGGCGCAGCGGATGCGCTTTGCCGGCAATGCGTCCCGGCGCACGACCATACCGGCGGACCGCATCGCGGCCCATCTCCAGGCCCTCCTGGAGGCGGTCCGCCGGCGGGAGGAACAGGCAGTCCAAGCTCCCGCCGTTGCGATCGACCCCCGCGACCGGGCCGACGCCAGCGCCTATCTCGAGGCCCCCGATCTCCTCAGTCGGATCCAAGCCGATCTCAGCGCCCTCGGCTGGATCGGTGAAGACCAGGCCAAGTCCCTCCTCTATCTGACCGCACTGAGCCGAATGATGCCGCAGCCGTTGTGGAGCTGCTACCGTGCGACCGTGGGCACGACCGCCTGGCAGGGCCTGGGCCTCATCTTCGCCCTGACACCCCCGGAAGAGGTGGTGGCCTTCCACCGCTTCACCGAAACCCTCCTGTCCCACACCGACAAGCGGGCGCTGCGGCACCGGCTCCTGGTCATCGACCAGGCTGAGACGTTGCGGCCCGAAGCCGCCCTCGCCTTGCGCATCCTCCACGAGCGCGGCGGAATCGGCTGGGCTACCGCCGGGGCCTCGGCCATCACCGGCACCAGTCATCTTCTCGGTGAGGCGCGCGGGCCGGTGGCGGTCCTCGCCGCGGCGGCAGGCGACCTGGACCATCGGTGCCGGGAGTGCTTCATGGGAGTCCGGGTCGACGAGAGCACCACCCAAACCCAGCGGGTGCTCCTGGATCAACGCCGACGAGAAGGGGGGCGCGGAACGCTCAACGCTGCCCAGCGCGGACGCGTGGTGGCGTTGCATCACGCTTGTCAGCGGCTGCTGGAGCGTCGTCCGGTGGTGGTGCCCTTCATCGAGCGGGTCGACTTCCCGGCCTCCAGCGTCCGTCACCGGGCCGATCAGTCCCGCTTCCTGACCCTGATCATGGTCTCCGCCCTGCTGCACCAGCGCCAACGGCAGCGCGACGGGGACGCCATTCGTGCGGATGAAAGGGATTTTGCCATCGCGGCCCAGCTGGCGGGAGGGATCTTGGGCGAGCGACGTGACGGGCTTGGCCGCTTGGCGCGGCAGCTGGTGCACGTGATTGCCGGGGCTCAGCTGACCACTTTCACCATGGCCGATCTGGCTCAGATCCTTCCGGACTGGTCAAGCCCGCAGTTCCGCTATGCCCTCCAGGAGCTGCAGGCGTACGGCTACCTGGACAGCGTCCGCGGCCGGAAGCGGCGCTATGAGCTGAGTGCCCGGGCGGAGGTGTTCGCTCGCACCGGCGCAATCGCCCTGAAGCCGGTCGGCTCAGACTGCCCGGTGCATCCTACCCCCAGTGTTCAGGACACGCCCATTTGCGATGGAGGTTCTCATGCAGACGCAGGATAGAACGGTAGACGACACCTCAGGGGTGGTCCGCACCCTGCCAGCACGCGCGGACGCGTCTGGCAGTATCGTAGCGCTGGCAAGCCCCATGGTGCCACGAGGGTTGGAGGGATACGACGCCCAGCCCTATGATGTTCCCGCGCGACTGGAGGCAGGCGGTGCCGCAGATCGTCCTGGAAGCCCACGGCCGGCCGCACCTCCGCTGTGCCCGACCATGGAGGACTTCCTGGCGTACCTGGAACTGCGCGGGCGTCTGGGCACGGCCCGGGTCATGCGCGAATCGCTGCGCAATCTGTCCCGCTACCTGGCGCGCCATGGGATCACTCCGCTCCTCGCGACCGCCGACCAGCTCCAGGGCTACCGGGAATACATCGTCACCGAACATCGCACGCCCACGGGCAGGCCGCTCATGCGCTCGACGCAGAGCCGCTTCCTGAGTCAGGTCGTCTCGTACTATCAGTGGCTCGAGGCCCGAGGCATCATCGTGACCCGGCCTGCGCGATCATTGTCGATCTACGTCAGGAAATCCCGGGTGGTGGTGCGCCAGCACCTGACCCAGCAGGAGGCGACGGCCCTGCTGCAGACGCAGGCCCGCATGGTCATGGCTCTCCGGGAGGGCTCACGGAGGTGGACCATCCAGGTCCGCAATCTGGCCATGCTGGCGGTGGCCTTGGCCACCGGGCGACGGTCATCGGGAGTGATTCATCTCCACCCAGAGCACCTTAATCTGGACCGCGGGGAATTGCGCATCGACCGCGAGAAGGGACAGACAGGGCGCATCCTCCCCGTGGCAGGCTGGGCGATCGAGGTGCTTCGGCTCTATTGCGAGCGAGCTCGTCCGCTCTTGGTCAAAGAACCGATCCCCAACCTCTTCATCGGTCTGCGTGGTGGGCCCTGTACCCGCGCCCTGCTTGCCTGCGTAATCGCCACCGTCACCACACGCACCGTGGCCGAGAATCCCGATCTTCAGGAGTTGCCGGGCAAGCACATCACCTGGCAATCGTTGCGCGTGTCCTTTGCCACCCTGCTGTTCGCGAACGGCTGTGCTATCCGCAGCGTCAATGAACTGATGCTCCACCGCAGCCTCTCCAGCACGGCCCGCTATACCCCGATCCCGGTCGAGGACCTGCGCCAGGTCTGCCGGACCGCACATCCGAGGGCGTGAGCCATGCACCTGGAGATCGAACGCTATCTGCGCCATGGTCAATCGACGGGTTGGGTTGACGCGACGGTGAGGCACTACCGAATAGAACTGGTGGGAATGATTGCCTTCCTGCGACGGCGCGGATGCCGGCGTCTCGCGGATGTTCTCCCGGCAGATCTCGATGCGTACATGCAGCACCTGCTCGATATCGGCCGCGCGCAGCGATCCCGGGTCCATATCGCGGAGACTATCCGTCGCTTCTTCCGCTGGCTGCAGGACGGTGGTCGCCTGGTGACGTGTCCCGCGCGGACGCTCCCAGTGCCCGAGGATGGCAAAGCTCCGCTGCCGCAAGACCCACTCTCAGAGGGAGAGGTCCAGGCGATCTTCGACAGCTTTCCCCGGGGTACGGTGACGGATCTGCGGAATTGCTGCATACTCGAGCTGCTGTATGGGTGTGGCTTGCGGCGCGCAGAATGCGTTGCCTTGGATGTCGATGACATCGACCTGACCAGGAGAACGCTCCACGTCCGGCAAGGAAAGGGGTCTCAGGATCGGCTGATGCCCGTCATGCAGACTGCCCTGGCGGCGGTGAAGGACTACTTGGCCGTGCGGATCCAACTCGTGCAGGGGGTCGATAACGGGGCGCTCTTCATCGCCTCGCAGAGTGGACGCCGGCTGGGCGCGATCAGCATCGCTCAGCTGTTCCGGGCCCTGAGGAAGGCCAGAGGCCCCGACGCACCGTGGCTGCATCCTCACCTCTTGCGGCATTCCATCGCGGTTCATCTGCTGCGTCGCGGAGCCGATATCCGCTATATCCAGCAGTTTCTCGGGCACAGCTGCTTGGACACCACGAAGATCTACCTGCGCTTGGTCCCGGGTCACTTGAAAAAGGACTATGATGCGGCCATGCCAGAGTTCGCGATCGGGCTGGTTACTGCTTCACCTCAGGTACCGGAGCACCATGATTCGCCCGTGTAGCGGCGAGTCGTCACGGTACCAGTTTGCGGATAGTTCCCGCGCTTGGGACACCCAGGCTACGCTCGCGGAGTGCCTCGTGATACATGCCACAACCAAGAATGGACGAGAGAGCATGCGTGCCTGGTGGCAGCCAGGGCGGTCTCGTCGTGCCATTGATAATTGTCGTGATGTCAGGGGTACCCGGTCCGGCGCCTTAACAGGCGATGCGTACGGTCGCTTGGGGATAATGAACACGAATGGAACCGTTTCCTATAGTCCTAGTGATTTCGGGAACTTTGTGGGCTTCACGGGCAGGTATCACGATTGGGAGACGGGGCTGGTCTACTTTCGGGCGAGATATTACGATACGGGACTTGGGAGGTTTATAGGGAGGGATCCGGCGGGGTATGTAGACGGGAAGGGATTATATGGGGCATATTATGTTCCAAATAATACCGACCCAACCGGAAAAATGGTGCCCATAACTACCTCCTTTGTCGTCAAGAAGATATCTGGATGGAGGGCATGGCTCGACAAAAATGGTAATCCCGCGTCCGCCGCCGGAGTAACCGAATCAGTATTGGATTTGAAAGTAACAGGCGTAAAAAACGCCTCAATAGGCTGCTGTAGTGATATTACCATAAGTAATGTTACCCTGGTAAGTACTATATCCATACCGGATATCGGAGAATACATTTTTCGACAAACTCCATATGGCTTGGCCGCCCATGGAAAAGTTGATAGCGGTATTCAAGCAAAAATACTTGCCCACGAAATGGGTCACAAGGTGTTGTCGCAAATACTAGCCGAACATCTGGCTAAAGCATTATCGCCAACTAGAACTTGCTGCGATAGTTGGGGAACCGCGTCAAATTCTTCAAGTCAAAATAAGGCGGATACCATACGGTCAAATATTATAGCGGAATGGTTCAAGATGTCTGCCGTTCAGAATAATGCTCTACATTCAGCGTTGAGAAGTGACGGTCAAGTCGATCCAACCGAATCAGGAACATCGGTGGAAGGAATAAATGCAGCTACATCCGAGGCTTTGCCAGCAGTTTCCGACTATCTAATGAAGGACTGGGCTTGCCCATGAAAATATCAACAATAATTCTATTATCAATCACACTGGGATTAGCGCTATTTAGGACTTGAACAAAAATAATTATAACAGTATGTCATGGAAGAATCGTATAGTTCCACTCACCATGAAACTTAGCTGGTCTAATCTTTACTCGAGCAAGATCATCATCGCTTACCTTC
>Ga0302192_10001800_pt1 | contig 13432 bp, 16 predicted proteins | sample II_Bog_E3_2_FD_200230 | JGI IMG/M metagenome (GOLD analysis project Ga0302192, IMG submission 200230) | Peat permafrost microbial communities from Stordalen Mire near Abisko, Sweden - II_Bog_E3_2 | ecosystem: Environmental > Terrestrial > Soil > Wetlands > Peat | place: Sweden: Abisko...
TGTTCGATGCCGGGCTCGCGGTGTGCGTGACACCGGCTGCTGTCTTACGGATCGTGCCCGACGATCCTGACGACGATCATGTCATCGCCGCAGCCATCGCGGCCCGGGCTGATCTTATCGTCTCCGGCGACCGGCATCTGCTGAGCCTCGGCGGATATGGCGGGATTCAAATCGTCAACCCGGATCGGGCCGTTGCTATTATCGGCGGAGAGAACGCGAGATAGCACTACCAGGGGGCCGTCAAGCCATCTTTGTCGTCACTCAAGGCTACGAGTTTTCCACACGACCATCGCAGTCCGGAACAAACCAACGATAGTCAAAACACCCAACACGATGAAGCCCAACCCTCTTATCCTCGTTGCACGAATACCCGAAAAAAACATCGACAAAAGAAACGCAATAACCAGAAAGACCAAGCCCCCCGCAACCATTGGGCCTAGCGCCTCATAGACGATCAGAAGACGTCGAACTTCCCGTTTTGGCATCTTACTTCGGGGAGGACGGAGTTGCCGCGTGCGCACTCGGAATAAGATCGCTTGGAAGGTCACCAATTCCGGACCCAACAGCAAAGCCAAAATAATTTCCCGCTGCGACGAGCGCCGGCGTAACCGTACCGATTCCGAGATTGGGATTCATTTGGCTCATATTTAACGCAGTAAGTTTGTCGGCAGTACTCGCTGCATCGAACGCCGCCTGGCGGCCTGCTGTGAATGCCGCCGTGATCCCGTCACCTATCAACGAGCCGACACCACCTCCCACTCCACCCAATAATCCTGCGCCGAAGACGTTATTGTCCTGTCCAGCGACCACATTAAGTGTTTCAGCCTGAGCCGCACCGAGGCCGGCACCAACCACGGCATTCGCAACGGCCCTCGCACCAGCGGTTGCGAATGTCGTTCCGATGAACGTGCTTGCTCCACCAGTCAACGCTCCCACTGCCGTAGCCGCCAATCCATGATACTGTCGGATGGTCAACAGCTTTAGGGCGGAGGCAGCTACACTATGGGTGTCATTTTCCAGTGGTCCGTCCCCATGAGCTTCCCCGCCCGGCTCACCCAGTTGCGCAAGGCGCAAGGCTATTCCCAGCAGCGTCTTGCCGATGCCGTCGATCTTCATGTCAACCAGGTCCGCCGCTACGAGGCGGGGTCGGCCCAGCCAACCTTAGACGCCCTGATCAGCTTGGCGCGCGCACTGCACGTCAGCCTCGATGCACTGGTCTTCGATGAGGGCGAGCGCGGGCCGGACCCGGAACTGCGCCTGCAGTTCGAAGCCGTCAGTCAGTTTACCCCGGAAGAGAAGGCCGTCGCCCGCGAGGTGCTCGAATCTCTCATCCTCAAGCACGATGCCAACCGCTTCAGTCGAGCCTCGCCCGCCCGATCAGCCGCCAGCAGCTAAAGGCAGAACGATCCACTTGCATCATGGCGTGGTCAAATTCCCCGACCAGATGCTCCGGCCAACGAGGTGTCAACGTGGAAGCCACTGATCATCCAGCGGCCATCACGCTTCACCAGCGCGATTTGTATGGTGGCAACACCATCCTTGAACTTCACCTTGGCGACGTACGACGCAGATACACTGCTTCCGGAGCCAGCCATGTACGACATGTTCGCGTCGCCGGTCGCTCCCTCGTACTCCGTCAAAGGGCCAAGCTGCGAGACCGCATCGAACAGCGATCTCAATTGCTCAGGCTTGACGCTGTCACGCAGTTCCGGTGTCGCGCGGTCCAGCAGTTGCTCTTTGTTCCAGCCTGCCGCGATGGCGGGCACGGCACTATCGACGAATGCCTTGCTCTCTACGTCCAACGTCTTGCCCTTGTAGACAAGCACACCCACGCCAATGCCGGCCGCGACAATGATGGCCAGCGTGACCGCACCAAGGATGTAGAGGAACCTACGCATACACGTCTTGGATTCCACTGAAGGCCACCACGACCATCAACTCAGCTTCACTCTTCTCTCGATAACGCCAGCTACAATTGTCAAGGCAAACATAACACCACAAAACGCAATAATTCCTCGCTTCGTGGCGTCCTGCCCAGGAGTTATGAAATGGTTTGTCCCGTGGTCGTTCCAAGGAATGACGCGGTTCGACGACGGATCAGGTGAGGTTGGAGCAGAGGTAAATTGCCCAGTGTAACCGAGGAGTGTGAAGAAGCCTAAGACACACAGAACAAAAAATGTCCTAAACGCCCATCGCGCCACAAAGGCATACCTCTCTGCTCCTGGCAAACCTCTCATTTCATCTGGGGCGATGATTGCGGCGCACCTGCACTAGATCCTTGAGGTCCGGCTGGAAGCGAGGGAGCCACACCCCCTGCTGATGGGCCAGCGGGTGCGAGTGTGGATGGATCATAGTTCAGAGGTGTGACGATAGTGTAGGTTTTTCCTACAGATCCACCCCCACCAAGCCCAAATCCCACCGTACCACCACCTCCCACAACATTCTTACCAGTTGCAGAATCTATTCCCTGGAACGCGTCGAGCGAAGCGCTGGGGCCGGCAGCCACACCCACACTTGCGTTGTTGAACCACGAACTCAACTGTCCAACATCGTCGGCATTCGACGCACCAACGCTCACGCCACCGCTAAAGCGCTCACCAACTCCACCACTTGCACCACCCACATCGATCCTGGCCAGGTTGCCGTGGTTGTCTACAGCGAAACCGCTGGAGAACTGAAGTGCGACGGGGCCAAGTTGGATGTTGAACGATAACCCAAATTGCAGCGTCCATAGCCCGAGCGGATCCGTCAGGTTGAGCGGATCATTCCCGACATATGCATAGAGATGCACCCCGCCTTGATACCCGATCGGATCCGGCTGCATGAACCGCCCGAGCGTCGGAGAGTACATCCGCGCGCGGTAATAGTACAGCCCGCTCGGCTCCCCGACGCTCCCGGCCGTCTCCGCGTCGAAGCGCTGGCCGATGAAGCGGAACGTGCCGGTGGTTGCCGAGGCGTTCTCGCCGAACGGTAGATAACCTGCTTTCGTGAGCGCCCCGCTGCCGGAGTCGAGCGTCGCCATTACCGAATCCTGGATATCCGGGATGAACGTCTCCCGCGTCCCGGCCGCCACGTTCACCTAGTTCAGCACATCGTTCGACCCAAGACCATAGGCATACCACCGCCCCACCTGACCGCTGGTGCCGTCATACTCCAGCACCTCGCGGTTGTCCGCATCGGTGACATAGACCGTGGTGGTAGTGCCCACCGTTTTCGCCTTCCGCCGGCCCCGGCCGTCGTAGGCGTAGGTCGCGACCGTGGCGCTGCCCTGCTTGACGGCGGTTAGCCGGTTCTCGGCATCGTAGGCATAGGTGAAGGTTCCGTCGAACGTCAGATTGCCGTTGCCGTCATAGGTCGGCGTCACAGATCCCACCGCCGAATATTGGTTCGGGGCGTTGACGGTATAGCTGGTTGCCGACGCCGCCGCCGGATACAGCAGCCAGGTTCTGTCCGACACCGACCGCCCGATGCGCTGGTTCGCCCGGCTGTATGTGCGGCCATCATGTTTCAGGATCGCGATCTGAATCGTCGCAGTGCCACTCTTGCATCTCACTTTGGCCACGTATGATGCCGATACCGAACTTCCAGAGCCGGCCAGATACGACATGTTCGCCTCGCCGGTCGCGCCCTGGTATTCCACCAGGGAACCAAGCTGAGAAATGGTATTGAACAGCGCCTGCAAGTCTTCAGGCCTGACGTTGGCACGCAGTTCCGGCGTCATGCGATCAAGCAGTTGCTCTTTGTTCCAATTGGCGGCAATGGCTGGCACCGCAGTGTCAACAAATGCCTTGCTCTCTGCATCGAGCGAGTTGCCCTTATAGATCAGCAAACCTGCGCCGATACCAGCCACGACGATGATCGCGAGAGTTAGGGCGCCTAGAATGAGAAGAAATCTTCGCACGTTCGAGCCTTTGACCCGCCTTCCCAACCATCCTTAACCCAGCGTAGGGGCCGGTCCGTGAGGTATGAACGCCCAAGCGATCAAAATCATAACATTTACGAGGCCGCAGATGAGAACAAGGTTGCCGAATATTGAGAGACGACGATTTGCCAGTTTGTTGTAGGATCGGAGTACAACGAAGCCGATCCATTTGAACTCGTGACGTATCGTATTAACCGAAAAAGTGCTTTGGCTGCCCAGGTCACTCCACACCGCCGGATGTGATTTTTTTAATTCGGTATCGAATTGGGACTTACCCCAAAATCCGACCACGCCAACCAATATCATCGATATGATTGCATATGATGATATTGGCATGGCCCTCACCTTTCATCCGTTGCACGACAAGGGAATTTCACTGCCGGTGGTTGCCTTACTTACCTGGTCCCGTACTTGCGACTCCGACCGGCTGACTGGCTACCGAAGTGCTTGTCGCGGCGGGCGTGGGCACAATGGTCGAAGAAGGTGACGAAGGCGCGGTTGCGGGTGTTTGAGCAGGTGCGGATGTCCATGTACCGCCCACTCCAAGGTACGCGCTTGATCCTACTCCTAGCGTCGGCGCGAAGTGAACATCACCCGTCGACGAGATCGATCCTGACACGTTCGTGCCGAGGCCGAGAGAAAACGATCCGTTATAGGTTTGTGTTCCCGTTGTAGACGAAGCCTGAAGCCCAAAACCGCCGCCGGTGGTTCCAAGAGAGTAGTTTGCCTGCCCCCTAGCACTGAGGTTGAGGCCAGGGGTCGATGCTCCCGTATCGAACGGGTTGATCCGAGCAGAGATCCCAGCCCCAACACCAAGCCACGCTCCCAGGTTCCATTGACCCGAATTATAGCCGAATGTGAAGGAACCACCCACTCCCAAATACCCGCCGGAAATCGTCGCCTGCCATAAACCATCCGGATCCGTCCCATTCAGCGGATCATTCCCCGTATATGCGTAGAGATTGACCCCACCCGCCTGCCCGATCGGATCAGGCTGCAGGAACCGCCCCAGCCGCGGATCATAGTACCGAGCGCCCGTGTGATACAAGCCGGTCTCCGGATCATAGCGATACCCATCATAGCCGAACCCCGTGCCGCTCGGCGAGCCGCAATCGCTGGACGAGGTCCCATTCCCCAGGCATGCGGCGATATCGGCCTGTGCGGCTGAGCGGAACAGAAAAGTGGCATAGGGCTGTTTGTTGCAGAAATTCTGGCGGTAGCCTAATTTAGTACCGATTGGAGACGCGAACCGGCAGCTTTGTGTCTCGCCGCTCAGTGGCAAAGGCGCTTGCAAAATGCGGCTTTGCGCATAGCACTTTCGCAAGCTCTAAACCACTGGAATACCTGACTTTCGGCCACTCTAGAGGCGACTTCCGAACGGGATTTTTGAGTGGCCTTATGCTACCTTTCTGTTCCTCTCAGCCGCACAGGCCGTCCTCGCGCAGCAGCTCGACCGCGTGGCGGAATCTGACGCCGCGCCGCTTCATCACCCAGTCGACCGGCCCGCCGCCCGCGCCGCAGCCGAAGCAGTGCCAGAGATTCTTCCCGGGCGTCACCTTCAGCGACGGCGTGTCCTCGGCGTGGAACGGGCACAGGCCGGCCAGGTCGGCGCCCTGGCGCGTGAGCTTCACCCCAGCGGCCTCGATCAGCCCGGCCAGCGGCACCGAGGCCTTCAGCCGCTCCAGCTCCGCTTCGTCGATGCGTGCCATCGGGGCCTCCCGGGAATCCCGTCAAGATGTAAATCAGCTTTCTTTATAACACCATATTCGCTATATAGCAACCACCAACCTCACGGAGGCAGCTAGAATGCGTCAGACCGATTCAGGAACCGTGCGGCGCACCATGCCTTTCGCCGAACAGCTCTCCAGGCTCCGCAAGGCCCGAAACCTCTCCCAGAAAGCCCTGGCTGAGATGGTGAAGGTCCACGTCACTCAGATTCAGCGCTACGAGACCGGCCATATCCAACCCAACCTCGCGGTCCTCAAACGCCTGGTCGTGGCCCTCAATGTTTCGGCTGATACGCTGATCTTCGACGAGCAGGAACGCAGTCCCAGGGACGAGGGCGTCAAGCTCATCCTGCAAGCCCTCGACGAGTTCACACCCGAGGAACTGACCACGGTGAAGAACGTCCTTCAGGGGCTTGTGCTACAGCACCAGGCCCGCCGCTGGGCCGTGGCGTCGTGACGGAGACCGGATAATGACCATGATCGAGATCAGCCTGCCGGATGAACTGGCCCGGCGTGCGAAGAGCGCGGGATTGCTTTCGGACGCGGCCATTCAGCACCTGCTGGAAGACGCAATACGGCGGTGGGCCGGACGCGCGCTGGTGGATGTGGCGCGGCACATCCAGGAAGCCGGTATCCCGCCGATGACGATGGAGCAGGTCGACGCGGAGGTGAAAGCCGTGCGAGCCGAACGCCGAGCCCGCTCGGCGGCGCATGACCAATCCCCAGCCAACGACCCGGAAGGCGATGCGAGCGGTCCTTGATACCAACGTTGTCGTCTCCGCGCTGATCTGGGGCGGCAAACCTTTGGGCTTGCTTCAGGCCGCGGCCGAGGGCGATCTGCTGCTCTACACATCGCAGGCTCTGTTGGAGGAGTTGCGCGACGTATTGACCCGCGAGCATCTTGCGCCCCGGCTGGAACGCCGCCGCTCGTCGGTCGAGCAAGCCCTGGTGTTCGATGCCGGGCTCGCGGTGTGCGTGACACCGGCTGCTGTCTTACGGATCGTGCCCGACGATCCTGACGACGATCATGTCATCGCCGCAGCCATCGCGGCCCGGGCTGATCTTATCGTCTCCGGCGACCGGCATCTGCTGAGCCTCGGCGGATATGGCGGGATTCAAATCGTCAACCCGGATCGGGCCGTTGCTATTATCGGCGGAGAGAACGCGAGATAGCACTACCAGGGGGCCGTCAAGCCATCTTTGTCGTCACTCAAGGCTACGAGTTTTCCACACGACCATCGCAGTCCGGAACAAACCAACGATAGTCAAAACACCCAACACGATGAAGCCCAACCCTCTTATCCTCGTTGCACGAATACCCGAAAAAAACATCGACAAAAGAAACGCAATAACCAGAAAGACCAAGCCCCCCGCAACCATTGGGCCTAGCGCCTCATAGACGATCAGAAGACGTCGAACTTCCCGTTTTGGCATCTTACTTCGGGGAGGACGGAGTTGCCGCGTGCGCACTCGGAATAAGATCGCTTGGAAGGTCACCAATTCCGGACCCAACAGCAAAGCCAAAATAATTTCCCGCTGCGACGAGCGCCGGCGTAACCGTACCGATTCCGAGATTGGGATTCATTTGGCTCATATTTAACGCAGTAAGTTTGTCGGCAGTACTCGCTGCATCGAACGCCGCCTGGCGGCCTGCTGTGAATGCCGCCGTGATCCCGTCACCTATCAACGAGCCGACACCACCTCCCACTCCACCCAATAATCCTGCGCCGAAGACGTTATTGTCCTGTCCAGCGACCACATTAAGTGTTTCAGCCTGAGCCGCACCGAGGCCGGCACCAACCACGGCATTCGCAACGGCCCTCGCACCAGCGGTTGCGAATGTCGTTCCGATGAACGTGCTTGCTCCACCAGTCAACGCTCCCACTGCCGTAGCCGCCAATCCATGATACTGTCGGATGGTCAACAGCTTTAGGGCGGAGGCAGCTACACTATGGGTGTCATTTTCCAGTGGTCCGTCCCCATGAGCTTCCCCGCCCGGCTCACCCAGTTGCGCAAGGCGCAAGGCTATTCCCAGCAGCGTCTTGCCGATGCCGTCGATCTTCATGTCAACCAGGTCCGCCGCTACGAGGCGGGGTCGGCCCAGCCAACCTTAGACGCCCTGATCAGCTTGGCGCGCGCACTGCACGTCAGCCTCGATGCACTGGTCTTCGATGAGGGCGAGCGCGGGCCGGACCCGGAACTGCGCCTGCAGTTCGAAGCCGTCAGTCAGTTTACCCCGGAAGAGAAGGCCGTCGCCCGCGAGGTGCTCGAATCTCTCATCCTCAAGCACGATGCCAACCGCTTCAGTCGAGCCTCGCCCGCCCGATCAGCCGCCAGCAGCTAAAGGCAGAACGATCCACTTGCATCATGGCGTGGTCAAATTCCCCGACCAGATGCTCCGGCCAACGAGGTGTCAACGTGGAAGCCACTGATCATCCAGCGGCCATCACGCTTCACCAGCGCGATTTGTATGGTGGCAACACCATCCTTGAACTTCACCTTGGCGACGTACGACGCAGATACACTGCTTCCGGAGCCAGCCATGTACGACATGTTCGCGTCGCCGGTCGCTCCCTCGTACTCCGTCAAAGGGCCAAGCTGCGAGACCGCATCGAACAGCGATCTCAATTGCTCAGGCTTGACGCTGTCACGCAGTTCCGGTGTCGCGCGGTCCAGCAGTTGCTCTTTGTTCCAGCCTGCCGCGATGGCGGGCACGGCACTATCGACGAATGCCTTGCTCTCTACGTCCAACGTCTTGCCCTTGTAGACAAGCACACCCACGCCAATGCCGGCCGCGACAATGATGGCCAGCGTGACCGCACCAAGGATGTAGAGGAACCTACGCATACACGTCTTGGATTCCACTGAAGGCCACCACGACCATCAACTCAGCTTCACTCTTCTCTCGATAACGCCAGCTACAATTGTCAAGGCAAACATAACACCACAAAACGCAATAATTCCTCGCTTCGTGGCGTCCTGCCCAGGAGTTATGAAATGGTTTGTCCCGTGGTCGTTCCAAGGAATGACGCGGTTCGACGACGGATCAGGTGAGGTTGGAGCAGAGGTAAATTGCCCAGTGTAACCGAGGAGTGTGAAGAAGCCTAAGACACACAGAACAAAAAATGTCCTAAACGCCCATCGCGCCACAAAGGCATACCTCTCTGCTCCTGGCAAACCTCTCATTTCATCTGGGGCGATGATTGCGGCGCACCTGCACTAGATCCTTGAGGTCCGGCTGGAAGCGAGGGAGCCACACCCCCTGCTGATGGGCCAGCGGGTGCGAGTGTGGATGGATCATAGTTCAGAGGTGTGACGATAGTGTAGGTTTTTCCTACAGATCCACCCCCACCAAGCCCAAATCCCACCGTACCACCACCTCCCACAACATTCTTACCAGTTGCAGAATCTATTCCCTGGAACGCGTCGAGCGAAGCGCTGGGGCCGGCAGCCACACCCACACTTGCGTTGTTGAACCACGAACTCAACTGTCCAACATCGTCGGCATTCGACGCACCAACGCTCACGCCACCGCTAAAGCGCTCACCAACTCCACCACTTGCACCACCCACATCGATCCTGGCCAGGTTGCCGTGGTTGTCTACAGCGAAACCGCTGGAGAACTGAAGTGCGACGGGGCCAAGTTGGATGTTGAACGATAACCCAAATTGCAGCGTCCATAGCCCGAGCGGATCCGTCAGGTTGAGCGGATCATTCCCGACATATGCATAGAGATGCACCCCGCCTTGATACCCGATCGGATCCGGCTGCATGAACCGCCCGAGCGTCGGAGAGTACATCCGCGCGCGGTAATAGTACAGCCCGCTCGGCTCCCCGACGCTCCCGGCCGTCTCCGCGTCGAAGCGCTGGCCGATGAAGCGGAACGTGCCGGTGGTTGCCGAGGCGTTCTCGCCGAACGGTAGATAACCTGCTTTCGTGAGCGCCCCGCTGCCGGAGTCGAGCGTCGCCATTACCGAATCCTGGATATCCGGGATGAACGTCTCCCGCGTCCCGGCCGCCACGTTCACCTAGTTCAGCACATCGTTCGACCCAAGACCATAGGCATACCACCGCCCCACCTGACCGCTGGTGCCGTCATACTCCAGCACCTCGCGGTTGTCCGCATCGGTGACATAGACCGTGGTGGTAGTGCCCACCGTTTTCGCCTTCCGCCGGCCCCGGCCGTCGTAGGCGTAGGTCGCGACCGTGGCGCTGCCCTGCTTGACGGCGGTTAGCCGGTTCTCGGCATCGTAGGCATAGGTGAAGGTTCCGTCGAACGTCAGATTGCCGTTGCCGTCATAGGTCGGCGTCACAGATCCCACCGCCGAATATTGGTTCGGGGCGTTGACGGTATAGCTGGTTGCCGACGCCGCCGCCGGATACAGCAGCCAGGTTCTGTCCGACACCGACCGCCCGATGCGCTGGTTCGCCCGGCTGTATGTGCGGCCATCATGTTTCAGGATCGCGATCTGAATCGTCGCAGTGCCACTCTTGCATCTCACTTTGGCCACGTATGATGCCGATACCGAACTTCCAGAGCCGGCCAGATACGACATGTTCGCCTCGCCGGTCGCGCCCTGGTATTCCACCAGGGAACCAAGCTGAGAAATGGTATTGAACAGCGCCTGCAAGTCTTCAGGCCTGACGTTGGCACGCAGTTCCGGCGTCATGCGATCAAGCAGTTGCTCTTTGTTCCAATTGGCGGCAATGGCTGGCACCGCAGTGTCAACAAATGCCTTGCTCTCTGCATCGAGCGAGTTGCCCTTATAGATCAGCAAACCTGCGCCGATACCAGCCACGACGATGATCGCGAGAGTTAGGGCGCCTAGAATGAGAAGAAATCTTCGCACGTTCGAGCCTTTGACCCGCCTTCCCAACCATCCTTAACCCAGCGTAGGGGCCGGTCCGTGAGGTATGAACGCCCAAGCGATCAAAATCATAACATTTACGAGGCCGCAGATGAGAACAAGGTTGCCGAATATTGAGAGACGACGATTTGCCAGTTTGTTGTAGGATCGGAGTACAACGAAGCCGATCCATTTGAACTCGTGACGTATCGTATTAACCGAAAAAGTGCTTTGGCTGCCCAGGTCACTCCACACCGCCGGATGTGATTTTTTTAATTCGGTATCGAATTGGGACTTACCCCAAAATCCGACCACGCCAACCAATATCATCGATATGATTGCATATGATGATATTGGCATGGCCCTCACCTTTCATCCGTTGCACGACAAGGGAATTTCACTGCCGGTGGTTGCCTTACTTACCTGGTCCCGTACTTGCGACTCCGACCGGCTGACTGGCTACCGAAGTGCTTGTCGCGGCGGGCGTGGGCACAATGGTCGAAGAAGGTGACGAAGGCGCGGTTGCGGGTGTTTGAGCAGGTGCGGATGTCCATGTACCGCCCACTCCAAGGTACGCGCTTGATCCTACTCCTAGCGTCGGCGCGAAGTGAACATCACCCGTCGACGAGATCGATCCTGACACGTTCGTGCCGAGGCCGAGAGAAAACGATCCGTTATAGGTTTGTGTTCCCGTTGTAGACGAAGCCTGAAGCCCAAAACCGCCGCCGGTGGTTCCAAGAGAGTAGTTTGCCTGCCCCCTAGCACTGAGGTTGAGGCCAGGGGTCGATGCTCCCGTATCGAACGGGTTGATCCGAGCAGAGATCCCAGCCCCAACACCAAGCCACGCTCCCAGGTTCCATTGACCCGAATTATAGCCGAATGTGAAGGAACCACCCACTCCCAAATACCCGCCGGAAATCGTCGCCTGCCATAAACCATCCGGATCCGTCCCATTCAGCGGATCATTCCCCGTATATGCGTAGAGATTGACCCCACCCGCCTGCCCGATCGGATCAGGCTGCAGGAACCGCCCCAGCCGCGGATCATAGTACCGAGCGCCCGTGTGATACAAGCCGGTCTCCGGATCATAGCGATACCCATCATAGCCGAACCCCGTGCCGCTCGGCGAGCCGCAATCGCTGGACGAGGTCCCATTCCCCAGGCATGCGGCGATATCGGCCTGTGCGGCTGAGCGGAACAGAAAAGTGGCATAGGGCTGTTTGTTGCAGAAATTCTGGCGGTAGCCTAATTTAGTACCGATTGGAGACGCGAACCGGCAGCTTTGTGTCTCGCCGCTCAGTGGCAAAGGCGCTTGCAAAATGCGGCTTTACGCATAGCACTTTCGCAAGCTCTAAACCACTGGAATACCTGACTTTCGGCCACTGTTAGAGGCGACTTCCGAACGGGATTTTTGAGTGGCCTTATGCTACCTTTCTGTTCCTCTCAGCCGCACAGGCCGTCTTCGAGGAGGGCGAGCGCGGGCCGGACCCGGAACTGCGCCTGCAGTTCGAAGCGGTCAGCCAGTTCACTCCGGAGGAAAAGGCCGTCGCGCGCGAGGTGCTCGAATCCCTCATCCTCAAGCACGATGCCAACCGCTTCAGCCGAGCCTCTCCCGCCCGATCAGCCGTCAGCAGCTAAAGGCGGGCGATCCTTTTCATCATGCACGGTTAAATCCCCCGGCCAGGCGCGCCAGAAAGTGAGGTGTCAACATGGAAGCCGCTGATCATCCAGCGGCCATCGCGCTTCACCAGCGTGATTTGTATGGTGGCAACACCATCCTTGAACTTCGCCTTGGCGACATATGACGCAGACACCGTGCTTCCAGAGCCAGCCATGTAGGACATATTCGCGTCGCCGGCCGCTCCCTCGTACTCCACCAAAGGGCCAAGCTGCGAGACCGCATCGAACAGCGATCTCAGTTCCTCAGGCTTCACGCTGTCGCGCAACTCCGGCGTCGCGCGATCAAGCAATTGCTCCTTGCTCCAGTTCGCGGCAATGGCGGGCACAGCACCGTCGACGAATGCCTTGCTCTCAGCATCGAGCGCATTGCCCTTGTAGGCGACTATGCCGACGCCGATGCCCGCTGCGACAATGACGACCAAAGTCAGAGCACCAAGGATGAGTAGAAATTTTCGCATGTTCCGATGCCCTGGTCCTCAGATTGCTGCGCTCAGCAGCTTGCCTATCTAGTCTCGAAGAGCCTCTGTCCGTTTAGGGCAACTGGTTCACCCTATGGCAGACGTCCCGAGACCAGAAAGCAAACGCCCCCAATCAAGATACCCAATCCGATCCCAGAGAACGCGAGCGGTCCAGACGTCGCACAAATTGCACTGTCCAAATCGTCGACGTACCGCATCTCACCTTTGAAATACACACCATTTATGTACCCGTGAACCGGGTCAGGAAGTCTAGCAGAGAAGTGAGCTTCGTGTTCACAGTAACCGCCGCCAAGCAAACCAAGCATCGCAATAAAAAATGAGACCACGGCGAGAGCTCGCCCCGCACGGATCACTCTCTCGCCATACTTCCTAGATTTTTCCAAGCGCCTCTTCCTGACAAGTTCATTTCGTTGCAGATGATTGACCTCCTGATCCCGTTGAGCCGGGTGCAGCGCCACCTTGAGCAGCAGACGCCAGGTCGGTCTGTCCAATCAGTGGTGTCGGTGAGGAAGCGGTAGATGCAATTCCGTTGCCTTGCGATGGCGTTGAAGAAGATCCGCAATCTGGCCCGACTTGGCACCATACACCCGTCCGTGAAGGTCCAGCAGAAACCCCTCCGCCAGCGCCCAATCCAAGCGATCCTCCATAGCTGTTGTAGGTTTGGCCGTTGTTGGCGATTCCCTTGGACCAGTCGAGTGAGCCTGCTGCGCCAACACCAGCCGTCACGCTGACTCCAGCCCCCGGACCGTTCAAATCATTGATCGTAGGCGCGGTTGA
>Ga0302192_10001823_pt1 | contig 13391 bp, 11 predicted proteins | sample II_Bog_E3_2_FD_200230 | JGI IMG/M metagenome (GOLD analysis project Ga0302192, IMG submission 200230) | Peat permafrost microbial communities from Stordalen Mire near Abisko, Sweden - II_Bog_E3_2 | ecosystem: Environmental > Terrestrial > Soil > Wetlands > Peat | place: Sweden: Abisko...
GTTACTTCTGCCGAGCATGAGCTGGGCCGCGGACTCTCCCTCGTTATGATTTATGGTCCTGGGGAGTGATGACGACTACTTCCTCGTCTCCAGAAGCCCTTTGATCGATTGCTTCCGGGATAATGTGATCGTCGGGGTGGGAGGATGTTGCCGACTTCAATGGGGCCGCGGGAATGTCCTGGGCTAGGGCAGCATTGAGGATTTTCATAAATGATATATGGCTGTTTACAATTCTTCGCTCCTGCGATTATCTCCTCCCTACATCGTGCAGCAAGTCGCATATCTTACCGAATTCGTTGCCAATACCCCTCCAAACACCGCGCTCAAGGGGCAACGGCAGATTAACCGGGACAGCGCTCCGTGGCGGGCATGGCGTTGATATGTTGAGTCAGATGTAGGCGATCTTTGGCCCCTTATGTGTAGTGCGTGGCTGGGGTTCTAGGAATTCTTTCCTTATGTGTGTCATATGGCGCGGAATGAAAGCTTGGATTCCTGGCTCCTCTTCCAACGGGTAGTTCGTAGCCGAGAAGCTTCGATTGCACTTCATTCTTCAAAATAGGTTGGCAAGTCCAATGCTATTGGTTGGCTCGTGGAGTTCTAATTTTTTAATGCGCTGTGACTGGCGTCAAACCAAGTACTGCGGTGGACCATTGGGGAAGGTAATCCCCCACTCCGGGAAGGATAGTGGGCGGCAACAGCCCCTTCCATGCGGCGCATGCCGGGGACTCAGAGAACTCACCCACCACAAGTTTTATCTCCTTCTGCTGAATCTCGGCTTTGCCAAGGCCAACCTCCTGCGGGAAAAATCCAGGGTTGATTAATTCCACGGCCGAAGCCTCTCGAAAGATTTTTTCCAGTTGGTCGTGGGTGGCGGGATTGCCAGCCAAAATCACTGTTTGCCCTTGCAGGGAGTGAAGCTGATTGGAATCAAGGAGAATACCCATTGCGAGTGGAGCGATCTGTTTTTCAGCAGCTACCCGGATCTTGTACCCCAAATTCTTACCGAGAATTTGGGGATCAGGAATTAGCCAGACCTGGGGTGCCGTCCCTCCAAAAAGCAAGGTTTCGCCTTGCCGATGAATCTGAGAGGGCGTTTGAGATCCGACTAGATAGAAAAATCCGCAGAGAGCGACAGCCGAGCCAAACGGGATCAGCAAGGCGCCCATCGACGGCCACTCTGCATCACGAATACGGACAGCAAGGACAGCAAGGAGCGTCGCTATCGGAACAACCCAGAGCCAGAGAGACTCGGCCACGGAGCTGAATGCGGCAGCCACCGCAAAGGTGATCCATACCCCTAATGGCACGACAAACCACCGTCTTTTCTCTTCCGGCCAGCAAAGCAGGAAAACACATCCCCACCCAAAAAGATAAGCGAACCGAAGCGGCCAGCCTATTTCCACCAGCCATGTCAGATGGCTGTTTACCAGCGTGCGATATCCCTGATGCTCGGAAAGTGGCTGATACCACTGCATGTAGGCATCACCTGAGTGACCAATCCCCCACCCTTCTGGAGCATCAAGCATCATTCGTGGTGCACTCTTCCAGATTTCAAAGCGATTTGTGATGGAGCGATCTTCTTGAACAATGCCTTGTCCAAATCGCTGTTCGGCATTCAGAAACGCAGAAGCCCCTATGAGGATCCAAGACATCACCACAAGCGCCATCACCCTGCTCCGTGACCAAGGTCTTGGCGCTGTCAGGATTAGTGGGACAAGCCCAGCAAAGAGAGCAATCAGTCCGCCTCGGGAAAATGTGTGGATCAAACAAACTCCCAAGCCGGTAAAGAGAGTCAGCGCTACCCAGAATCCCCACTTGCGAAACGGACTAATAAAACTCAGCCCCCAAACCGAAATCATCAGAAGGGCGATCAAGGCTCCTGTTTTATTGGGGTTCCCCAGCCCCCAGTCCATCCGCCAAATGCCATGAAAATACAGGTCGATCATCTACCTCTCAACCAGTAATCGGCAAGTTGGGGTGTCGGCAGAGGCGTCCTGAATCCCTCAGGAATCATCTCTACCTGAGCGGCTGGAAAGACCTCCTGATTAACGATATCGCCATAAAAAAGCGGCTTCTGAAAAGCCGTTGACCAAGGGACGCCGGTTTTCCCGGCATTGGCATATTTCAAAGAAGCCAGCCGGCTTTGACTGTCGACATCGTATTGGTCTTTCTGGTCTTTTTGAGTCAGGGCAAAGTCAAAGAATTTGAACGACATCCCCACAGATGAGCGACTCGTGCGATGCCCCAGACCCTCATAGGCTTTGAATATCATGGGATATCCCATTGCGCAGCATTCTTTATACCAGCGAAGGGCATTTTCATAGCCTCCATACTCGTCTCCGGTGCAGAGACACCACAGCACCTTGCTCCCCCCCGGGGTTGGCTCGTCAAAGCTTCCAGGGATCAGCATATAGGTTGCGAGGAAATAATCCGGTTTTCTCAGACAGAGACGCTGAGCCCATTGAGCAGAGCCACATATTCCCCAGAGTAAATAATCCTTTTTGGGGAGGTCGTATTGCGTGGTAAGATCCTGCACTCCTTTTTCCCAGGCATCAGCCACAGTATCGAGCTCCTTATCCATAGTACTCACTTGGAGTTTACCCATATCGTTGTAGTTCTTGCGTGGATCCCACTCAGCCCCGGGTCCTCCCCAGGCAAGAATCGCCAACTTGTGATAATTGGCGTATGCAAAGATTCCATTGTAGTCCCCGCGCAATTCAGGTTGCTGCATATCTATCCTGGCCACATCAATTCCTGTCCAGAGCACGCACACCACCAGTACTCCGGTTACTTCAGAGGGGTCCTCAACCCCGTTGGGCATCCTCAAAAAAAGCGTCAACTGCTGGCTTTTCCCATTAACTGCACCTGCCTTGACCACATATTCCACCAAAGGATCAATCACCTTTTTGCGGGTGATGATTTTAGGGGTATGATCCTCCACAAGCTTTTTTTCCGGATAATTAAAGGAGGATTCTGAGAGTATCGAAGGATAGGTTATAGCAACTGCTTCATTTTTATCGCCAAAGACAATGACTGCACTGCAGTCATCTACGTTCATGCCCCTGGGGATTTTAAAGTCAATTTCAGTCTTTTGATCCTTTTTTAAGATAAATGGCACATAAATAGGAGACTTGAAGTAGTGGATCATCTTTCCATCCCGGTCATAGATATACCCTTTCACAAAGGTATATTTTGAATAAATATTTTCCTGCGCGCTGATTTTTGCCCCGAAAGTCGGATGTGCTTGTTTAAAATGGGTGGAGGGCTCATCTATTTTAAAAAATCCGGAGTCGGCGTAGAGGGAGGTGGACAGCCCCATCAGTACGCATAACAAAGCTCTGCAAATTGGCGAAGAAAACGGACTTTTAGATGATTTAAGGTTCATGAATTGTTTTCCAGTCGTCATAGAGTTGTTGGGTTGGCAGCCACGCAGAGAGGGAGGGATGGTTTTGTGCCTCTTGCTCAGACACAATAAGTTTGGTATCCACATCGACCCATACTCCGCGAGATAAATTTGATCCACCGTTGAGGCATGCAGAAAAATACTTCCTCACAAAATCATCCAGGAGAGGTGAATTTTCGTGGTCGGTCCGGGGAAGACTGATCCATACCCAGGGCTTTCCAACGGCTCTCCCTTGCTTGAAATAGGTGATAGATGCCCCGTAGCGCACCGCATCACTCTCTCCACAAGCCACGAGGCCGGGCGGATTCTGCGCTTTATGGAGTGGAATATCCCACCATTCGGCGGAATAGGCGCACCAGGTCAGGACATGATCGGGAGCGTATTCTTCAAACCGGCTGGTGAATTGGGCACCTCCTGAAAAGCCATAGAGTAAGAGTGGAGGGTCACCGCCATAGATGTTACGGATTCCTTCGAGTAGCTGATCTCCAGAACCTTTGGAGGCGTAGTAATAGCCGAGTCCATCCTTGATGTGATTGAGCGGGGAGGAAAAGGAGAGTCCTACAAGGCCCAGATTGTTGCTTCGGGCGAACTTCTGCCAGACGGGAGAGGATACCAATTCTTCTCCGCTCCTATTGACTCCCGGACAGAGGACTAGAACTGCCTTGAGTGTGGAGGAGGAAGGCAGGTAGTAAAGATCGGCCCTTTCCATGTTGGGTGCAGGGGCGAGATGGAACTCCTCCACAGGATTGGCACAGGCTGAGGAGAGCAAGGCCATGACGAGGAGTAGCGATTCCTTCATATTTCCCCTTGGTCGAGTCTCAGAAAAATGCCAATTTCTGCGAAAAACGACGGGGGCGCAAAAAAATCACGTTCTGAAACAGGGCAGTAGGGTGGTGAAGAGACTCAGTAGAGTAATGAGGTATGCAGGCTTGGGTAGATGAGCCTCCAGTCAACACCTAGAAGGTCGCCGCTCATTACTAAATTGGATACTAAAGATTACAATTCGTTAAAGCGAAAAAATATAAATTAAATAAAGCCCATGAGTTTCATTTTATATGGTCATCTAACAAATATGTGCCCAGATATCTTTGGTCTTCAGATTGAGTGTTTCGAATATATGTGCCTATAAAGTCTTCTTTAGGAAACTCATTGGACATTATATCAGCAGTCTCTCTAAATTTCTGTATATCCACATATTTTAAAGCGGCCAATGCTTCAAGTCTATACTTTACAGGGTTCTCTTTATCGAGTGCATAGCTTGCAAGCACTTGCCCGGAGCCAGGGATTTCGACTAGTGCACCTAGCGCAGGCCATATACGCAAAGTTATATTAGTTTTCTGTCCCCAAGCTCCAAAATCGGCATGCATAAGAGACCCCTCAAATCCGGACGTACAATAATTAAGATAAGGCAGAAGAGTTGAGGCAGTCCCTTGTATTTTTGCCTCACGGAGAATATTAATAGCTCTAAGTTGAGCATTATAAATATTTAGGTATTGTTTATATTGATCGGCACTTGTCGCTCCAAAACTATTCTGTACAGTATAAGAAGGTAGAATTTTATTTGTTTTTAATGTGTCGATAGCTGCTATAATCGCAGGATCAGATGTGATGCTCGTTGCATCTTGAGCTTCACATTTGAGTTCGCAGACGAGACTAATTCCCGCGACAAGCAGTAATGCTATAAATTTAATTTTCATTATTTAATTATTAGTAGCTAGTTGTAGACCAACTAAAGGGACCAGTCCCATTGGGGCCAGCTTGTAAAGTATAGATAAATGTATGAGTGGTAGCCGTAGTAGGATCTAAATGTTCTCCAGTGGCATCGTTGTATGTAGGATATGAAATTAAAGACATAGTTATTACGACGCTCGACGCACTAAAATATGTGGTTGGATAAGTGGAAGTGTTAGCAATATGTGCCATCTTGCTTTCATACGCTGCGTGAATAGCTCGAATTCCAGGAGCATCGATACCATATGCTTTAGGGCTTGGGGGAGATGTTCCAAGATTTACTGTTTGAAAAGTTTGATGGTCTAGAGTGTAAATATTTGTCACATAATTACCTTCCGCGTCCGGAGTCATAACTTTAGTATATGGCAATCCGGTGTGACTATCATAATAAACTGCATTGTCATTCGTATCAATCTCTATTATATTCATTTTGTTAGTGTCTGCTCCTGAATTATCAGGAGTCATCGTGTAATCATATTCATATGGTATAACACAATTGCTATCATTAGAAAATGTTTCAAAATAAATATTTCCAGGATAAGCTTTGCCGTTGTTAAATTGCGCGGAAGGAATCAAACTATTGTCGGTAGACCAGGACGCTGTGTTAAATGAGAGTGCTGGCTGAATCACATTTACAGGAAAGGTAAGAACTGAATTCGAGGCTTGTGCACACGATATACCATTTGTGATGAGATGAGTAACACCCACGGTGCAGGCACTTGAAACTCCTTCCGCGCTATCTAAGAATCGAATGGTGGTCGGGGAGTCACTTGACTGTTCAACTTCTGCATTAGCAAAAGTCCAGTTCACTTCTGTTATGCTCCCGCTACCATGGGTATCGGATTCAGTAAATGTCACTCCGTCCCCCATAGCATCATACGCACTAACTGGAACACACTGATTTGTTATTGTAATATTTTGTGCGTTAATAGTTGTCCAATAGGTAGAAGCAGGATCTGTTGTTACAGTTACTATTCCCGCATGGAGTTTAGGTGATAGCGCTAATACCGCCATGCTAATAAGTATAAGTTTATTCATTTTTTGCTTTCAGGTTGTTAAATACGCATTAATCAAGAAATTTAATTGACGCTCACATCTTGGATACTCTTTTAAGAGTGCCTTACATTCTTCTGCTTTCTGAGGTCGAGAAAGTGTTTCATCCGTTTCAATCATCTGGATACGTATCATGTAAGCGCTATCGTGGCTCAGTTGTGCAGCTACGGCCGAAGCTTTTTTCAGATCTCTCATTTCATGGATATAGAAGAAGCCAAGCTGAGTTGTTGCCTGCTGCTTTCCAAGCAACGTAGGAGCCGTCGCGATACTCTGAATCAGCGATTTTTCCTTGGCGGCCAGCAGAGCCATCTTTTCCTTAGTCAGACTGTGTGACTGACTCAAAAGTGTTCCACTCTTATCGTAGGTAAAAATTGTCAGGTTACCGTTACCATCAATTTTTCTGATCATCCTCCCCGCTTCATCATAGGAAGCCCTCATGATCGTTGTGGTGACTTTTCCGGATATTTGTTCAATGTTCCTTACCTTCAGATAAAGTGGTCCAGGTGTTTCAAAGACCTGCGTTACTGTCTTTACCCCATCCGTACCCACCCTGGTATAGATCCCCGCCTTGTTATCTACTTCTACACCCTCGGTCTTTCCATCACTGTTCTTTCTGGAAAGTGGCGGTATTCCAAATTCTTGGTTCACTCTGCCAACTGAGTACGTCCACTTGCCCCCTGGCCCATCTTCATTTACAAGGTAGTTGCTAGTAGGATTCCAAATATAGGTGGTTTCCTGCCCATTGTCATTGAGGGTCAGGGTCGGTGCCCGCTGGGGGGTCAGCTCAAAGGTGAAGGTGGCCCCTTTTCCATCAGGATTCTTGAAGCCTGTCAGTTCCGATGCCAGTTGTTGTATAATCGGCACTCCGTTAATGATTTGCATCATCGGGCGCTGCCCGTAATTCGCTTGGTAGCTCTTCCCCCCAAAGTCGATCGCTTTTATCCCACCGTCTACTCCGGGCTCTACGGTAATGACGGAAGACCCATCTTTGTTTACTGCCACGGGTATGGATCCGCTATAGATCCAGGTAAATACATGATGATCGTCGGTGGTAATGGAGCTCAGCCGACCTCCGTCATAGACGATGGTCCATCCATCATCCCGACTTACTGTAAACTGTTTACCCGTAATGACTCCGGTCCATTCTTTGTCCACACTCTGAAATTTGTTGGGATCAACAGGATCCTGCCAAAAATAGATCACTTTGCCGCAGGGAAGGCTCGCCCTCATCACTTTATCTCGTATGAGTAGGCTCCGAGCTTCAAACATCGGCATGTAAAACCCTGGCCCCAGGATGCCTCTCACACTCGGGTCACTGGTAAATTTGTACCTCAAGGGCAGGTAGCTCTTTCCCAGTTGAAATCCCACCCCTTCCACTTCTTTCCAGATTTCCAGATACCCTTTGGATCCGGCAGCTCCAAGCTCCGTCGTTGGCGCCGATAGATCAACAGGTCGCGCCCATGCACTCTCTGCCAGTATGCTCGTTCCAAGCAGGGCAGCAATCATGAGTAACTTTATCATGAGGGAGGGGGGAAGAAAATTTGACCTGAAGAGGAAGGTCTACTCAAACTGTCCCGGAGGATTGCCTGGATCCTGTGCATCGCACTTCGAATCCGACCCCGAGTCCGCTCTCGCTTTACCTATCACTCCCAATGTCACAAACAATACCGCCAAAATTATAAGATATTTTCTAAGCGGTATTTTCTTCATCGCCACGAAACTTAAACTCCTTCTAATTATGCTGTCACGCGTTTTTCTTATTTTTCTTAAAATTTCAACCCATCCCTTTTTTCTTGACTCCATCGGCCAGAAATACTGCCGCAATAAAAGAAATAACCACATGAACACCAAGCACTCCCATTCCAAGCCAGTAAGGAGCTATCCATGTGTTGGTTGCCTGCCGAACAATATCGAAATAGCGGGTGTCATGGAAGGTCTGCAAATATCCACTCCATCCCCAATAGGCAGCAATGAAGGGGCGACAAAGGGTGCTTAGCCAATTGGGAAGCGCCAGTGCCGCTCCCGAGAGAGGAAGCTGAAATCCTACCAAATAGATCGCAAGCAACGATGCTCTCTCGGGCGAGGGAGACGCAGCAGAAATGGCCAGACACGTCGTACTCATGGCCAATGTCGTCATGAAAAGAATGCCAAACTGATCCAATAATTCTCCCGGAAACCCACAGATCGTCTTCACAAATAAGGCCATCCAGAATGCCTGAATGACGCAAAGTCCCACTATCTGAATGAACTTCACGATCAAATACGCGGTGGGTGAAAGGCCAGTCCGCAATTCTTTGGCCAGGATGTTCCGTTCCTTGGCGATTTCACGCGCCCCATTATTGGCCCCGATCAGCGTGAGGAGTACTACCTGAAACATGGCCAATCCCGAAATGAGCGACGCGGCTTTGAACGACTCTCTCAGGTAGAAAAGCTGATCTTGAAGGGTTCTGAGAATATTGGTTTGGAGTTCCAATGTCTGATTGCGGACCTGCGGGAGGCCATGCATGGCAAAAACAGCCACCAGAACCGGGAAGGTCAGAATGAGGGCAATATGAAGGCCAATCTGCCCCTTATCTCTTACGAAGAGTTGAGCCTGCCGTACCAGCAATGGAACAAACTGAGACCATCCTGTCGGAGGTGGCAGTGATTTGATGGTGCCGGATTCTTGGGCAGTCTCAGAATGCTCCCAAGGGGCGTCAAAGCCTGAAAGATCTAGATCCTGTGTCTGGTAGATGCCAAACAACTCCTCAATGGAGCCGACGCCATGATTGTCCAGCAGGGACTGGTAATCTCCGTAATGAATGAGTCGTCCCTGATGCAGGAAGAGGATGGCGTCGCAATAATCCAAGTGACTCGTGGCGTGCGTCACCAACACCACGGTTTTGGACATGGTATGAGCCAGGGAGCGCAGCCAGGCCATCATTTCCTGATCGGAAAAAGCATCGAGCCCGCTGGTCAACTCATCCAGCAAAAGAAATGCAGGGTCACCAATCAACGCCTCGGCCAAAGCCATCCGGCGCATCTGTCCCCCGGAAAGGGTTTTGTACTCTTGGGGCAGAAGCTCCTCAATCCGAGCGAACTCCACGATATGATCAGTCCATACCTTCTTCCGTTCCGGAGTTACTTTTTTGGGAAGTCTCAGAGATGCGGCCACATCGAGATTTTCCCCGACCGTCAGCAGCTCATGAAAAGCACCAAACTGTGGCAGGTAGCCCACAGCCAAGGGAAGATGCCCATTGAGATCATCGACGCTACGCCCTGCAAATTGAAGACTTCCGGAACTCGGGGTAATCAACCCAGCGAGGCATTTAACAAGGGTGCTTTTGCCGCATCCAGAAGAACCGATGACCGCAATGAATTTCCCCTCAGCGATTTCAAAATTGATATTGGAAAGCAGAACCTTCTGCTTTCGTTTATCCCGAACTGAAACCCTTAGATTACGAACGCTGATAGAAGCAGGCATCGGGACTCCTGCACCTAGCTAGGACTTGGAGGAGAGCATTTTTTTGCTCAGTCGATCAATGGCTTCGTTGGCAATCTGGCTAGCGGGATACTGCCTTTGGGCATTGACATACCATGTCAGACTGAAGCCCAGTTCATTCCGCCCTTCGGCATCACGAGCCTTGTTGATGGCTGAAACAAACTCGGCGCTACGCCCAGAAAGGTCAGCCAGCATTTTATTGATCTTCTTGTCGTCGGGTAGTTCCTTGGATTCCAGTTCAATGGTTTCCCAGGCACCAAATGAATCCCCGTTCATCATGAGCGTATTCGCCTTCTCAACGGCTACTTCGGCATCCTTGATTTTAAGCAATGCGTCTTTAAGTTGATCCTCACGCTTTGGATCACCGTGGATAGCTGGGGCAAAGGCTAGCTGCTTGTCGAAAATTTCGCGGTAATTCTGCTCCTGAACCAACCGGTCAAACTCTGTCGTGGACTGGGTTTTGACATCCTGGGTGTTAAAAAAGATGGTCGCTTTGTCTTGAAGATCAGGATTGCCTGGCCATGCCTCCGCTGCAGACTGAAAATCCTCCATGGCCGTCTTCTGATCTCCCTGCTGCGCAGCAAGCTTGGCCTGTCCAAGGCGCAACTGACTGTCGAGTTTGACGGAATTTACGATGGCCTTGGCCTTGCTTGAGTCGAAATCCGTTGCTGAGTTATTTAAGTTCGCAAGGAGTGTATCCACTCCAGAAAAATCCCTCGATTCGATCAGATTTTGGAGTTTGCTGAGATTCTCACGGTACTCAGCCACTTTTTCCTTCAAGGGACGTTCCAATCCAAGTACAGCGGGGTTGAGTTCGCTTTTCGCAAACGCCTCTTTCAGGCTCGCCGTGGCTCCTTCAAGCTCCTTGCGATCCGCTTTGTAACGAAAAACATCAACGGCACTTGATACATCACGGGCAGTTTCTAATGCCTGATTCACCTGATTGCCCATGTCAGCGGGGTACTCCCCCTCGTCAAAAACTTTCTGATAAAAACTTGCCGCAAGCACCACATGGGTGAATCGCCCACTCGCAAACAGCGTGGTGATATAGGTGGCGTAATCCTTCTTGGCATCGTCGAAAATTTTCTGCTGCTTCAGCTCGTTAACCTTGATCTTTGCCTTGGCTTCCATGGCCGTGACGTATTCTTCCGTGAGCTGAAGTTTTCCCTGGATCTGGCCGGTATCAGGCAGAGGCGCCATGCCGTCGGTAGTATTTGGCTGTCCTCCCGGCTGTGCAGGTTGCTGTCTGCCTCTGGTACGTCCGACTTTCCTAGACTGAAAGTCCATATCATTCTCTCTGATCTTCACGGACATCAGATCGGCGTTCCACGAAGACCTCTTGATGTCCTCTTTAAGTTCATCGGATAACTGATCTAGCCGCAGAGATGTTTTTCCTGTCATCCAGACAGCTCCGATGCGATTGGCAAGTTCCTTCGAAATTCCTGCATCAATGGTTTGATACTGCGCGAGAATACTCAACCCCTTCCATGCATCGACTGTCTTTCCTGCATCCAAGAGGTCAGAAATATTTTTGAATTCTGCTTGATAGGCGTCCAAGTCCGCTTTCGAGACTTCCGGCATTCCAAGATAGCGATCGAATTCGGCCTTGAACTTTGGGTCTTCATCCCCTTGATTCCCCACGGCATCTGCGGCAATACCCTTCGTTTCCGCACGCTGGTTTTGATCGGCAGCCTCTTTTGCCGCTGAACCATCCGCAGGTTTGTGATTATAGAGATAATCCAGTGAAGAGGCGGTATCAGATGTCGGTGCTGCTGGTGCTCCTGTCGGACTGGCCGCTGCTGGCTGAGCCGGAGCTGCTGGAGGTGCTGCTGGCGCAGGAGCCGATGGGCTGTTCTGGGCATGTGCGGTGATCTGCCCGAAAAGGGCTGTCAGTCCGCACAGCAGTGCTGTGCTAATTTTTTTTGCAGGAATTTGCATAAATGAGTCCTCCTTCTTTGACTTCCAAGGCAGCCAGATAGTGCTGTCCTTTGGTGAAATAGGTGCCGGCCAGATTCGACGGAATCATGACAACGAAGGGCTGCGGGCTTTCCTTGGAAGAGAAGACCATGAGGCGCCCCACTCCATCCTGAAACCCCAGATCGTTTTCAACGGTGAGGTCTCCCTTGAATTGCGCCCCTTGAAGTGAGCGGTAGTTCTCCAAATATTTGCTCACGGGAAAAGCTTCCAGGGTTCTAAGGGGATCGGTGAGGTGAGCGTAAAGAAGTGCCGCTCCCCCAAGGATAATCAGGAGAGCCACGACGCTCCCCCAAATGATCAGAGCATTACTCTTACCGCGTTTTCTGGAAATGACGGTGTCGCTTTCGGAAAAAGGGGAAAGTACTTTTCTATCACCATTTTCAAAAGATTCGGACATGGGCGAGAAGATGCTCAGAAAACATGGCCGCTATCAAGCGCAAGTAAACGAGAAGTGAAATCCCATACCGCTTTTGTAATGGACTTCCCCGTTCTTTTATTTGCCAGTTACGAAGAATTAGCCCTTGCTCACCTTTTGAATGGGCGGGTGGCCCAGTGACTCAGAATCTTCTCCTACCACTGATTCTCGGGTGCCGGAGGAGGAACAATGATCTCAGGGAGGATACCCACGGGTGGGGTTTCCAGCGACTCGGCAATGTACAGCCCCTCGCCGGCCTTCCCGACGCCTGCCAGCTTACCGATCCGTACATACAGGGTCTGTTTTGGATTCTTGGCAGTCCAGATGTAGTTGTCATGTTCCAAGCCAATGAGGATTTCCTGAACCTTCATAGCCCGTCCGTAGCGCTGCAAAACTTTCACAACTGCAGGAGCAAGAGGACCTGATGGAGAAGCTGGTCGAGGAATACCCGCTATTTTCGAAGGCGTGCCATCACTGTTCTTACGTCCTGAGCCGGGAGGCCGTCCACGGGGGCGTCGTACCTTGAATATCTCAACAGGTGAGACGTATGTATCGACAGGCAGTTCCAAGGTATCGCCAACAAGGGCATGCAGCTTTTCTACAAGCCGTTCGATCTTGGCGGCAATTTTAGAGGATTTACGCAGCGTTAGGGAATCAGTGATGGGCATTTTAGGATTAATAGGGACTTGGCTTCAAAGCCATATCTGGAAAAACCGAGAGCTATTATGGATAAGAACTATCCATTCACAATTTCTATTTCCATCGGCGATTTGAAGTAAGAATCGGTTTGAGGCGTAGATAGTGTCGGCTCTGGAGTCTTCCCTCGTTGAATAGCGGAACCTTTCTGTAGGAGTTTTTAACTCTGGATTGTTTGCAATCGGAATGCCGATTTACCTCTTCCTGCCAACTCGTGGAATTTTGAGATCGGGAAGTGTTGCATCCAAGACATGCAGGATCAGCAAGAGTTCGTAATCCCCTAGTATCCTCTGGCCTGATTCGATTTGTGCGTATGAGGAAGGCGGAACGTCCCAGCCCAAGACGCCGAGACGCGCCACCACATCTACTGCCTTGAGTCCCCTCGCCTTTCGCATGGCCCTCAACTGCACGCCGAAAACATTCTTGCGCTTGCCTCCGGGTGATATGCGTCCTGACATCACTATGGAATACACGGACAATCGGCCCGTAATTTCTACTAGTAGAATTTATGCAAAAATGTTTTCATGCCATGCGTATCTTCCGAACCATGAAAAACAACCCACTCCCACTCCTCCTCGCAATCCTTACCCTCTCGGGTGCCTCCCAACTTCAGGCTGGTACCTCGAACCTGCCGA
>Ga0302192_10001847_pt1 | contig 13318 bp, 8 predicted proteins | sample II_Bog_E3_2_FD_200230 | JGI IMG/M metagenome (GOLD analysis project Ga0302192, IMG submission 200230) | Peat permafrost microbial communities from Stordalen Mire near Abisko, Sweden - II_Bog_E3_2 | ecosystem: Environmental > Terrestrial > Soil > Wetlands > Peat | place: Sweden: Abisko, Stordalen...
GGCAGCATGATGACAACCATGCAAATCAGGAAGATCAGCAGCGCGTGCGCCGTGCCGCTCAAGGCGCTCAAATATGGCGTGAATGCCTGCACGGTGATGTCCGAGAGGCCGGTGTGTTTTTGGTAGGTGTATATGAAGTTGAACGTGAGCAGGAAAGCCAGCCACAGCGGGCCGGCAAGATAACCGAAGATTCCCAGAATCAAATGCAGCCGGCTTACGCCGCGAAGTCCTTTTGCGAACAGCACCAGCGAATGCTGCAAATTGCCCTGGCACCAGCGGCGTTCTCGTTGGGCGTTTTCAATCATCGCCTGCGGCGTTTCCTCGTAGCTGCCTTCGAGATCATAGGCAAACCAGACCTCCCAGTTTTCGCGCGACATAAGCGCGGCCTCGACAAAATCATGGCTCAAAATCTGGCCGCCAAACGGTTTTTGTCCAGGGAGTTGAGGCAGATCGCAGAATTGCATGAACGGCTCGGTGCGGATGATGGCGTTGTGGCCCCAATAATTTCCAAGGTCAAGCGCCCAGTAATTCAAGCCGGCGATGAAAACAGGCGCATAAAGGCGGTTGGCGAACTGCTGGGTGCGGCCGAACAAGCTTTCCGCGTTGACGATTGCAGGAACCGTCTGGATCAGGCCGGTGGTCGGATGCACTTCCATCAGCTTCACCAAGCTCACGAGCGTCTCGCCGCGCATGATGCTGTCGGCGTCACAGACCATGAAGTAGCGGTAACGGCGGCCCCATGCACTGAGGAAGTCGCGGATATTTCCGCTCTTGCGGCTTTCGTTGTCGAGACGGCGGCGGTAGTAAATTTTGCCGAGTGCGTCGAGTTCGCGGATTAAATCAAACCAACGGCGTTCTTCCTCGATCCATTTGTCCGGGTCGGTTGAATCGCTCAAGATGAAAAAGTCAAAACGGTCGAGGTGGCCGGTTTTGACAAGCGATTCATATGTCGCACGCAGGCCCTCATAAACACGCACGCTGTCTTCGTTGTAAATCGGAAAAACGACCGCAGTGCTGATGCCGTCAATATTTTGACCGAGATAATTTTTCAGGTTCGTGATTCGGCAGCGGTCGCCGAACGTCCGCAAAAAAAATCCATATACGCCGTGCATGCAGCCAACGGCGGCAAGCAAAAATAAAATCACAAACAGGACTAGCAGTACGGTGCGCGATGCCGACCAGCCGGTGCGCCAGAGCAAATCCGCAAACAGAAGTGAAACCACGCCGGTGAGCAGCAATGCGGACGAATAAAAAACGAAGAGCCGCCAGCCGCGTTGGACGCGCGGCACGGACGTCACTTGAACCTGTGGCGGTTTTTCAGGCATGGCTTTAGTGGGTCAGAATAAAAACCACGATTAACATCAGGGCAAACAGCACCCAGATCAGAGCCATGCGGAAATACGGAAACCTCCCCAAGTTGGTGAGCGTCGTGATGGGGCCGAGGTCGAGCGGGCGGGGCGCCATTTTCGAAATCTGGAAATCCGGCCCGGCGCGCAAAAAAGCTTCGCGCATGGCGCTGGTGAATTCCTCCGGCCACGGACCCGGGCGCAGGAATTGTTCCTGCCATCTCCCCGGCATGTCGGCAAGCAACAGTGCGAGACGTCCACGCGTGGACAGCGAGTTGTCTGCTTTCGTTGGCGGCGATTGAAGAACCTCTGAGAACCATTCGGTTACAATGCGCTCCATTTCCTCGGCGGCGATCTGCGTGGCAGATCGGTCCGGCTCGGCGGGTGCGCGGCGCTGTGCGCGTTCGAGCACGCGCAGGACGAGGTCTCCCAGAAGCACCTTGTTACGGATGCGGAGTGCGTGGAAATAATTTTCCACTTTCGCATAGGCGCCATTCCATTCTTCGAGCGGGCGTCCGGCGAGCCGGCCGGAGGCGTCGGGCAAAATCGCGGCATTCAAGGCGGACTCCATTGATAGGTCCAAGTTTCGCTCAGGATGTTCGTGCCTTTTTGCAGGGTGCAGCGCAGGTCAACGGGATCAACGTTGCCGGGCTTGGTCTGCATTTTCAAAATCACGCGCCACGTTTTCAAATCGGGGTTTGGGGCGATCTGGTCGTTCAAGATCACCGCGTTTGTGCTGCAATTGGCGATGGCTTGGGGCCACTCATTTTCAGGGGCATTCTCAGGAATGGCGTCCAGTTTGGGTCCGGTGAAATCAATCACTATCTGCCGGCAATCCGCGCAATTTTGCTCAAGGTCGAGGCCGATACGCGTGGAAACCACCCGGTTTTCGGAAAGTTTTATGTCTGCGTCGCGGCTTTGCCATCTGAGCGTATAACTGAAGCGAAACGGCTGCAACGGCGGGGGTTTGTTTTTCGGATCCCAAAAAGCGACGATGTTGTCCAGACCTTCATAATCAGTGCTCAATTCCACCAGGTGCAAATCGCCGTTATTCCAATTGGTACCGTGCGGCTCGACCCAAACACTTGGTTCAAGGTGGTAAAAATTAAAACTGTCCTGATAAGCCTCGAAAGAACGTTCGCGCTGCAACAATCCAAAACCCTTGATGTTTGGCGCGTAAAAAATCTGGTGGCGCATCACCGATGGATTGTCGAGCGGACGCCAGAGCGTCTCGCCGCTGCCCATTTTCACCAGCAGGCCGTCGCTGTCGTGGACTTCGGAACGATAATCGTCGAACTTGCGCTCTGAATTTTTCCCGAACCAGAACATGCTCGTCAGCGGCGCCAGGCAGATGGTCTTGACCGGTTCGGCGTTGGTTTTTACGGCCAGAATTTCCTTTTGTTCGCGCAGATAAATGACCGCGTCAATGTCGACCAACGTCGTCTCGCCTGGATAAATGTGAAATTCATAGGCACCTGTGCAACTGACCGAATCCAGGATCGCGAACAAAGTCAGAGACGCGTCTCCCGGCTGCGGCTTGCCTAGCCACCAGTCGGTGAAGATGGGAAATTCCTCGGGGCGGTCCGATTCGCCGCAGTTCAGCGCCAGCCCTCGCGCGGAGAGGCCGTAGCGCTGGTCTTTGCCAAGCAGCCGGAAATAGCTGGCGCCCAGAAATGCGCCGAGTTCGTCCAGTTGATTCGTCTGGTTCAACGGATACAAAATGCGGAATCCGGCATAACCGGTTTTTGATGGAATCTGATTTGCGATGTCCAGTTTGCCATAGTCGAAAAATTCCTGCACGAAGCGGATCGGCTGCACATGCGACGCCGTGAACTCGTTCACACGGATCGGTTCCTGATAAATGTAGCCCGGATGAAAAAACTCGATGCGGAATGGCAGGTCATCCTCAGTCCATAATGCGTGGTCGCGGCGGAAGCGGATTTCTCGATATTTGTCATAATCAAGATTGTCCTGACGCAAAACCTTGGGCAAATCGGCGCGCGGCGAATGAAACGGCTTTTGCGCGCGTTCAAGAGCCCGCTGCGCCACATAATCCAGATTGACCTCGGCGGATTCCGCGCCAGCGGCAATCCGGTCGGCCAGCGCAAGTTCGAAGATTAGGAAAAGGCAGGTCAGTCGCAACATCCTGCACGATTAAAGCTGGAATTGGCAGAATTTGCAAGTTCGGTGCGAAAGCCGCCTGAAATATGTCCGTTTATTCGTTAGTAGACGTTTTGCCCAAGTTTGCGGGATTGTCAAAAATGTAGTTTTAACAAGCCGACTTCGAGTGCAAGGGCTTCCTGCACGTTTGTGTGAAGCAACCGTTGGGTTTGTTCAAGTGTTTGCAGATTTTGCAGGGCTTGTCGCGGCGAAATTCGTTTGGCGATGGTTTCCGCACCGGGAACTTTTGGAAAATTGAGCAGATCATTTCCTGCGGTGAGCGAATGCAACCAAACATCGCGCAGCCACCATTGCAGGAGCAAAAGCAGATCGGCGCGGCGACGGCGATATTCAGATTCAATCGCGGCGGCAAGTTCGTCCTCCCATTTCTCGCGCAAATCTTTTTCCACTTCGCCGTATTTTTCGAGCGGCGAAACGGCGGCAAGTTTTTCATCAACCTGCGAACGGATTTCGGCGAGTTTTTGCAGCAGAACGTCGAGCAAACGGTAACGGCCAAGCAGGCTTTTTTGTTCGGAGGCGGCAAGCCCGCCGAATTTTTCCAGCCAGTCGGCTTCGGCTGGGTTTAATTCACGCTTGCCCTCGCCTGAAAAATTCAGGCGCAGGCAACGAGACAAGATTGTTTCTAAAAGCCGTTGCGGTTCGGTTGAAAGCAGAATCAAGACGGACTTGGCAGGTGGTTCTTCAAGTGTTTTGAGAAAGGCGTTTGCGGCCTGCGGGTTCAATCGGTCGGCTGCTGCAATAATTGCGACTTTGTGTTCGGCTTCGGCTGGCTTGAGTTGAATTTGCTGCATCAATTCCCGCGTCTGGTCAATCGTGATGACGCGCGATTTGGATTCGGGCCTCGCCCAATGAATGTCAGGATGAGTGCTGCTTTCTATTTTCCGGCAGCTCAAGCATTCGTCACAGCAATCGGTCGCTGCGCCCTTGGCTTTAACCGGATTCTGGCAGTTCAAAGTTTTTGCCAAAGTGCGGGCGAGCGATTCCAAATGCTCCAGCGTATCGCCGGAAAACAAATAGGCATGGCCGAGCCTTCCACGGGCAAGCGAGCGTTGCAGCAATTGAACGCCTTGCGTCTGTTTTTCAAAAGTTTTGAAACTCATGGTTGTTGGATTTGGCGAGGTACTTTTTCCAGTTGGCGTGATGCTCGATCAACCGTTTGGGATTGTCATTGAACCACGAATGCCAACGGAGGTTCGAAACCAAACTGGAGGCATTCGTAACCCTGCGTAAATCTGCATCGTGACACCATAAACACAAGCGATTTTGCATTCCTGCCAAGAGACCGTCAAGAAGGCGTTTTAATTTGTTGTTTTCAATCGCACCGCGTTTGCCGCATCTTCTCCGCCGCACAATTTTCTATGGCTGAAAAACAAACACCGATTTACGACGAGAGCAAGATCAAGACGCTGTCCTCGCTGGAGCACATCCGGCTGCGCACCGGCATGTATATCGGGCGCATCGGCACCGGCGCGCATCCCGACGACGGCTGCTATGTCCTGCTGAAAGAGGTCGTGGACAACGCGATTGACGAATACATCATGGGCCACGGCAAGGAGGTCGCGATCAACATCGAAGGCAACCGCGTGGCGGTGCGCGATTACGGCCGCGGCATCCCGCTGGGCAAGGTGGTGGACTGCGTTTCCAAGATCAACACCGGCGCGAAATACAATGACGAGGTCTTTCAATTCAGCGTCGGCCTCAACGGCGTCGGCACGAAAGCAGTCAACGCGCTGTCGAAAAACTTCTTCGTCCGCAGCCATCGCGACGGCGAGTTCGCCGAGGCGAGCTTCAAAATCGGGAAATTAAAAAAAGAAGATTCCGGCAAGACAAAGGAGCCGAACGGCACATTGATTGAGTTTGAGCCGGACGAAAGCATTTTTAAAGAGAGCGCGTTCCGCCTCGAACACATCGAGCGCCGGCTGCGGCATTACAGTTATCTCAACACCGGGCTGAAGCTCATCCTCAAGACGCCGGAACTGGCCGAGCCGAAAGTATTCCAGTCGCGGCATGGCCTGATGGACTTGGTGATGGAAGATATCGCGAGCGATGGCAGCGAGCCGATTTATGCGCCGCTGCATTACGCGGGCAAGACGCTGGAGTTTTGCTTCACGCACAGCAATTCGCGCTATGGCGAGACGTTTTACTCGTTCGTCAACGGCCAATACACCAGCGACGGCGGCACGCATCTCAGCGCCTTCCGCGAAGGTTTGCTGAAGGCGGTCAACGAATACGGCAACACCAAATACGAAGGCGACGACGTGCGCGAGTGCATGGTTGGCGCCGTGGCCATCCGGCTGAAAGACCCGGTCTTCGAGTCGCAGACGAAGAACAAATTGGGCAACACGGAAATCCGCACCGAACTCGTGAACAATGTGCGCGAAGAACTGCTGCATTTTTTCCAGCGCAACAAACAGATCGCCGAGACGATCATGGCGAAGGTCAAGGACACGCAGGAATTGCGCAAGGAATTGCAGAACGTGAAAAAGCTCGCGCGCGAACGGGCGAAGTCCATCACGCTGCGCATTCCGCAGTTGAAGGATTGCAAGAATCATTTCGACAAAAAGAAGGAAAAGGGCAAGGGCACGATGGTCTTTATCTGCGAAGGTCAGTCCGCCGCCGGTTCCATCACGAGCTGCCGCGACGTGAACAACCAGGCGGTGTTCGTGCTGAAAGGCAAGCCGCTCAACGTTTGGGATCTCAAGCGCGATGTGATGTATAAAAACGACGAGATGTATAATCTCATGCAGGCGCTCAACGTGGAGGACAACACCGAGGGCCTGCGCTACGACAGGGTCATCCTCGCGACCGACGCAGACGTGGACGGTTTGCACATCCGCAACCTGATGATCACGTATTTCTTCAAGTTCTTCGAGCAACTCGTCCACGACGGGCACGTTTACATTTTGGAAACACCCTTGTTCCGCGTGCGCAACAAGGCCGAGACGATTTATTGCTACAGTGAGGCTGAGCGCGACGCCGCGTCCGCGAAGCTCGGCGGCAAGCCGGAGATCACGCGGTTCAAGGGGCTCGGTGAAATTTCGCCAAAAGAATTTCAGCAGTTCATTGGGAAGGAAATGCGGACGAGCAAGGTCGAATACGCGCCGCGTGCTGAGTCCGGGCCGATCTTTAATTTTTACATGGGCAAGAACACGCCGGAGCGCAAAGATTACATCATGGACAGCCTCGTTGTGCCGGTGGAGGAGTAAACTTTTTCAATTTTTAAGATGTCAGCAAAACGTAAAAAAGACTCCGGTCAGCCAGAATTGCCAATCGAAGGTGTGCAACCTATCGCGCCTGCACAAACCAAAAAAAAATCCGCCGACGCAAAAGGCAACGGCGTGGATCACGTCGTCGCTGAGGCCATCGAAACGAGCATCGTCCACAAGCCGTTTGATCCGAAAAAACTCGGCTTCGGTTTGCACACGCGCGTGGATCGCGGGTTTTTGGATTACGCGAGCTACGTCATCCGGGACCGCGCGATTCCGAATCTGGCGGACGGCTTGAAGCCGGTGCAGCGGCGCATTCTTTGGGCGCTGCACGAAAAAGATGACGGGCGCTTCATCAAGGTGGCCAACGTTGTCGGTCACACGATGCAGTATCATCCGCACGGCGACGCGTCCATCGGCGACGCACTCGTGGTGCTGGCGAACAAGCGGTATCTCATCGAGGGCCAGGGAAATTTCGGCAACATCTTCACGGGCGATCCGGCGGCGGCGGCGCGCTACATCGAGTGCCGGCTGACGGAACTCGCGCGCACGGAGGTTTTCAATGACGCCATCACGGATTTTATTCCGAGCTACGATGGGCGCAACAAAGAGCCGGTGACGCTGCCGTGTAAATTGCCGCTTAACTTGATGCTGGGCACGGAAGGCATCGCGGTCGGCTTGAGTGCGCGCATCCTGCCGCACAATTTTCCGGAGCTGCTGGAGGCGCAAATCGCCATCCTCAAGAAACAGCCGTTCAAGTGCCTGCCGGATTTTGCGACCGGTGGCCTGATGGACGCGCGCGATTATCAGGACGGCAAAGGCTCGGTGAAAGTCCGCGCCAAGATCAAGACGAAGGATGAATCCACGGTGGTCATCAAGGAAATCCCGCCGACGACCACGACGGAATCGCTGATTGCTTCGATTGAAGACGCGGTGCAAAAAGGAAAGTTAAAAGTTAAGTCCATCAACGATTTTACGTCCGAAGATGTGGAGATTGAAATCCGCTGTCACGCGGGCGTGGACGCGGAGAAGTTGATTGATGCGCTCTACGCCTTCACGGATTGCGAGGTGTCCATCGCCAGCCGCATCGTGGTAATCAAGAACAACCGGCCGGTAGAATTGACGGTGTCGGAGATTCTCCGCGAGAACACGGATCAACTTGTCGCCATCCTCAAGCGCGAACTGGAGTTGCGAGAGAAGAACCTGCTCGACGAGTTGCATTACCGCACGCTGGAACGCATTTTCATCGAGGAGCGCATTTACAAGCTGATTGAGAAGTGCAAGACGAATGAGGCGGTTTTCGCCAGTGTTTATGAAGGTTTCAAGCCGTTCAAGAAACAGCTCATCCGCGACATCGTGGACGCGGACGTGGAAAAGCTGCTACAGGTCCGCATCCGCCGCATTTCGCTTTTCGACATCAACAAGCACCGCGAGGAGATGGAGAAGACGAAAGCCGAGCTCGACGAGACGCGCAAAAATCTGAAAGGTCTCACTAAATACGTCATCGGCCATCTCGAAGCGTTGCTGGAAAAATACGGCCCGCAATATCCGCGCCTAACGACGAAATCGAGTCGCCACGAAGTGGTAGACGTAAAAGAAGTCGCGTTCAAAGCGTTCAAAGTCGCCTACGACCGCGAGACGGGTTACGTCGGCTACAAAGTTTCGGGCGAGGAATTTAAACTTGAATGCACGAAGTTCGACAAAATCCTGCTCGTGTTCAAGGACGGCACTTACAAGGTCAGCGAGCTGCCGGAAAAATTATTCGTCGGGCCGGAATTATTTTATTGCGGCCTGCCTGACCGCGAAAAAGTTTTTACCTGTGCCTACACGGATCGCAACGCGAGTTATCTGAAGCGGTTCACGTTTGGCGGCACAATCATGAACAAGGCGTATCTGTGCATACCGGAGAAATCACGCATTTTATTTTTCGCGCCGGAAACGCCGAAAATTCTCTACGTCCGTTACAAGCCCGCGCCGCACCAGAAAATCTCGCAGCAGACGTGCGAGCCGGGGCAGGTGGAGGTGAAATCGCCGAAGACGCGCGGCCGTCAGCTTTCCATCAAGGACATTTCATCCGTCACCGCCGAGCCGACGCGCGGGTGGGATGAAAAGGCGGCCACGACAAAAATCGTTTTTGTTTAATTTAAAGCACGGCCACCTTGAAAAAAGACGTTGATACGAGTGGATCAACTGCCCTGGCTCAAACGCTTTACTGGTTTTTCGTAAAATATCCGGTGCGATTCTTCGAGAATTTTCGGAATGCGATCCGCAAAAGGACTGTTGTTCAACGCGGCGTTCATATCCAGTTCAAGCGCTTTTGCTGCGTTCTCGCCTGGAAACCAGTGGTCTGCCTGCCCCAGCAGATTATAGCGCATCTTGCCCCAAGCCATGAGTTCGAGCGGCTTGGCGTAGGTCCAGAGGCGCAGGATTTCCGAGACGTTGATCTGGCCGGGAACGTCCAAATAATTTGGCAAGCCTTCAGGCCACCGTGTGCACCATTCGGCACCAAGAACGGTTTCCATTTCCGCACGAAGCCGTTTTTCAACCGGCGCAATCGTTTGTGAAATCTCATCGTAAAATTTCAGCGCGGCGACGTGCTCATCAAAATCCGTCGGTTTGGCGGCACCACAGCTCAAGGTGTGAACCTCCTTGCGATTGAGGCAGTAAAGATTGTTGAATTGCATCGGTGTGAGGGGTGAGCAAAGCGATTTGATCTTCTGCCCAGGCTCATAAAGTTTGCCGCCTTTGTCGTTTGGGCTGATGATGAACACACCCATGTCATGCCGGTGAGCGGCCTGCACGGCGGCCCAGTTCAAGTCGTTGACAAAATACCAGTGGAGGTTGACATAATCGAACTCGCCGGTGTTGACCGCTTCAAGAATCATGTCTGCGGTGGCATGCGTGGAAAAGCCGATGAAACGGCAGCGGCCTTCCTTCTGCAATTTCCGGGCGGCGGCGAGGCAGCCGTTTTTTTGCAGCGACCAGTCGAGAGTCTGGCGGTTGTTGATGCCGTGGAGCGAAAGCAAATCCACATGCTCCAGCTTCAAATAGTCCATTGATGTTTCAAACGTCCTGAGAAATTCCTCTGCTGTTGTACGCGGTGTGACCTTGGTCTGCACAATTATTTTGTCTCGTGGCAATTTTGGCAGCAACACTCCGAGCTGCATTTCCGACGTCCCGTAACCGCGCGCGGTCTCAATGTGGTTGATGCCCAGCTCAAGAGCACGGTGGATGCACGCTTCGAGATTTTCCTGATTGGCCTGGGGAATATCCTGCGGGGCTACATCCTGCCACTTGTACTGGTAACGCATCCCGCCGCAGGAGATGACGGGCATATTCAATCCTGTCCGGCCAAAACGACGATATTTCATGGCATGAAAATTAGTCCGGGGTTGGCACCAAGGCAAGAGCCAGCCCTCCAAACCAAACAACACCCTCAGTGAGATTAAAAATCAAAATCAAGGGCGTGTTTATCATTGGCCCATGAGCCCGGCATTTTGAGCCGGAATGGTTAGCATATTCGAGTGATGGTTTGCTTATAGGGAAAAGGTTGAAGCTAGTGGAAACGCCTGTTCCTAATATCTGTCGGGCCACCGGACCAGGTTTTCATTAATGGCGATTTAATTAACAAGACATTGCCTATTCAATATTTTTTCGGTGGAATGTGGGTTGATCAGCATAAATGAAACGATTTCAAAACATAATTGAATGGATAGTCAGGCGAGCAGGCGCTCTTGCATTTTTTTACTGCGCTGTGCTTCCTCCGATTGCACATGCATGGCAGTCTGACCTTGGCAACGGTCAGTATAAAAACCCTGTGCTGTTCGCAGATTATTCTGACCCGGATGTCATTCGCGTTGGATCGGATTTTTACATGGTTTCATCCAGCTTTCATTTTATGCCTGGCATACCGGTCCTTGAATCCAAGGACCTCGTGAATTGGCGGATCATCGGCCATGTCTATGATCGTTTTGACTTCGATCCGGCCTATGACCTGACCAATGGCGACCGTTATGGCAAAGGCTGCTGGGCGCCGGCCATCCGTTATCATGGTGGACGATTTTGGGTTTATTTCCCGACACCGCAGGAAGGTATTTTTATGAGTTCCGCAAAATCCGCTGCAGGGCCATGGAGCACGCCGGTCCAAGTCAAAAAAATTGCCGGATGGGAAGATCCTTGTCCATTTTGGGACGATGATGGCAAAGCGTATCTCATCCATTCCGTGCTTGGGGCGGGGCCGTTGATCCTGAACAAAATGAGCGCTGATGGCACCCATCTGCTGGATGAAGGCACAACCATTGTGAAAGACCGCGATACAATGCCGACTTTGGAAGGGCCAAAACTTTACAAGATGCGGGGCTATTACTACATCTTTGCGCCCGCAGGCGGAGTGGCCCGCGGATGGCAGGAAGTTTTGCGTTCGACGAACATTTACGGCCCATACGAACACAGAACAGTTTTGTCACAAGGCGACACAGACATCAACGGACCTCATCAGGGAGCTTATGTGGAAACTGCGGGCGGACAACCATGGTTCGTTCATTTTCAGGAGCGCGGCGCCTATGGACGTGTTTTCTGGCTGGAACCCGTAACATGGGTTGATGACTGGCCGGTGATTGGCCAGCCATCGGGTGGCGCAACCAACGGGCAGCCGGTCTTGATGTGGACCAAGCCGGATAACGGATCCGAAACGGCCACACAAGTTCCGCAAACTTCCGACACATTCGACTCATCCGAGCTCGGCTTGCAGTGGCAATGGAACCATAATCCCGATGATTCAAAATGGTCGCTTACGTCACGCCCCGGATATTTGAGGCTGAATGCTTTGCCAGCCGATTCGTTGCTTCACGCACGCAACACACTCACTCAAATGCTTTCCGACCCAGTCTCGATTGTCACCACCTCGCTGGATACGCGCAAAATGGCAGATGGACAAAGAGCCGGCTTATGCTTATTCGGAAAACCGTCAGGATGGATTGGTGTGATGCAAACGGGGGGCAGGCAACAGATCGCCTGTTATACCTCAACCAACGAAGCAGCAGGCCCGGCCATTGACCCGCAAAACGTTCAGTTGCGTGCCGATATCACAAATGGCATCGCCAATTTCAGTTACAGCCTTGACGGCGGCCAGTTCATTCCTTTCGGCGAGCCGGTTAAACTTCAGTTCAGTTGGTGGAAGGGCGCACGTCCAGGAATTTTCAGCTTTAACACGGTGTTTGCAACCAATCAACCTTTGGGAACAGCCGATTTCGATTGGTTTCACTACGAGCCGTAGAACGGAAAACCACTGAATTTACGCCAAGCCAGAGAGTATCCTGCCCACGCTGCCGCTCACATTTTCATTTACTGGGTGCAACATATTTAATGGTTGGATTGCCCCCGAATCTTACACTATTTATAAACGATTCGGCTTGTTTGATTTTAACTTTTCCAACGCAATTTTCAGCCACCTCCTCGTTGGTCAGTCCGCCGAAAAATTTCAGCACCACAATCCGCGCCTGTTCCGGGTCTTCCTGCGCCAGATTTTTCAGGGCTTCGTCAATGAGCAAAAGATTGTCATCCGGCGTTGTCTCGGCAAGTTCCAGATCTGCTATGTCCAGACGCGAGTGACCGCCGCCAGCTTGAGCACGGGATTTGCGCCGTGCTTTGTCAATGAGGATACGCCGCATCGCGTCACACTGGATTCCAGCACCAGCGCGATTTCGTTCATGACTTAGGGATAATATGCATGACCGGCAGCGCTTCGAAGAGATTCTGTTTGCCTGCGCCGGATCGTACGCGGTCTGACAAAGCTGATTAAATTGTCCGCTTTCGGTTAAATGATCTTCCTCAATTCATCAACCATGGCTCCCATGCCCGCCACGCCTTCGCTGCCGGGTTTCTGCGTAAAGCCTTTGTCAACGTAGAGAGTTGCACATGAGGAATTGTCTTCCTTAAGATTTTTATACGCCGCCCAAGTTTGATCATAATCATCAATCAGGGTTTTTATCTGCACCTTGTCCCCATTTTTGCCCAAGGCTGTGAGATGAAAACCGTCACTGTAGATCTGATAAACGTAGTGGCCATACCGACAGGAGGTTTGCACATATTTCTGAACCGCCGGATCCGGGAAATGGATGCTGTCGGCAAAATCCATCATCTGTTTCCACATGGCAACGGCTTCATCTTTCTGCCGGAGAAATTCGGGCAAGTCCGCCGGATTGTTGGGCAGCGGCGGACGGCCCATGTATTGATCACGCGACCACCATGGCGAAATCTCGTTGTGGGTGCCCCGTTTGCCTCGATAAACCGCATCCGCCGATAGCAGGCACAGCTTGCGAAACGTGGCGGCATCCGTTGCGGACAACTTGAGGACTTTGGTGCAATAATCATCAAAAATATCCGCCTCCGACCGATTTGTATTTTGCGTCCAGTGCGAAAGGACATAGATATTCAAATCGCACCAAAGTTCGTTTGTGATGTAAGGACCTTTCCAACCGCCGCCCCGGCTCCAGGTGAACATTCCGGCGATCAGTGGATTGGACCAGATTTTGCGGATGCTCTCGCCGTGGTGTTCTTCAAAGCCTTCGATGACTCCGTGGGCGA
>Ga0302192_10001860_pt1 | contig 13276 bp, 14 predicted proteins | sample II_Bog_E3_2_FD_200230 | JGI IMG/M metagenome (GOLD analysis project Ga0302192, IMG submission 200230) | Peat permafrost microbial communities from Stordalen Mire near Abisko, Sweden - II_Bog_E3_2 | ecosystem: Environmental > Terrestrial > Soil > Wetlands > Peat | place: Sweden: Abisko...
AAAATGCTAGCACAACGGTGAGAACGAAAGGTATTTTTAAATTCATCATATGCACATATGATGATATGTCTCATTGAAAGTCAACCAATTAAAGTCTGAAAAATGAGCTTTCATTGAAAAGATTTCCCGATGTGGAACTATCCGGAAACAACCGGAACAGGGCGGAACTCGGCCTCACTTTACTCTTATGGGAGGTCTTAAAAATCACCCCGCCGCCCCTCATCTGCTTCACTGAATACTTTTCCCGATTATCAGATTCGTTGAAAAGATTTCCCGATTTTAAATTTTTACTCGTTCACTCTGTAATTCCCTCTTCCATCACAACGAGCAGGAGAACAAACGGGAAAAGTATTCAGTGAATGGGGGGTATACAGAATAGCCCGTTTTTCAACAGTCACGGCGTTGCAGTTTAGATGCAGGTTCGCTGCAACAAGCGTGCAGGGGTCCTGCTTTATAGATTTTGAGTTATTGCAGCGGATGATTTTACCTAACCGGCATTATACTTCCCATCAGCGAAGTCCAATCTGGGCAGGAACTACTTTTGCGTTATAAACGGTTTGTGAAATTCGACCCAGATATTGCCCGCACGATCTTACTCGATATTGAATCAATTCCTCCTGGAACATTTTCAAGTGGCATAACTATCGAGGGGCAAGATATTGCCGCTGTTGATCGACATCTAGAGATCTTAATTGATGAGGGTTTTGTTCAGGGAGTAGTCACACCGGGTAACGGCGGGTTTCCTATGCACAATGGATTTTTTATCTCCGATCTTACCTACAAGGGACACCAGTTTCTGGAGAGCGCTAGGAATGATGCATCCTGGAACAAAGCCAAGGAAACTCTCCGAGAAAAAGGTGTCGGGATGACTATCAGTTTCATTCAGGATGTTTTGGTGAAAATTGCGACTTCGGCGATTTCAGGATAAGCACCTCTCACCAATACGTAGGCGATAGATTTCAGGAGTGACGCATACGATCAATACGGGCGGCAGCGCTATCGACTTTTTTGGTAATTATCTCGATCGCCCTAGAGATAGTGTCGGCCGCTTTATCGACCGATGCAGCGGCTTTTTGAATTGCTTGCAGCTGTCGTGCAGCGCCGCTTTCGATGGAGTGTGATAGGGCGGCGGGATCGCCACCATTTTGCTGACCCACTCCAGCAACGGATGAGCCGGGCCGTGATGCCGGCCCTGGAAGAGGGAGAGTCTCCCAGGGATGACGCATCGCACCGGGAGCCTGACGGGCTGCGTAGGCGGCCAGTCGGTCGACGCTCGGCTGCTCATGGTATCCGGGCCGCTGGGTAACATCCGTGTCCATCGACTCGCCCTTCTTGGGGATCGGGATGAACTTGGTGATATTTCCACCGAGATCCCGCTCGACGGTCGAGTTCTCATAGGTGGCCTGTGGGCCGGACTGCTTCGCGGAGGTACGATTCCGAGTGAGCTGATCCGCCTGATAATCTGCAAGGCGGATCTGCTTGGCCGTATCGCTCTCCTGTTCGAGTTGGCCGATTCGATTCTGGAGATCGAGACGCTGGCGGGCGACATCATCCTCAACCTTCTTTCTGGCTTCGGCGATCTCAAACTCCTTCTTGCCGCTCGCCTCGATCTCGGCAATGCGCTCCTTGCCCTGTGCCTCAATCAGTGCGTCCTGCTGCTTTAGATCCTCGATCTTCGCGCGGTGGAGTTCCTCGTCTACCTGCTTCTGAGCGCGGTCGAGCCGGTCGAGCTGGCTCTCTATATCGTCGTTGATTTTGGCGGCAGCATCGACCTTCTTGGGATCAGCCTTCGGATCGGTGATGCGGGGATTAGCATCAGCCTGCGCCCGAAGCGCGGCCATGCGATCTTGAATGTAGGACGAGGATTCTCCCCTCTTAGCCGCTTCACGGGCCATCTGCTCGGCATGCTCGTCGGCAAGGTTGTCCTTACGGAGAGCGACAGCGGCATCTCGGGCATCTTTTTTCTTGGCGTTTTCCTCGGCATATTTTGCCTCGGTGGCCGCCTTCTCGTCGGCGGCTTTTTTGGCAGTTTCGGAAGCTTCTTTCTCTTTTTGCGCAGCCTCATTTGAGCGCATCGAGTCAAATGAGATGTTCTGGATTTTTTTCTCCAGCGCTTGAGATAATGCAATCTCCTGAGTGATGCTATCCTTCTGAGCTGATTCATCCACGCCAAGACCCGCGCGACGAGCGATCAGTTCGTCTGTGTAATCATCCATCGCAGAGAGGAGTTTATTCTGATCTCCTACCGATGAGAGTTGCTGCCCCTGCTTGGAAAACTCAGGAAGTTTCGAGTCCTTAGTGACCCCTTCGGCTAATTCCAAATCGTGCTTTGTGGTGAGTTTCCCATAGCCGATAGAAGCAGGCAGATGAGTAAAGGTTTCATAGGCTGCGCCAATAGCCACAACCAGTGGCACCGCCTCAGCAATCACCGTCACCATTCCCGAGAGAGCTGCCCCCAGACCACCAAACGCACTCGTGGCAGCAACCGCGCCTCCTGTTGCAGCAGCTGATCCGACTGATAAAGCAGCAGCTTCACCACCGGCAATCGCCGAAGCACCCCCAGCGGCCACAATAGGTTCTGCCACGCCTGTAGCTGCATTACGGACAACATATCCACCGGCCCCAGCAGCAGCCCCAGCTCCAGCAGCTCCCGCCGCAGCTCCGGATTCAGCGTTTGCAACATTGGCGGCAGTGTCGGCAGCCACGGCGGTTGTGTGTGCCCTAACTACGGCGGTCTGCTCTGACCACAAAGCCGTATTTGCTGAGACTTTCGTGCTCAAAGAAATGAATCCCTGAACCATGTCCTTGATCTTCAAGGCAGCCATCGCCAGCCCAAGTCCAACAACACCCTCTCCGAGAGTGACCACCACATCGGCATATTTTACCGCCCATTGGGTGAGAGCTAGTCCATCATGGACCAGATCCTTGATATCGAGCCCCAATTCCCGCAAACCCTGTTTCCCTTCAGGAGATGCCAGCTCCGCAGAGAGTTCTTTGAGACTTTCAGTTAAATCATCAAACAGCGGTTTAGAGGCATCTGCCAACAATGAGTCCAGCTCGGTGTGAAACGTGTTGACCACACCCGACCAAGTTCCCGCAGCTGCTTGCATTCCTTGGATGTAGGCAGCGAGTTTGGAGGGGATCAGTTCAAATATAGTCCCGTTTTCCTGTGCCTGCTTAAGAGCCTCCTGGGTGACACCATTGGCCTGAAGTTCCTTCCCCAGGATAGTGCGCTCGGCCTGGCCATTAAGCAGATCAATAATGTCACGCTGTGCCTGATAGCCGCTGATACCCTTCTGTTCCGCAACGGAATTGAGAAGAAGCATCAAATCGATCATCTTCTGAGTGTCGTGAATCCCCGCCTGCCACATTGTGGGGACATTGACCTTAAAAGTTTCCACGACATTCTGGAAATCAAGTCCCAGAGCCATGCTCTTCTGCCGCAGCATTTCCAACGCCTCGGAGCCTTTTTGCTTCGCCTCCTCAAAAGTTAGACTCGGATCAACCGATCTCAACCCGGATGCAATGGCAATGCCAGAACTCTGCATCATGGAGTTGAATTCCAAACCTCGCGTTGTGGCTTCCCTCAGCACATTGGGAATGTCTCGGATCGACTCGACGATTTTTCCGCCCAGATCGATCCCGACACCGAGCTTGAGTGTATTCAGAAAGTCCCTAGCCGCCTCTTCATTGTGCTTTAGGGCGGCCTCGCTCTGCTCCAGGCCGCGCGTGTCGGAAGTGGAACCAACGCGGATTGTGATATTGGGGTCGCTCATAGAGTTCAAGAAGGGTTAGGATCCCTAACCAGAACCAGATTTGGCGCAGATATCAGATCCAACTTCTTCAGTGCGGCAATAGTGCTCAGATGAATCTCAGGTGAAACGCCGATTTCTATTGCCTGCGTTACACAAGATTCCATTTCGGCGGCTAAGTCATCGCCGATTTGTTGAATACCCTTTTCCAGGTTTTCATATTCCTCACTGGACAATTCCTTGGCCAACTCAACTTCGAAATCTCTTTTCAACAGCTCCCTCAAGAGGCGGGCGAACGCATAACCTTTTAGAAATGCTGTCTCCACGCGCCGAACCTCCTCGGGGACTTTGGGGAAATCAATGATCTTGGTATCGCTTTTTTTCATAATGTTTTTTTGCGGAGGTAGGAAATCAGTTCAGCCCTCGGAATACGGAGCATATGCTTTTTGGTTCCTGGACTCCTTAAGTCAACGGCCAGTAGTTCTCCAGAATCAACCAGGTTGATCCAATGCTGCGGCCCGGTGTTAAACCAGCGCATGAGAAAGGGAATCGTGAAAATCTCCATATCCGGGGGAAGATGGCGCTGGAAATCAAACTCCTCCCCTTTCGGGGTGATTTTGTGGGGAGGAGTCTGCTTCATTTCCTTAACTGGATTTCTGAGCAGGAATCGGGCGGCCAGTTTTCTCCCCATGATTGGCAATAGCCGTGTTGAGTTTCGCTTCGAGATCACAGATCTCCCGATAGAGCGTGCGAACGGGTTCCAGAATCGGGAGTGTGTCATCTCCCAAAACCAGAAGGCCGTAGAGAAGATCTTTTGCACATTCAATTGGCTGTTCCCTTACTTGGGTCAGGATTTCCGTGATAAAGGATCTTGCTGCGGAGCTTTCTTGTGCATTCATGGTTCAGGCTCCTTTCGCTGTGCCGATTGTTTCAAAAAATTGCCGAGCCTTTTCACGAAGAATGGCCTCCGACTCTTCCTCAGATTCAGAGAATGGCCTCTGCGGCATCAGGTTCGGAATATGGGAATGGGCAACCGTTTTTGTGCCGAGTTCCCTCATGAGTTGAAGAAGAGGGGGGTGGAATTTATTGGACCATTCCCTTTGCTCTACATAGTTGGACGGAAGGGCCAAACGCCCCTCTTGTTGGGAATCAAGGGGAAACCTATGGATGGTTTCCATATCATCCCAGCTTGATTGCATCATGCAGATGATCCCCGCACGGCAGAAGCTGGCAAAGTCCATCCCCTCCCATTCCGCAAGCAACGCAGCGACCTGCATTAATTCTTCAGAGAGCACTGCGGTAAGCTGCTCTCGAAGGGTTTTGATTTCCTGGGGAGATTTAAACGGGACGCAATTATAGACTCCGAAAGTATTAATCGGTGCCCTCGCTGTCTGAGAGGATTTTTTCGAGGCGATCTTTGTAGAGGCCAGTCGGCTTGCGTCGGTCTTGTTCCCAGTCGCGAAGGGCACCAATACTGATGCCCCATTTTTTGGCGGCTTCACTTTGAGTGAGCCCTGATTTCTTGCGTGCACTGAGGAGGCGCTGCGCAAATGTGGTGTCGATTTCGGTGTGCATTGTTTCGGGGTTGTTTTCATAAACAACCTCATAGCTACGGCACGCCGTATCTTTGTGCAAATCTTTTTTTGCCGTAGTTCCAAATAAACTCACAGGCTCCAGAGATCTACCAAGGCGATAATCCACAAATCTCTTAAAATGATCCTCCTCTTCTTTCAAATATCCTGGACTCATTTTTTCCCATTCAAGCAATGCCTCGCGATGCTTTTCCTCAAAATCGTCAAGAAACTCTCCAGCACCCTTGCTGAATTCTTCCAGTAGATACGGAGGCACCCTATAGGCAACATTGCCAATCTCAGCAGCCAACCGTTCAAGACACCTATCCCTTCTTGAAAGCCATCCTGAGCCAAATCCGCAAGATTCAGTCTCGAAAAATTCACTGAGCCCTTTAATCGAAAACTCATCCGCCAGCGCCCCCAAGCTCTTAAGGTGAGTCAAAACGAAATCCCGCAGGATTCTAGTATACACCTCACTGAAGAGCAGGTTTTCAGGAATATGCTTCTCAATCTCACTTGGGATCTTAACACACAGCTTCATTGGAGCCTCTCCGCTCGCAAGCCATCCTTGATTGATATTTAAAGCCGCACAGAAGCGCTTTGCAAATCCATAGCGAACAGGAACGCGAGCGTATTCGTAGGTCTTTAACGCGGCCAAAGAGCACTCTGTTTTTTGAGCCACATACGCCAACGGAAGGCCGCATTCTACACGCGCCGCCCTTAGCCGTTCACATATTGCGGCTTCCGTTGGAAAAATCCTCGGTTCCTGTGTGACGGCTTTTTTTGGCACTTGGCTATCGTTCCACACTCCTATCTCTGGTCGAGTATTATAGATTACTCAAAGAAAGCTATTGATATTTTCTTAAAGATGGATATTTTGTCGCTCGTGGCCATACTCAAGAAATACAGATCCCTAGAGTCTTCCCTGATCTACCAGCGTTTGGCGGCACTTGGCTGGAAAGTTGCCGAGCTTGCTGAGGCAGCGGCTGTTTCTAAGGGCTACGCTTACAACCTGATTCTGGGACGCGATAAATCCACTCCAGGCCGCCAACGAATCGAAAAGGCTCTGGGCATCCCAATTTGGACGGATGCCATCAGACAGGAAGCGGCACAACAGCCCTCACCACATCACCCCTCCCAAAGGGAGGGGGAAGCCCTTCAAGGAGCGCAGTCATGAGCAAAACGACTCTCACCGCGTTAAATGCCAAAATTTCGGTCGAAAAGGCCTCTCCTGCATCTTTTCACCAACACACCTTCAAAAACTCAGTGCAGATCCTATGCAGCGCATGCAGCGATGGTCTGGTTTCTCTCCTCGGTTCCTAAAGCACCACCAACCCACCACCACCAAAATCCAATACTCAGACATAACATGAAAACAGAAACCCATCATGGCTTCGACTGCAAAACCGGCCAGCGCATTGTAGAGGTCACCGGTCAGGATCCCAGGGATATCCTGAAAGCCTATGACGCCCTCCGCTGCAAACAGCTCACCGCGCAACATGTTTCCGAGAAGATTAAGATCTCCAAGGAAATGGGTGCCATCTGGGCCAGCGAAATGCGTTCCAATGAGCGCTTCCTGAATGCGCCTCTGGTTGCAGCCGATGTGACGAGCACAGACCTTGGCACCCTTGCCGGAACGATGGTGGCCCAGCGCACGCTGGAGCTCTTCAAACTCACCTATAGGAACATCCTGAATGCGATCACCCTCGACTTCTCGGATGTTCCCTCAACCTTTGGACAGAAGACCACCACGCGTGTCGTCCTGATCCCTGCAATCCAGAGTTACAACAGCTCCAATGGAGCTGATGGCCGTCCGATTGGATGGACTGTTGCGGTTCCCGCCGAGACGTTCGACGTGCCGATTACGCTGAACAACCACATCGGGTCGGAGATCGTCTTCGACAGCAACACGCTAGGGTCGACCGCCCGTAATCTCTTTGCAGAGCAGGGCCGAGCCCAGTCGTATGCCATCGGCAACTACCTTGTCTCCTCGCTCTATGCGCTCATCACGCCGACGAACTTTGGTTACAACTCGGCTCTCACGGTGGCAGCCGCCAACTTTGGTCGCAACAACTTCGCTGACGCAGGTGCGGTATTGAATCCTCTCGGGGTGCCCTTCACCGAGCGAACGGCGCTGATCAACAGCGCCTATTATTCGGCATTGCAGAAGGACAGCAACCTAGTCAACTTCGCCGCCTTCCAACGTCCGGAGATCGTCGAGCAGGCCGAGCTCATGCCTATCAGTAAGTTCCTTCCCCTGGAGGCTCCGAACCTGCCGACCACCAATAACCTCGCAGGGTTCTTCACCCACAAAACCGGCCTGATTCTTCAGACCCGTATCCCGAACGACTACACCACGGTCATCCCAGGTGCCAGTTACGGGAATGTAGCTGTTATCACCGATCCCGATATCAACATCTCCATGATGCTCACCCAGTATGTCTCCCATCAGGGCGGCTATACTGCACAGCGCCTCTCCCTGATGTTCGGTGTTGCGCCAGGCATCCAGAAGGCAGGGATCCTGCTACTGAGCTCAGGCACCCTCACCGGCTCCGGCACGGGCGGAGTCAGCTTCGCCTCTTAAGGAAGCTTCACACACTGGCTCGGGAGAAATCCGGGGCTAGTAGTGAGCCCTTTCTAAACCTTCCCTCTTTTCCACTCCTTGAAAACCATCAACTGCAACAACGGCTCGAATACCGTCATAAATAGCAAAATGTTTGTGTTGATCGCCTGATAAGGCACAGGCCGGGCGGCGTTGGGTCTTCTTCACTCCAGCGCCGCCCGAAACCACTTCATCAACCTCCAGCAACGACACTCACTCAAAAAAGCAAAAGGATCAAAATCCATGAATAGCACCTCATTGAAATCACACATCGAAAACATGAGGGCTCAGATAGCCTTATTTGAACAGAAGGCTCAGCAGATCATCACCAATCGTGATGATGCGAAGAAATTAAAGGCAGAGATTCATGAGTGTGATACTCGGCTCGCCCAGACAAGTGCTGATAAATATGAACCCATATTCAGGGGTGCCATGGTGAGCAAGAGAAAACTAAATCTACTCCTCCTTCGCGATGCTCCTTACCGTCAACAACTGGATCGCATCGGAAAAAATATCCGCCAAGAGGTCACAGCAATCTGCACTCCTCTTCACACAGAATTAGAGTGAATCCCTCTGTCGCAAAACCCCGAGAAATGAAGCGTGCAATGCTGCTGCATGAGCAATTCACCTGGGTTCATCAAGAGCACCAGAAGGGCCAAAGTTTGAGAAAACTCTTCCATATCATCTCTCCATCCATCCGCCGTCATCGCATTCCTTTCTGCACATGGACGGCTTACAGACTCTTCCGTGAATGGTCTCAAGATAGCCGTCCAGAAAGTCTCCTGAGAAAATGGAAGCCTGGCACTGCTCGAATCCCTGACTCGCAAATAGCTCTCGCAGAGACCACCGCCATATCTACGGGATTATCTTTAATTGAAGCGGCAAAACTCCATGCAGGAGGCCACTCGCCTCGGACAATTTATCGCCGCAGCCGGATTAAAAATCAGATCAACAGGTTAAATATTCTGAGACGTAAGCAAGCCCGTGTCTGGCAAGAAATTAGCAAAACTCAGGAGACTTCCTTGCGATGATATCTGCTGTGGCAATCTATACGGCAGGAGAGATTGCGCGAGCCGCTGGATTTTCCAAGCGGCAGGTGCTTTCTTCCCTGAAGTCGATTTGCCCAGTGGGGACCAAGCTTGCAAGCGGGAATCCTGCCGATGCCTGGTCTCTGAGCTCGCTTCCTGATCCTCTTACCGCTGCGCTACGGGAAAGGAGCCATAAACTCGGTTTCAGGAGCATCATCGCTCTGATCGAGTCTCCTTTCGAGGAATGGACTCCCGGTCCACTTTCCAAGATCCATCCTGATGATCTTGCCGGTGCACGGAGGCTCCAGGCGGCTTTGAAACCCCTCCTGATTGCTCAAAATAATCCAGCCGCTGATTTTTTCAGCATTAAGGAAATTGCCATACGAGAATATTGCCGCTTATTCACCGTTCCAATGCTGACACCTCGGCATCTTGCCCGCCTCCTCAAAATGGTGATGGAGCGAGATCAGGGAATGGAAGAATGGGATCGAGTCGAGTTATTCCTTCCCATGAAGTTCCGACCGCTTCAGGCACCGGCACCCTCCCTCATTTCTGCCGGGGGATATCCCATGGGGCCGTTGATTGAGGCTCTCACCGGAATATCTGACCCGGCCAAACCATCAAACGATGATAGGGCGATGATTTGGCGGGCAGCGGTTGAAACCTTCGATAACCTGGTTCAGAGCGGCCAAGCAGAAAAGCAAACCAAGCGAGAGATCAGGAAATATCTCCAAATGCACGCCCCTTGGATGGGCACAAGCGCGGATTCCCTTAAGAAGGGACTGAACGCCAAAATCACGACAGCCCGTGAACAAGGGATCGGAGCAATCCGCGATTTGAGGAAGATCAACTCTGGCAACCGTCGAAAGAACGATTTTGCTCCGGACAAGCTTCTCCTGGTCGAGATTGCCCACTTGCATGAGGCAAACATCAGTCTGGCTCATCGCCTCCTGATGAGGGGGTATAATCACCCCACGAAGCAAATATTCATGCGCTTTTCTGATGAGTACAGAAACCATATCACTTTTGATCTACGTAATAATAAATCCTACGTTCCGGCGTTCATGAGGGCTGCGGTTCTCCCTAAAGTGACAGCCATCAGGCCGTACGCGCTCGGACCGCGTACGGCCAAGCTAGCTCGCCCTTGCCGCCTTCGTGATGCTTCTGATATTCAGCCTAATGATTGGCACACCTCCGATGATGAGACTGCCAATTCTATCGTTTATTGGATCGATCCAGATGGGCCCTACGAGTGCGAGGAATTGGGCCGCTTTGATGTTGGCCGTCCTCAAATTCTCCCACTCTACGATGTGGCCTCAGAAATGCCGCTCGGTCTTTCGGTGTCTCCCACAGCCGGTTACTCTTCCGATACCATTCGGGATCTCATTGTGCCTGCCTGGCTAAATGAAGGAATCGGGCTGCCATTCCAGGGCTGTTATTTCGAGCGCGGAATCTGGAAATCCCGTCATGTCAAAGCCCTTACCGATTGGTCTCAAATTGATGGGGCATTCGCTGAGAGAAACCTGTCTCTGAAAATCCGCCACGCCACCACTCCACGCGCAAAAATCATCGAACGGATTTTTGGGGTGGAACAGAATCGCACGGCGGCATTCCCTGGCTATGTGGGAAGGGGAAACAAAGGGGAGCACTACGAACGGATTCATCGATTCATTCAATCTCTGAAAAAGGTTGATCAGCCATTCAAAGAAGCTGTCGATCCAAGACAAAAACTCTGGTCCCTAGAAAAATTCACCACCGAACTTCTTAGCGTGATGCGGGATATGTCCATGGAACCCAAACAAGGTGCTCTCTTTAAGGGACGGTCACCTGAGGAGATCTGGAAAGAGGGGCTAGCCAATGGAAGACCACATGAAGTTCTACCCCCGAATCTGCATTACCTTCTCTCCACCAAACAGGCTTCAAAGAAGGTCACTCACGATGGTGTCATGCTATCAATCGGGAACGAAAAATACCAGTTCCTGGGCAATAGACTTGGAATGATGATCGGTGACCGCGTGGAAGTACGATGGAGCGGCAGGGTTCCAGAATACATTATAGCAACCCATCCAAAGAGTGATCCCAAGGCGCTAAATCCTTTCATCGTTCCACGTCGGGAACGCCTCCCCTCCATGACCGCAACTAGAGAGGACTTTGATCGTGCCCGAAAGGAAGAGGATGATTTTGTCAGCGGCCCGAAATCAATCATCCGCTTGATCCAGCCATCGCACAATTTAACCGTTTCCCGTACCGAGCATGGAACCGAGGATCTTCGCCACAGTGGCCGCGCGCACCGCCAAGTTGAAGAAGACCACCTCACCAATCTGAAGGAACAGCGTGCTGTTGCACCAAAGGCGAGGATGCTTGCCAGGTCACATGGCCTAGACACGCGAGGAATGGATCCCCGACAAATCACAGACCAGCTTGAGGATCTGCATGAAATAGAACTGCGTATCGCTGAAAAAGAGAAAGCCTCTAAAGCATGAAAACACTTCGCCCAATTGATTCCATCAAACTTTCAGAAAAGCTTCACGCGGTTCGCAATTTTGAACTGCCTATTCTCCAGGAGCAGATCCAAAGGGAACCCCGCTATGTGGAAATGATGTGGTTCCTCCAGTGGGTCAGCAGGCCGGAAAATCATGCAGGCGGACTCGCCAGATTCACTCGCCAGTTGGTTGAAGATCATCTGCCAAAACTAATTCCAGCATCACTTCTTGCCGTGGCAGGAGAGAAACGCATCACCCCCGCTCAGTACGCAATTATTGATAGAGAATTGTTGGGATTGGAGGGTGATTCTAAACCGCCCACTCCTTCTTGCTTACTTGATGACTTTGGTGAGAAAATGGAACTTTCTCAGGCTGAAAAGCAGATCCGTCTTAAGCGCTTCGCCGAGACATTCTCTCCAGCAGAGAGGATTGAGGAAATCATTCAAAGCGCCCATGAAGAGCTTGCCACCTATTTGAGAGAACTCTGTGAATTCAGAAATACCAAATTTGAAGGTCGGCCACGCTATTATTCCAGCACCTATCTTTATCAATTTGGAAGGGAAGATATTGAGCAGGGTCCACCTCTACTCTGGCCGACCGTTTGCAAAGATATTTTGACTTGGATGGATCAAAGAGCTGTTAAGGTGCAAGCGGAGCTCGCCCAAACACAAGTCTCTGTTGAGATTTTGAAATGGATCCGACGCGCGAAGCAGTGCCAGCGTCCAGTTTGGCTTACAGGATCATGCCGGTTGGGAAAAACAACAACCCTTCGAATCCTGGCTAAAGCTTTTCCCGGTCAGTATCGTGTTGTTGATACTCCCGATGATCAGGGCGTGCAGAGCCTCTGCACAGCTATTGCAAGCGCTCTGGGAATTGAATTCACAAACGATAGCATTCAGAGAAAGAGGGCAAAAATCGAAGAGGTCCTTATTCAGGCTAAACTGATGCTACTCTTTGATGAGAGCCATTTTCTTTATCCCGTCACTGTCACGAAGATGACGCGCCCACAACGCCTTGATTTTGTACGTACGACCATCATTGATCGAGGGATAACGGCCGCCTTCATCTCCACCCCTCAGAGCATTCATGAGGCGAAACGGAAACTAGAAAAAATGACCGGCTATACTCAGGGACAGTGGAACGGAAGAATGATCCGGGAGGAACCGATTGAGTTGCCGGAGGAAATTTCAGAAGAAGAAAAGATGGCTGTAGCACGGATTCATTTCCCTGATCCCTATTATGATGAGGACTATCTTCGTGTGGTCACAAAAAGGGTTTCTGTTGTCCGAGGGTCAAGCATCTATGCCCAGACCCAGAAAGTAGCTGAAATGGCTTGGGTCATTGCTCAGGAACACGGCAGAGAAAAACCCCTCCTTGCTGATATCAAGGAAGCTGCTCAAGAGATCCTACCCTCTATCGCTGCTGACAAGGCGACTGAAGCAAGCCCTTCACCAAAGGCGGCTTCAATACCTGGAACAAGGAAACGCATGAACGCTGAAGAAATTTTCCCAGGTCGGAGACCTAGTCCAATAATTTCACCCCACAACAGGGCACTAACTCCTTCACTTTCCTCGGTACTGGAACCAGCCGAGTAAAAACCATCCCCCCGTCACAACATATTCAAAAACCGGGCTAGACCCGGAGATTTTTTTTTTGTCACGACACTTGGACATGAGACATGCCAAATCGGGAAATTTTATCGGCGAATATACAGAATTGATGAGATAAAGGACTCTTGAGAATTATTTATGAAAATAATTTTGACACCCATTAGCCCACTCAGGCAATGAAGCCGGATATGAATATCCAACGTAATCGACTTACACTCGTTCCAATCGTT
>Ga0302192_10001864_pt1 | contig 13253 bp, 13 predicted proteins | sample II_Bog_E3_2_FD_200230 | JGI IMG/M metagenome (GOLD analysis project Ga0302192, IMG submission 200230) | Peat permafrost microbial communities from Stordalen Mire near Abisko, Sweden - II_Bog_E3_2 | ecosystem: Environmental > Terrestrial > Soil > Wetlands > Peat | place: Sweden: Abisko...
TGTATGAAGCTATAGATACTGGTATGCTAGCGAAAGCGGGGGTATCTAGGTTTGCCCCGAGTCTTACTACGAAGCTTGCTGCGAGCAAGACTGGTACTTTTGTTGCAAAGCGTTTAATGAATGCTAGTGATGGATTTCTTGCCAGTCTTGTTACGAGTGGCGGCAATACATCAGAGGCTAAAGCTGGAGCGGTCGGATTCGCAATCGGTGCGCCTGTATTGGAGGGTGGAGGTAAATTAGGTGGCGCTGCTGTTACTAAGATCGCGTCTGCTCCGTTAATCAAGAAGTGGACTGCTAATGTAATAGCAATGGGTGGTAAGCCATTTGCAGAGGAACTTTCACAGAGTACCTGGCATGAGATGTCACCAATGGCGTGGTGGCTACAGTATGGAAAAGAGTGGGGAGTAAAATCCGCTCATGCTGCTGTAGATGGGACTAGACTCGGTCCGGAGCTTATGATGTTCCCGGAAGCAGAAGGTAAGGGGCATTTTGTATCTGGGAATAAGGTATATAGATATGCAACACGCGAGACGCAGCAGAGAATATTCGACCAACTTACAAAAGAAAGTCATGAGATTCGTGCTGTAAAAGACCCGGTGATGGCTAAGCTGCATGAAGCTGAAAAAGCTTCTATGGAGTCGATTGCACTGGCGAAATTCGGAAAGAAGAATGCGGAACTTAGTAATGAGCAGCGTATTACTGTTGCTAATGTTCGTATGACTCAGATTCGGGAGGCCGCGGAGGAAGCGCCATCGCATTTGCCAGAGGATGTAAAGCAGGAGGTTGGGCAACAGATTCAAGCAGCACGCGTTCAGAATCCAGAACTTAATGCTACGATGAAGCAGTTTGAACAAAAGTACGGGATTAATTTTCCGGAAGCTCAGGCTGAGAATATAATCTCGCGTAACGAGGAAAAGACCGGGATTAAGAATGCGGCTGTAGCAGGGCGAAAGCTGGCTAAGACTTCTGCTCTGACTGACGGCGCGGTAATTGATACTAAAACATATGCCTCTCTTCGTACTGATACAATGTCGTATCTTAGAGCGCCACGGAATAGGGAGCAGCTTGTAGAAGCACTCGGGCCGGTTGCGCATGAGAATTGGGCGAAGTTTTATGATACTCTAAAAGCACATGATTCTAGCAAGCTACAGTATGAGAAGCCAGAGCATAGACTGCTTTATCTGTACCCGGATTTAATCGCAAAAAAGGATGCTCAATCTCGGTATCTCGCTCGTGCGATAGAGCGTAGATTAAAGCAAACTACAGAATTTAATTCTTCGGCTAACAGCGAGATATTAGAGCAAGCAAAGCGTTTGCATAATCATGTATATGAACTTGCGCGCTCTGGGCGGCTTTCGGTTGGCGCTAATATATATCGCTCTACACTGCTCGATGGCAGTCATACTAAATGGCAAACTCAACTATCCGACGAGACATTCCAGGAAGTAGTTCGGGCCTCTGAAATCGCACTGCGCCGGCATCCGCTGCAGCTCAAGGTATTCAAGACCATAGCAACAGGATTGCAAAGAGATATTAAAGTTGCCGCAACCGCAAATGAGGCCGCAGAGTTACAGCACCAGCTCGAAGACTTCAGCAATAAAATGCTCACATCACATGCACAGATTAAATAGGAGTAATCATGGCTGGAATAAGCGAGGATGTTGGGAAGTATATTGCCGAGGGCATAGAGAGTGCTAGTGGTAGGATTATCAAAGAGGCCAGCGAGCACGCACCGGTAATTATGAAAACATTGCTCTCGCCAGAGCGCACGTTTGAGAATGCCGGGCCAGCGGCTAAGGATTTATGGGCTGTGCATAAAACACAGTTTGTGCCTAAACAGAATCAGATTGAGTCTGCTATAGCAAAAGCCTCAAAAGATCCAACGGCTCCGATGCATCCTACGATCAAGCCTATTATGGATACTCTGACAAAAAAGCATGGTGCTAACATTCCGACAGAAGCTATGCACCATGCAGCTATGGAAGCCGCATCTACACAAGTGTATGGCCCAAATCGTATTTTGATCCAGGGCGTATTAAAACATGTTGCTAAGACTAATATGAACCAGGCTGATATGATCTCAGACGATTTTCATGTTATGTTTAAGGAGGAAATCCCAGGGCGCGGCGGATATACACAGTTTTCTAAGGATATGGCAATTAAGCGCGGTGAGGAACCGGGGTATGTAACTCCTAAATCTCCGTATATTGCTAGAGATAAATATGGCTTGGAGAAGGCGGGAAGGTTTATCCGGCGTACTCTAACCTATGGCGCAGCTCCTGTGCACGCGGCAGCGGCAGGCGTTAATATGGCGATCGAGCATGGTAGGTGGAATACGTTTAAAAGTGCGATGGAGATATTTGGACCGGGAGAGGCTGAGGCTAATTTGCTGGCCTCGAATTCTATAGCCGAATTGCATATCGCCCCTATGCGAGAGCGTGAGCAGTTTGAGGCAGGCCTAATACATAAGTTCATGCCCGGAAGTGTAGGCGCTTGGTTACATGATAATATCATGTTTGCTCCGGGGCTTAATTACACGCGGCGTAAAAGTATAGAAGTTGCGGCTAATCTCGGCAAGCGTATGGCCGAAGAGGCAGCGGAACGGTTGCAGAAAGGTGATACTAAATATGCTCTCCAAGCATTCAAACGGCTTGATATTGACCCAGCTAAAGTAATAGCACAAGGACATAAACTTGCCCCAGAGGATATTCAGAAAGCTTATTATCATGGTGCGAATAATACCGTATTCCTTGATCCTACTGATAATACTCCTACATTCTGGCGTCAAAGTCCTTGGTTCCGCGGTACTCGCGCATTCACTTCTTTTATATCCAAGGAGTCTGAATTCCTTCGCGCAAAACTAATGGATCAAGTGCGAAGAGGAGATTTTATTGGGCTTGCTCGTACTATGTCTAAGTTATCTTTGGATGTTCCGCTAATTGGTGCTACTCTGCTTGAGTTTGACCGTATACGACATGGCGAGGATAAAGGACATAGAATGCAATCATGGGGGGCTAGGATGGAAACTAGCTTGCCCGGACAGATATTTGATCGAGCTACAGGACGTAAAGCTGCGCCTATTTCGAAGTCGATGTACAATGAAATATATCTAATGGCCGAGATTGGAGCGTGGGGGAATACGGCAGGGTACTTACGAGGAGCGAATAGACAGAATCTACTTGAGCGCGCAGCTCCGCCAGAAGTTCGTTTGGGGGCACAATATATCGGCGATATTGGCAGAGCAACTAAATATGATTCAAGACATAAAGATGCTGTGAAACCGCTGCTTCGAGACACGCTATCTGATATTCCGTCTCTTGGCGCCGGTACTCTAGCCTCGCATATGATATTCCCGACTAAGGCAGAGTTAGCGAAAAACAAACCGCACAGACCTCAACGTAGTCGGATTCCGAAGAAGGATCCTAATAGCTGGGATCCTAGAGATTTTAACCCAGATTTAGATTTCTAACAAGGAGGCAACATGGCAGGACAGGCAGCACTTCTCTCTCGTGAGGCAGTACGCTCGGCGATTAAAAAGGTAGAATGCAATCCCGGTAAGGGCGGCGGTAAAACTCCCAAGCACACTGGCAAGACTATTCACAAGCAGTAATAGCAAAGAAAGGGTACTATACCAATGCGAATCGCTTTATCTACATACTCTATGTACGGTGCTTGGTTTAGTCTCCGTCTTATCGACGAGGGGCATGATGTTGATATTTATTTGACCGAGCCAGATTACGGTGATATTCTCAAAGGTATAGTACCCGATCCTTATATTCGCAAGCGGGGGTCGAAAGGGTATCCGAGTTATGGTAAATATGACCTTAGCATTTTTGACCTCACAGGCAGAGCGCGGCAAGCTGAGTTTTCTGCTTCTTTATGTCCTACTATCGGTGACGGTGCTTTTAATTGCGCTGTCGAAGATGATAGGATGTTCGGGCTTGAAGCTATGGAAGAGTGCGGGATCAAAGTCCCGCCTTATGAGCGATTCTCTGACGTAGGAGCGGCTAAGGCGTTTATACAGAAAAATAAAAAGCGGTATGTATTCAAGCCTGATGGCGGGCAGGAGCAGGATACTGAGACTACGTATGTATCAGAAGATGCTGAGGATATGCTTGCAACTATTGATAAGCTAAATGTCAGCACTAAAGGTGCTCCATTTGTGCTGCAGGAGTTTATTAAAGGCACCGAAGTATCAGTAGAGGGGTATTTTAATGGTACGGACTTCTACCTCGTGAATGTTACATTAGAAGAAAAGAAGTTCATGAACGGTAATCATGGCCCAAATACTGGATGTGCGGGGAATTTGATTTTCACATTGGACCAGAGTGCGAAGTTATATACGCACGGGCTGGGAAAGATGCGCAAGTATCTGGCTAAGATTGGATACTCGGGTATGATTGATTTGAACACTATCGTAGCGGATGGGGAACTCTACGGACTGGAATGGACGCCAAGATTTGGATATGACGCAAGCGCAACTCTGCTGAATATGTACGGCGGCGATCTGGGGGAGATGTTCCTTAAGATTTCCACTGGGGAGAAGCCGGAGGAGAAGTGGAAAGGTAAATTTGGCGCTGGTGTTAGATTAAGTGTCCCGCCATATCCGACAGAGATTCGTGGTAAGCATCCCCAAGGGATTCCTATCGAGGGGCTGGAGAAAGAACATTATCTCGATACGTATATGTACGATGCTATGATCGACGACGAGGAACTTGTAACTGCTGGGCATTCAGGTTTTGTCGCCGTACCGTTAACATATGGCAATACTATGGCTGCGGCCTGGAAAAAACAAGAAGCTAGGCTTGAGGAGATTAAAATTCCTAATTGCCAGCGGCGTACTGATTTGCAGGAAACTACTACGAATAGATACAAAGAGCTAGAAGCTCTGGGACTTTTATAATGCTAGACCTAGAATTCTGTCTACAATGGCTTTATCTAACCGATGCTGATACTCCATACTGGTGGCTATAATATGTTTAAGAAATTAATTTTTATTCTTATTGGTTTGTGCGGATTTGCTGCCGCACAGAGTACGACTGTTAGTGTTACTGTGACTGACCCTACTTCTCAAGCATGGGCGAATGGAACTATTAGTTATGTATTCCAACCGACTCCAGGATTGTCTGGGCCTTTTTATTGGAATGGGGCTACAGTGCCGGGGCAGTATCTGACTCCTACAATAGTGCCGTTGAATGGGAGTGGCAGTGCGTCTTTTACTATTCCGACAAGCACTGCTATAACTCCAACTGGATCCGGATGGAGCTATACTATTTGTCCGAATGCTAGTGCGAAGTGCGCGCAGTTAATTATCCCCGCCGGCGGAAGCACACAGAATATCAGCGCTGCGGTTACTGCTGTGCTCGCAGCGCTGCAAGTAAATGCAGCGAATCTGCCAAAAGCATATAGTGATTCTGAGGTTGTGACTATACCAGCACAGGGCGGGACTTATTACAACGTTCTTGGGCAAGCAATTAGATATTTTAATGGCAGTGTGTGGGCTCCGCTTGGTGGGGGCGGAACTATTACGGGAGTTGCGGGCACAGCCCCGGTGGATTGCACGACGAGCGGATCGAGCGTGAATTGTGGGCTGAACGGGATTACTCAGTCAGGTAGCGGAGCATCGCAGGTGGATACGTTCGCTGGCAGCGTCGTGGCGGGCACGTCGGTATCTGCGCCCAGCTTGCCGATTCCGGTCACCGCCTACGCTTTGTGTAATGGAATTGCCGATGATCGCCTTGGAATAATTGCGGCCTTTGCGGCTGCTGGAACACAATCGGCAAGCACTGGACAGGCAACAATTAGTTTCCCTTATGGGAGAACCTGCCTTGTTAATAGCAATCCAAACGCAGCGGTAGCGAATAATGCCATCTTCACTGTTCCTCCCGGCGTTGGCATAGACGGATTTGGGACGATCAAGATTGGAAATGGGATCAATTTTGCGCAGCTCTTCAGTTGGGGATCGAGTGCAGTAATCATCCCTGCGACCTTTGAAAATTTGACCATTGACTTCAACGGTGCGAACAACCCCATGACTGCTACACCGGGAAATACAAACTATCGGCTGGCGTTCGGGAACAATCTCGGAGGCCCTAACGGAAGTGCTGGCCTAGTCTTTCGGAACCTGACATTCAAAAACGGCAACGGCGTGTGGACAATCAACACGAGCAACACTGACAACGCAGTCGTGGACGGATGCCACTGGCTCAACTGGGGGGTCAACAGCAGTATTCAATATGACTCATCGCTGATTTATACGAACGGCACGAACGGCGGGTCGTCGATCACGAACAACGATTTTACCGCATCAGGACCAGCAGTCAGAACGGCGATTGAAGTCCACAATAGCAACACAGTCGTAACAGGGAACAGAATCTACGGATTCGGCGTGGGGATCATTTACGACTCGAATCCGTACACCTTGGGTGCGACAACGTCGAATATAAACATCAGTAACAATGTGATATACGTCAATTCAAATGGTATTCAGTTCTGGACAGACAACGGCGCGATTGACAATCTCATAGTTGCTAACAACAGCGTTTCTATGGACAGGCAGGGATTCAGCACAAATTGGGCGAGTGTAGGCTCAGAGTCGGGTATTGAGTGGTACGGAAACGGCGGAGGCTATTCATTGAGCCACGCCAAGATCACAGGCAACGTAATCACATGGGCACCTGAAACTGCCACGTTTCCTTCCCCCTACAGTCTGGCGGGAATTGCAATTATCGATGTTACGGCAAGCACAGCAGTAGTTATAGACAGTGACGTGAGTAACAACATCGTATCCAACAGTCCCTATGCTTGCTATTGGTTTTCTGCTTCGGCAATCAAGGGGCTGCATATCCATAATAATATAGCAGCTAATTGCAATATGGAAAAATTGGCAGTCCCTCCTGGTCAGTATGGGTCTGGCTATACATTCGTTGTTCAATCGGGTGGCACGGTAGCGAATATGCTTGTAGACCACAATGTTGTCTATGACACCCAAACTACTCCGACGACGCAAACCGGAATAGTATGGTATGGTGCGGTCGGAGATGGCGCTCCAACTGGTGCGCAGATCGTCGATAACTCCATCACATTCTCATCAACCTCCCCAAATTCCTATGCTAATTTCTACTACAGTGGCCCTCTAATCCGAGTGACCGCACCGAACGCTTTTTTGTCCGGACGAGTGAACTTAGTTTCTATGACAAGTGGAAACTACTCCCCAATCGGATCGACGGTTACAGATTCAGTCACGGGAATTACCTATACCAACACGAACGCGAATGGATTGACATGGATTGGGGCACCGCTGAATTACCCCACATGGACAAGTGGAACCCCGTTTGTAAAGATGACGGCGGCGGGGACGTTCTCGCTGGATACGAATACCTACGGGACATTCACTTTGCCTTCGCTAACCTCCGGCTCCGTGTTGTTCTCAAACGGCTCAACCATCGCACAAGACAATTCCAATTTCTTCTGGGATGCGACTAATCATAGACTCGGCATCGGGACGACTACACCGGCGGCGTTGCTATCCGTTGGTTCAAGTAGCCAGTTTCAAGTCAATAGCACAGGTGTATCTTCAGCAGGTGCGGGCAGCACAGACTTGAATGGTAGCGGAGTACCAGAAGCCCACTGCCTTGCAGATGGGACGGGGGGATGTGTTACGCTGGGCGGTGAGCTGAGTTGCAGCAATCTCGTACTTGGATCGGCAGCGGGAACAGGTGCGACATGCAATGCTGTTGTGGGGTATGATGGGAGCCACTATATTGACTTTACGGCAGGATCGACCGGGAGAGAAGGGGGAGTAGTATTCACCCTTACATTTACTTCAGCTAGAGCTTCCTCGTACTGCACTTTATCTCCCATGAATCAAGCAACGGCGGCGATTATGACGCAAGTTTTCTACCTTCCTGGCGGCGGCGCGAATTATGCCCTAGACAATGCCAGTACATTACTTTTGGCAAACGGAACAGAATATAAATTCACTGCTGTTTGCCCATAGGAGCCGCCATGCACCTTCTTCTCTTCCTCGCGCTACTCGCACCGCACACGCCGACCGTGCGCCAGCAGCAGCAGTACCATGAGAGAGCAGTCAAGGCGCGGGTACATGCGTGGCGGATGTTTGTAGACGAGTGCCAGCATCGCAGATTGAGGCATCTGTACAGGAAGTCGTCGTTTTGCAAGGTTGTGAAGTAGGACTAACTGGTAGTAAACCCTCTATGCCGGTATAAGGTAAGCCGCAAGGCGAGGGACGCAGCACACGGAGGAACGATGGTGGCGTGGTTGATAAGGACGAAGCCGAAGATCGAGAAAGCTATCAAGTGGGCATATGCTTTCACTGCGCTTACTGGCGCACTCATCCTCTACGCGATGGGGAACACTGGCGTTCAAGCCCAACAGCAGTTCTCCGACGACCACTATCAGCAGCAGGCCGACTTCACCATCAACTCAAAACTGATTGACTCGATGGCCACTCGACAGTCTGAGATGAACGCTCGGCTGGACAATGTCGACACGCGCATGGGAACACTCAGCGACCGGGTATCAACTATGCAGGGCGTTGGCGAGGGCATCTTCATTGTGCTGGCAGGACTTCAGATACTTGCTATCATCATGCCACGCTTGGGATATGGTAAGGGAGTGCAATGAGCGCACCCTACGAACTCGCCTATCTTCCGTGGTGCAAAAAGTGGGAAGGCTGCTGTGCCTGGTTTTACCTCGATACGCGGGGCAACGTCACAGTCTGGGTGGGCTTTCTGGTCGAATCCGCGCTGATTGCTCAGTCGCTCCCGATGTATCTTCCCGGAGGTACTATGCCATGCACGGAGCAGGAGAAGGCGGCGGCATGGGAAACAGTGTCCGCGATGACTGCGGGGCGTCTGGCATCCTCCTACGAGTATTCGGGATGCCCTGTAATGCTCCCCTCAGACGGCGATTCGCTGCTGCTGGCGAAGTTGGATGCGCTGGATAAGGGGTTGGCGGCGGGGATACCGGGCTTTGAGGCGTTGCCTGATCCGTGGAAGATGGCACTGCTGGACATGGCGTGGAATCTTGGCCTAAAAGGGCTGCTGGACGGCTACCCTCGAATGCTGGCGGCGGTACAGGCTGGAGACGGACAGACGGCCGCAGTGGAGTCGCACCGCAACGGGATCGGGGACAACAGAAATCAGTGGGTTCGCCAACAATTTAGTGGACATGCAACACAAACGGTGTAAGATGGAGGGGTTATGAACCTGAACTTTGGCGCATGGGTTTACGGACTATTCTCGGCACTGATTGGAGCCTTCTCGACGGCTGCGATTGGTGCGCTCACCATGCCCGGAGTCTTCAACTTCTCCCATAACGGCCTCATCAACTTCGCAAAGATTTGTGGCGCACCGGCTCTGGTTGCCTTCTTCTCTTACCTTCAACAGCATCCGGTGCCAACCGTGGTAACAAAGCTCGATCAAACCAAGACCACCGATCCAGAGACGGGCGACACGCATCTGGTTCAGACCAAAACCACCACAACTGACGCACCGAAATAGGAGAAACGCAATGAAGTCTTTTTTTTTAAAGCTGAAATATGCCATTGAAGCGATGTGGAAGAAAGCTCCCGCCATCGAGGTTGCATTCGCTTCCGCCATAAACAACCTCGTTCCCGTGGTCGAAGAGTTGGACGTGATTATCGACCCCGCGCTTGCTCCCGAACTCAACCCAATTCTGGACAAGATCAAGGTTGGACTGTCCGCTCTGAAGACCACCATCCAAGGCGCGGGAACGAAGCCGAACATCGTCTCAATCGTGGATTCGGTGAACTCCAACCTGACGGCACTCCTCACAACCGCGCAGGTAAAGAATCCAGAACTGGTGGCGAAGATTCAGGAAGTCGCTGCCATCGTCACACCGGCGATCAACGAAGTCGCCGCTGGCTAACAAGTTTCCCGTTGCGGGCGGTGTAGCTCAGAGAAGAGCACCTCGAAAGAGGAGGACGCTGGGGGTCAGCAAATGATGCCAGCCACCGCCGAACGGGAAAGCCATAGGGAACTATGAATCTGTTGCGTAAAATCCTGCATGACATCGCGCTCCTCATTCTCACGGTGGGGGGCGTTCTTGCTTGCCTCGTTCTGTGGAAGGCGTTGGGAATCGAGAGCGATGTGAACTCGGCGCTGGCGACCGTCAACGCTCCCAAATCGGGAACACTCTCGATGCTGGATGACACGATATTCCAGAGCCGCTTGACCATCGACGCGACAAACAAGGTGCTAATCCATGAGCAAAACCAACTTGGAACGATTGATCTGTACGCTCGAAATCTGGACGCAGAGATTTCTGGATTGGCAGATCACAGCGATACAACGCTCGACGCGCTGGCTGGGAGTGCTGCTCAGGCTACGAAAACCATGAACACGGCCTCCACAAGCCTTCAGACCATCACAGACGGTATAACGCCCGTTCTGGCCTCCACGAAGAGCACTGTGGACGACGTAGGGGTTGCGGTCGCCGGTCTACGGCCGGTCGAGACAGCGGCGGCAAAGAGTGTAGCTGACTTCGATGCGCTGATCCTGAATCCGAACATCCCCAAGATCATAGACAACGGGCAGACAATCAGCAACGCATTCGTGACCACGATTGGTACGACAAACCACATGCTGTTCACTTTCGATGCGGTAGAGACGAAGGCCATGCACGGCTATCTCTATCCACCCCACGGCGCGGCGGCGATATGGCCAACAGTCAGGCCGTTCCTTGTTCCGGCTGCACAGGTTGGGGGAGCAGTGGCCATTTCAATTCATTAGAAGGGGAGTCCGCAGATAATTGCAGAGCGCGGGCCACCTCTGAGGGTATAATCAATCCGTAGTCCTTGCGAGGTTCAATCATGTCCCGAAGACGAGGTTCCCAAATGAACGAGCAACCCACTTTCGATGCGCCACCGACCGAAACCGAGTCCCAGGCCAATGCTGGCCGCGATGCCAACGGAGTTCCTCCCGTAGTCGGCCTCGGCGACGGCAAGATCGTCCCAGCGCTCTCCGACGAGGACAACGAGCGGCTGAGGGCCATCGTGCAGCAGCAACAGCCCAGCGTGCGCCTGCCAGACGGAAGTATTCGCATCACGTTCACGCTGCCGCCGGAGCTTGCAATTCCACTGGAAGAGTGGGCAATCGGCGCCGGGGAGCCATTCGAGTCCTATGCGCAGAACTTCCTTGAAACCAGTTTGAACGCGACGATCTTGGGCGCTAACGTGGGGTAGTATGGCCGTCAATGATTGGACCGTCGGCAACCTCTACCCGTCGCCAGGCGGCATCGGAGGATTTTGGAAGCAGCCGGTTCCGGGTGGGCTGGTCTACCCGCAGCAGGTCACAGCAAACAGCGACCAGTTGAAAATCGAGCCCTATTGCGAACTGACTGGCCAATTCATGGGTTCGTGCGGCCACAGTTTTAATATGTGTTATGTCTTCCGCGAGTACGATTACACGACAAATTCAAGTGTGGCCCTGCTTTGTTGCAGTTCGTGCGGGTGTATTCAGAGAACCATCTCGCCCTTCGAGGACGCACTCATGGGGAACTCTGGGGCACTTTTAAATTCTGTGCTTTTCCCTTAAAGTCATCTCTCCCACGGCCACGGCGCACTTTTGTCTTCATCTTTACGAATAGCTTCTGCGATCTCTGGCGCGTAGTGTCTCGCCAATTTCATCGCAGGAGGGAAAAGCGTCACATTGCGACGGCGCAAGATTCCCTTTGCGCTCAGTTTGCGGTGATGCCAGTCGATACAGCGGATTCCGTGAATGTCGGCGGTCCATCCTTTTGGATGTTCGAGCGCTATGTGATGAGTTGAGCGATCGCTCGTGTATGGACCCCAGCACCCTACAATCGGCCAGCCAATAATCTCATGGAGGGCGACCGCGAGCGCGTGACACTGCCCTGCTGAGAAGATGTGTGCGACCAGTGGCGTTACCTTCTCCGTGAGTGGCAGACTTACATGAACGTCAACCTTACCCTCAAAGTCAGCGAAGAAATCGACATTCACGAAGCCGTCAGACTCGCGGCGATACCGCATCCCTTTGACTGCTTGGAGTACCTCTGTCTTTGTCATATTCTCACCAATGGTTTGTTGTATCTTCGGGTGCGACATTGAGGACAGTCGCTAGGCCTCGGAACGCGAGACTTCCATAGCATTACCGTGGTTTCGGGGGGACTGGTTTGATTCCACTGGGACCGAAAAAGTGCTCGCGCACTACATGACAATCGGGGCATTTTGTCGTCACGTTGGATAGTTCGTCTTTGCCGCCAGCGCCACGGCTTTTGATGTGTGCCATGTGACCGTTGTCCCACGTGACGAGACGCATACATCTCGCGTGGAGACAGTTCGTATCCGCGATGAATGCCTGATGCTGGCATCTGTACCCGTCACGCTCAAAACAGGCACGTCTCAGGGCTTCCATTGCTTTGCCGGTTACGCGGCCTGGTCGCGGCTTCGTCCTTCGCTTCTTGAGCGGCGTCCTGCGGATTGGCTTGCTTCGCTGGATCACCGTGATACTCCCAGTATTATTCTTCGCGCTTCCTCTGTTTTGCAAAACGACAACTGGCGGCACAGATCCGACGTGAAAAGGCGAGTCCGGCTGTATGTCATCTGCTTCTGGTAGCGCATGGCCTTGCTTCGGCTATCAGATCCGGTGGGCGACCAACTTTCAATGCGGACTTCTTCCTCACACCTTCACAGATCGTAATAGCCTGCTTCGTCTGGTCGAGATCGAATTCCCCGATGTGGCATTCGTGTACGTCAATGCCCATTTCGCGCGCCAGCCATGCGTAGGCCAGTTTGCGAGCTTTATTTTTCGGCCATCCGCGGAGTTTAATCGCGGCTCTCCATAGAATGTCGAATGCGGCGTGAGCCTGAATCTTGAGGGTGCGCAATTCGGCGGTGGCGAGCCTGCCGAGCGGGATTGGCGGATCGGTGTTCTTGTGGACTCCAACCCAAGCCTTGCACGGCGCGCAGAGGTAGACGGAGGTCCCGTACGATCGCCGGTAGACTTCAGTGTCGGGAACGAGTTTGGATGGGTTCTGACAGTAGGGACACGTCGGCGGATGGATGATGCGCTTCGGATTCATGCGGGCCCCCTAAATCGACTGTTCTGCTCGTAGCGAATCCAATCCCTGAACGACATCCCGCAATCGGCGTCGAGAAACCTTCTGTAACGCAACTGCGAGCGCGTCAACTTCGGCGCATTCGGACTCTCCTTGTGCATTGCCTTGATGCCTTCCGCCGTTACTGCGCA
>Ga0302192_10001865_pt1 | contig 13245 bp, 9 predicted proteins | sample II_Bog_E3_2_FD_200230 | JGI IMG/M metagenome (GOLD analysis project Ga0302192, IMG submission 200230) | Peat permafrost microbial communities from Stordalen Mire near Abisko, Sweden - II_Bog_E3_2 | ecosystem: Environmental > Terrestrial > Soil > Wetlands > Peat | place: Sweden: Abisko, Stordalen...
GATTGAATGGCCGCCGGACGATGTCGATCATCGATTTTCCCTCTCAAGTCATTCTGTTGAAAGCTGATGATGCGGACTGCTGGTTGTGACGCTGCTCGTCATTCTGAACGGAGGGCGACCATGGGATCGATATGCGATGCCCTCCGTGCGGGAATGTAGCCGGAAACCAATGCCACAGAAACCAATGCGAGAATCATGCAAACGTAGGTGGTCGAATCCCACGGCGATGTGGCGAAGAGCATGGATGCGATGAGACGTGCCATGGAAAGTGAAGCCAAGGTCCCTATGACAAGCCCAGTGGACGCCAGCAGCATGGTGTGGCGAAGAATGTCTGTGCGCACGCGGGCGGCGGTCGCACCGAGCGCCATGCGGATGCCAATTTCCTGCGTGCGCTGCGCAACGGAATACGAGATGACTCCGTAGATGCCGAGAGCCGCGAGAATGAGCCCCAACGCCGCGAAGAATGCGACGAGGACCAGAAAGAAGCGCCGCGGGGAGACGGCGTGATCCACAATCTCCTGAAGCGGTTGAAGTTCATACGCGGGCTGCGCCGGATTGATGGACCGCAGCGCCGCCAGCACGCCGGACGAAATGGAAGCGGACGGGAGCTTGCTTCTAACAACCAGCTCCGCTCCTTCGGGATCAGTCTGCATGACGGGGCGATATGCCTCGGGTCCGGCATCGTCTTCGATGGTGGTTTCGCGAACGTCAGCAAGGACGCCGACCACCAGCGAGTCCACATCATCGACGGTTGCGAATTTCCCCAGGGGGTTTTCACCGGGCCAGAAATGCTGCGCCGCAGATTGATTGACAATGACGACTGGCTGCGCTTTGGGTGAATCCTGCCAGGAGATGTCGCGCCCTTCGCTCAGTTGCATGCCCATCGCACCGAAATAACCAGGGGTGATAACGCGAACCAGAGCCACATCGATGGGCTTTTTCGCGCCTTTGCTGTGTTTCGCCGCAAACTGCCAACTGCGCGTGCGGCCAAGAGGCAGCATGTCCGCGACGCCGGAGGTTTCAACCCCGGGGATAGAATTGACGCGCTGCAGAACCTCCCGCAGGAGGGTTCCGCGTTTTGCGCGGTCATTGCCGTCGTAACTGAGCTTGATGACGGATGCGTGGCTCGGTTGGAAGCCCATATCTACATCGAGCGCATTCAAAAAGCTGCGCAACAGCAGTCCCGCGCCGGTCAACAGGATGCAGGCGAGCGCCACTTCGGAGATAACGAGGGCCGAGCGCAACCGGTCGCGCTTTTCACCGGAACTGGTGCCGCGAGCGCCATCTTTCAGGGTATTGTGCAGGTTTCCGGTGGATAGCTTGACTCCGGGAACGATTCCGAAGAGAAGCGCAACTGCCGCGGTGAACGCTGATGCCCATAGCAGAACGGCCGAGTCGACTTTTACTTCGCGAAGGAGTGGAAGAGCTACTGAATTCTGATGAGCGAGATAAAAGGTGAGCCCGAATGCCAAACCTAGACCGAGGACCGCTCCGCTGCAAGCGAGCACCAGGCTCTCAGTTAGCGCCTGACGGATGAGCCTGCCGCGACCGGCTCCGAGAGCCATGCGCATCGCAAACTCCTTGCGTCGCGCGGCGGTGCGCGCGACCATGAGGCTGGAGAGATTGACGCACACAATGAGCATGACCAGGCCAACCGCGCACCAAAGTGCGATGAGCGACCGGCGCAATTTGCCGCTTACAAAATCCTTAAGACCAACAAGTGTTGAGGAGTAGTCCATCTCCCAGTCGGGATGAGCGGACCTGAGTCCGGGAAACAACAAGTCGGCCTCGGTCTGGGCCTGGGCCACGGAAACGCCAGGCTTGAGACGACCGACAAGCGCAAGCGTATTGCCCCAATTGCGAATGTCGTCCATTACGGCTGGAGTGTACACGTCAATGTTCATGCCGGGAGAAAAGACGGAACCGAAATCGAAGGACGGCGGGAGCACGCCCACAACGGTTACGGCGCGCTTATTGAGCGTAATGGTTTGGCCGATGATCGCTGGGTCTGCACCTAAGTTGTGACGCCAGAAGCTATTGCCGAGTAGCACCGCGGGGCGGCCGCCCTTTTGCAATTCCTCTGGGGCAAAGAGTCTGCCCAGCGCTGGCTGTACCTCAAGAGTTTGAAAGAAGTTTCCAGCAACCATAACACCTGCCACAGACTGTGGCTCGTTGCGGCCGGTCATGGTGTATTCGGAGTTGCCAAAGAAAGGGTCGTAACTGGTTACGCTTTGAAAGGATCGATTGTGCCGTTGAAACTCTTCGAACGCCGACACGGTGTACGTAACTCCCGAAAGGCCGGCGGCTTGGCGCACACTGGGGTCAAGCTTAACGCCTGACGTGAGCCACACCAGTTGCTGCGAGTCAGGGAAGGGCAGCGGGCGAAGGAGCAGCGTGTTGACTACGCTGAAGACCGCAATGTTGGCGCCGATGCCGAGGGCGAGTATCAGAATAGCGACAAGGGTGAAAGCGCAATCGCGGCTGAGGGTGCGGATGGTGTAACGCAGGTCCTGGAGCAAAATGTCGAGTTTCATGATTCCTCGCGATTCGCGTTGCTGGTACTTTGCCGTTTCTATTCCGCCGAAGCGAATAACTGCCCGGCGGCGGGCTTCAAGAGGTCTCATTCCTCGTTGAATATTTTCTTCCACAGCCATTTCGAGATGCCCGGCAATCTCGGCTTCGAGGTCGGCATCCAATGGAGGCTTCGAGAAAAAAGAAAGCACGCGGGCCAATCCCCGACGGAGCGCGCCCATTAGAGGTCGCCTTCTGTGGACATCGCGAGTACGCGGCCCATCACGTCGGACAATCGCTGCCAATAGGCGGCATCTTTTTCAAGCTGCTTACGGCCGCTGCGAGTGATGGAGTAGAACTTGGCCTTGCGATTGTTGTCCGAGGTGCCCCACTCGGCATCGATCCATCCGCGCTGCTGGAGGCGGACGAGGGAGGCATAGATTGTGCCCTGGTTGAGCAGGACTTCATCTCCGCTAACTTGCTCAATGCGGCGGGCAATGCCGTAGCCGTGCTGCGCGCCAATGGCGGCTAGGGTTTGCAGAACCATCAGATCGAGAGTTCCTTGCAAAAGATCGAGTTTCGATTCGCCCATTTACGACTCCTGTGTTGATGCCACACAAGTATTGCACAAGATATGTGGGGATGCCACAGGAAAATGCTTAAGCGCATCACCAGGGTGTGGAGAAGCACATTGAGGGACCGGTTGATGGCACAGTCGATAACTCCTCCACATCTCGATCGAGATGTGGAGGAGCTAGATTGGCTGGCCTAGCGCTGAAGCAGATCGATCGGCTTGTTGAAGTCGGTGATGCGGATGTGCTTGGCTAAGGACGGGTGCTGACGTTCGAGAGCCTTGTACATCTCCCAGGCTACGCGGCGGTAGCTGAAGTGGCCTGCCGGGCCTGAGCGGAGTTCGGAAATATATTGCGCTTCGGCGAAGTCCATCTTGAAGAGGCAACGAACCCGCGTGGCGAGCGGCAATAAATAGAGCGCAGACTGCGCGGCCTCGGGTGCTTGGCTGGCTGCAATCTTTGCGCTGGCGGCATGGGCCGCGTCGAGGGCGGATTTGAATTCTTCGAGGATGCCGGCGTCGGCAAGCGGGTTGATGTCTGGCCCGAGATCGGCGGAGGTGGGAATGTCGCAGCCATGGAGCGCTGTGAATCCCTGCATGATCTGCGTTACGCGGCGATGGCGATGCATGTCGCGGAAGCCGCCGATGTCCATAAGTATGTCGAAGCGGAGGGCGGCGCCGGCGTGGAAGGCGCGCAGGGCTTCGTCGTGCCGGCCGCGATGACGGAGGCCGATCTCGATGATTTCGGAGACGCGGGATCCGGGCAGCGCCGCAACAATGTCGCGAATCTGGCGGTAAGGATGATCGCTTACCGAGTAGATCAACGTTGCCGCCAACTCGACCTCCAATGTTTCGGTGCGATCCACGAGATCAACAAGCGGTGCAGTGGCGGGGCCGGTTCCATGAAGCAGTTCATTGGCTGCAAGTTCCAGGTCTTTGCGCGTCTGAATCAGATACTGATTAGGTTCTGCGTATTTGACCAGCGTGGGCGCGGTCCGGACTTCGCGGTTGAAAAGGAGAGCCGCTTCCGCAGCTAGCGCCGGGTCAAGTTTTTGCACGAAGGCTTCAGCCGACTGAGCATTGACATTCCAGGCAGGACCAGTGGCGGCTTCGCGAAGTTTGAGGCCCAGTTCGCGCACTTCGGCAACGGGGTCAGAGAGCAAACGCGATACTTGCGTCTCAAGAGTGCGGGCGTTGACGATCTGTCCAAGCGAGGTGTTGGTAGCCAGAGGAAGCAAGTAGCGAGCAACATCGAAGGCGCGGGCTTTCAACGTGCGCTCGTATGCTTCCGGCTTGAGAGCTTCAGGGCAGGGAACTCGCTGGCGCAGCGCTTCCAGGACCGCAGCTGTGGTGCGCTGATAAGTACAAAACAGGCTATTAATCGTATCGGAGTAGAGTTGTGCAGGTTCAGCATGTTGTCCGAATTCAGGGAAATACCAGCCTGATTTGAGGAAGTTCTGATATCTCGTTGACCGCTCCTGGCCGTCCCAGCGCTGTTCGTCGACGAGCACGATGGCGGCCAGCAGCGACAGGCGCTCGACAGCGAAGGCTATGTGGGCAAGGTCGGCGATTGAGCGGTGCCCGTACTGAAAATAGAAAGTATTGAGGAACTGCTCGGCACGCTGGGCGCTGATTTCTGTGAGGGATTCGCGCATCGACAAGGCGGAACGCGAGTACTTGGCCATGGCGTAGGCAAGAACTTCTGGATCGGCGCCGTGGACGGCGAAGACATCGGTCTGATTGCGTGCGCCGGGAGGGAGAATCGATTCGCTGGACATTGATGTGGGCTCGCGAACAGAATACGGCATCAGGGTGTGGGCACGAAGTTAACTGTCCCGCTGAGACTGCGTCTAAACCAAGCCGGCAAACGTAAATATAGGCTTAAACGCGCGCCCGGCCGCACAGAAACAGGTCGGACAGGAGTAGGATTTTTTTAGGAGCAGGTCATGCGGGAGTATTTGATACGAACCTCGCACAGTCCTCGCCCGTTGCCTTCGGGGCGCTGGCAGATGACGCAGCGGTGGAACGATCTGTTGTTTGCTCATTGGCCTGTGCCCGCGGCTGAGATAGCGCCGCTATTGCCCGAGGGGCTGGTCCCCGATGTGTTTCAGGGATCGGGATGGCTGGGGGTTGTGCCATTCTGGCTGGACAGGATCAAAGTTCGCGGGCTTCCGACCATACCTGGAATGCGCAATTTTCCCGACTTGAATGTGCGTACCTATGTGCGCGACGAGCACACAGGAACGCCAGGAATGTATTTCTTTTCTCTGGACGCCACCAATCTTCTGGCCGTGGCCTTGGCGCATACGTTCTTTCACCTTCCATATCATTGGGCGGATATGCGGCTGGAGCAGCGGTCGGAGCGGGAGTTCTCGTTCTACAGCCGAAGGCGCTTTTCGAAAAAAGAAGTGATCTTCAATGCACGATACCGCGGATTGGGTCCGACGCGGAAACTCGCGGATGCGCGGAGTGGGACGCTCGAATATTTTCTGATGGAGAGGTCGAGCCTGTTTACGCGAAACCGGACAGGGCAGGCAGAGAGGGCGAGCCTGCACCATGTGCCGTGGCCGCTGGAAGAAGCGGAGGCAGAGATCGAGCGCAATGATCTGGCAGAATCGATCGGAATTGAACTGCCGTGCATTGAGCCGGTGCTGCACTATTCGCGCCGCCTGGCAGTCTATGTTTGGCCGACAGAACTGGTGCGTCCGGCACTTGCGGGGCGCCCGGTTACGGTGGCGGCGACACCACTGGGATAGAGAAGCCGCGACGCGTGGATAGTGATCAGTGATTAGTCGCAGGGTATCAAGAATTAGTTATAAATCAACGGACAATATTGGACGAATTTCCCCGAAACAAGTTCTACCACAAAAGTGGTAGTCGGCTGCCACTTAGCTGGCGATAAGTCCAATCCTGTTTTTCGCAGAATCATGACACTTTGTCTAATGCGCATAATTGCGAATAATTCTGACTTAGACGACGCAACTTCCGGTTGGTTAGCGTGTCGTAGCGGTAGGTGGCCGGGAAACCTTTGCGGATCACCTTAGACGAAACAGTTCTTTTCTCTTGCCGAAAACATGACTTCCCACAACGACTCAATATGAGCGCTGCCGGGATGCTCAGCAACTGAACCCATTAACGATGCAAGCGCGGGCTATACGGGTTCGCGCGTGGCATTTCTCAAATTGCGGATTCGGTTGCCACCCCTTGCAGGGAAGGCCGTGCATGCGCCTTTTCTGCGTTTGTACGCATCATTAGCCAGGACTAGAGAGGAATGTGACGAAAATGAATTCAAGGACATCTTTCAAATCCCTACCAGCATCAATTTTCGCATCGTTGGCCGCACTGGTGGTAGCGGGATGCAGCGGTGGTGTTACGTTGACCACGCCGGTAACTCCAGCGGTAGAACAAGGACCGTCGTTTGTCGTCGGCACAGATGCGCCGATGGCAAGCGTGGTTTCATTTTCGGCGCAGATACAGAGTATTACCGCGACCGACGAGAACAATAACACCGTACAGTTGATCAGCGGCCAACCTATAGTGGATTTTGCGCGCTTCAACGGCTTGCAGACACTGCTTGACATGAACGATGTGAATGCAGGTAGTTACAACAACATCGCAATTACTTTGGGTAGCGCGACGATTGGCTATCTGCAGACGAATAGCGGAAGTGCGCCAACCATCGCTACAGTGGCGGTGACTTATCCCCAGGGGGCCGCGACTTATACCTACACGACGACTTTGAACAATCCGATTGTGGTAGCCAACGGTGGAGCTCCGGTCGGGCTGCATGTGGATTTCGATCTCCATAAATCAATCGCGGTGGATGGAACCGGCGCAATTACCGGCGCAGTGACGCCAACCTTCACGGTGAATGGTGTGGGCACAAGCGACCCGGGCGCTTACCTTGACTGCTTTGATGCCGCAGTGGTGAGCGTGAACACGACTGCACAGTCCTTCGTTGTGCAGGGACCGCATGGAAGGCAGTTTACGGTCAATGTGAACGGCCAGACGGAGTGGGAGAACAATGAGTCGCTGAGCGATTTGACGACCAGCAGTATTGTCGCGCTGTCCGGTTCGTTGGACAGAGCCGATGCGACGATCGACGCGGATGACGTTGCGATTCTCTCCCAAGACGGGTTCTACGCAGGCGGTCAGATTACATATGTGCAACCGGCATCTGGCGCGGCAACGAGCTTCGATCTCTACGTGCGCGGACTGCTGCCGACCACAACAGGGCTCTCGCTTGGCGAGATTGCCACCGTGGATCTGAGTGGCAATGAGAAGTACTTCATCTACTGGTTCCACAATCCGCTGACGGAGTTTGTCTTTAACCCCAGCGGGCTGTTGCCGGGTCAGCACGTTTCGGTTGGCGGACCCGCAAGCGGCGCTTCCAATTCCAGCGACGTGACGGTGAAGCGCGTGGTTCTCAGGGACTGGGGGTTCAATACTTCGGTTGTCGCGAACAGCGTGAATGTGGCGAACGGCACGTTCCAGGTGCGGATCAACGGGTTTGCTGGGCAACTGGTGCCACAGACGGTGACCGTTTACACTGCAGACAAGACGGGTTTCCGAGATGGCCTAGCTGGAGTGGGCGATCTGACCGGCGGAGAGAATGTGCGCGTGGTTGGATTGCTGGTGAAGGATCCACTGTCCGGCGATACGGTGCTGCTGGCTCACTATGTGGATGAGCTGAATTAACGAAGACTTGATAGCTGTTTTCTTGCGCTGGAGCTGCGAATTTTAGCTCCAGCGCATTTTTGTGTGCGCAGGAAAGCGATTAAAGTAGGCATATCTCAGGCTATGCACGAGCCATTGCGAGACTGAACCTCTGACTCTGTGCCTGCAGGGTTCGAGATATGCCCTCATATAATGAGGGACGGATGCGCGCTCGAGGAATCGGCGCCCAATACGGAGAGAGATATATATGGGGAATCTGCAGGGTCGGATTGCGCTAGTGACAGGAGCCTCGCAAGGGATTGGACGCGCGGTGGCGCTGGAATTGGCGCGGGCCGGGGCGACGGTTGCAGTGGCGGCGCGGAATGAGTCAAAGCTGGCCGAGGTGGCGACTGAGATTGAAGCGGCGGCAGGCCAGGCGGCCGCTTTTGCGCTGGATGTGGCGAGCGAAGAATCAATCAAAACCGCGGCAAAGGCGGTACTGGAGCGGTTTGGAAAAGTGGAGATCCTGGTGAACAACGCCGGAATAACACGCGACGGGCTGGCGATGGCGATGAAGCGCGCCGATTGGGATGACGTACTAACCACGAATTTGACGGGAGCGTTCCTGCTGACGCAAGCGATTCTGCGGCCCATGCTGAAGAATCGCTGGGGCCGTATTATCAATCTATCGAGCGTTGTCGGGAGAACGGGTCAAGGCGGACAGGTCAACTACGCTGCATCGAAGGCGGGGTTGATTGGGTTGACACGGTCGCTGGCGCGGGAGGTGGCGTCGCGCGGGATTACCGTAAACGCGGTGGCGCCGGGATATATTGAGACAGCAATGACATCAGTGCTTGACGAGAAGCAGCGGACGGCGATGATGGCTACGATTCCTCTTGGACGCGCGGGCACAGATGTGGAGGTTGCACAGTCGGTGGCGTTCCTCGCGTCCGAAGGAGCCGGCTACATCACGGGGCATGTGCTGGATGTCAATGGTGGAATGTTTATGGGTTAGGTAGCTTCGAATAAAGATTTGTAGGCCTTGCGTGGCTGCGCGGTGAGTCCCTTCGCGAAGCTCTGAACCGGTTCTAAAATAGCAACGTTATTTTTGATTAGTAACTGAAGGACGTCACACCTCGCGGCGGTGATGTCTCAAACGCCTACACATTTCAAGTCGTCGACCCACCTTCCCGATAAGCGGTACAAGAAGGTGCGTATGACGACAGGGATTTTGTCGGAGAAGCGCTTAGCGGGGACGCCGCCCGAGGTTTGTGGTGTTTTGCGCTACGTGGCGCGTCAGCCGATCATGGATAAGCGAGGTCGGGTGCATGGCTACGAATTGCTTTTCCGGGCCGGCCCTGAGGCGACGTTTCGCGGAGATGGGAACCTGGCTACGCGCACGATGCTGGACAATACCGTCATTTTTGGTCTGGAGAAGCTAACAGGCGGACTTCCGGCATTTGTGAACTGTACTCAGGAATCGCTGACCGAGGAACTCGTGAATGTTCTGCCGCCGAGCATGACGGTGCTTGAGATCCTTGAGAGTTTGGAGCCGACGGCTGAATTGATTGCCGCTTGCTGCAAGCTGAAATCTGCGGGGTTCCGACTTGCTATGGATGATTTTTCCTGGAAACCCAAGTTTGAGCCGCTTGTTGACATTGCCGACTATATCAAGGTGGATTTTTTTCAGACTGGCGCTGAAGAAAGGAAAAAGCTTCTGAAGCGGTTGAAGGGCGTGACTGTTGCATTGATTGCGGAGAAGGTGGAGACGCAGGAGCAGTACAAACAGGCATGTGACGAGGGGTTCACGCTCTTCCAGGGGTACTATTTCTGCCGACCGGTTCTGTTGGAGAATCGGCAAGTGCCTGCCAACAGGCTTTCGCATATCGAGATTCTCCAATTGTTACGGCGCGACACGATCGAACTGAAGAAGCTTATACAGCTTTTGAAACGGGACGCCTCTTTGACTTACCGGTTGCTCCGTCTGGTTAACTCTCCGATGTGCGCTGTGCGGCAGGAAGTGAACTCGATCCAGTCGGCTTTGCTGGCGGTGGGTGAGGAGGCCTTCCGGCGGATTGCGATGCTGGCGATTACCAGCGAATTAAGCAGCAATCAGCCGATGGAAATTCTGCGGATGGCATTTGTGCGTGGACGTTTTTGCGAGTTGGCGGCGCGCCTGAGCGGAATGGACACGACCGAGCAATACCTAGTGGGACTGCTGAGTCTTCTGCCAGCTATGCTGCGTATGCCGATGGTTGAACTAACTCCGGCTCTGCCGCTTCGTGATGAGGTTCGACGAGCATTGGAAGGTGCTCCCAACCCGGAGCGCAGCCTGCTGGCGTGGTTGGAGTTTCATGAACGCGGGGATTGGGCTGGGAGCGATATCGCAGCAGAATCGAACGGATTGCAGAAAGAAGGTTTGTTGACGGATTATGCCGAAGCTGTGGTCTGGGCAGAGGATGCGCTGAGGCTCGTGGGATGAGTTGAAGCGTTTGGCATATCGCAAAGTGGCATGAATCAAATCACAATCTGGATTTCGGTGAAGTTATATCCGAGTCCAGCCGATAAGAAGGCTGGATGATTTGATGGCACAAGAAGTTCTAACTGATGAAGGCTCTCAAAACCACCCGGCGGAGTTGGCGTGCGGGGTGCGCTACGTGGCGCGTCAGCCGATCCTCGACTTACGCGGGCTGGTGCATGGGTACGAATTGCTCTTTCGGAGTGGGCCGAACGCCTTCTTTCACGGCGACGGCGACTTGGCTACCCGCACCATGATCGACAATGCTGTCATGTTTGGCCTCGGGAAGCTCGCGGCCGGACTGCCTGCGTTTTTGAACTGCACCACTGAATCGCTGACCGGGGATCTGGTCCAGGTTCTGCCGCCTGGCATGACGGTTCTGGAGATTCTTGAGACTCTAGAACCTACGCCTGAGTTGATCGAATCGTGCCGCAAGCTGAAGAAATCCGGCTTTCGGATCGCACTGGACGATTTTGTTTGGAAATCGGAACTGCAGCCGCTGGTGGAATTGGCAGACTATATCAAGATTGATTTTCTCGCAACAGATTCGGCACAAAGGAAGGAATTGCTGGGACGCATAAGGGGTGCGTCGGTGACCCTGATTGCAGAAAAAATCGAGACTCAGGCGGATTACAAGCAAGCCTGTTCGGAGGGTTTTACTCTCTTCCAGGGATACTATTTTTGCCGTCCAATGCTGCTCAAAAAACAGCAGATTCCCGCTAACCGACTATCGCATATCGAGATTCTCCGATTGATGCAGGCGGATGAGATAGATTTCAACATGCTAACCAAGGCGGTGAATCGCGACGCATCCCTTACGTATCGCTTGTTGCGACTGGTCAATTCGCCCATTTACGGGATTCGGGACCAGGTTCACTCCATTCGCTCGGCGCTGATCGCTGTGGGCGAGAACACCTTCCGCCGCGTGGCGACATTGGCGATTACTAGTGAATTGAACGCCGGTCAGCCTGTCGAGATATTGCGGATGGCTTTTGTGCGCGGACGGTTCTGCGAGCTTGCAGCGGGGATCACAAGGCTGGACCAGACAGAGCAGTACCTGTTAGGCCTGCTCAGTATGCTTCCGGCGATGCTGCGCGTGCCGATGGATCAGCTTACCCCGATGCTTCCGTTGCGCAGCCAGATTCTCAAGGCGCTGGAGGGGGATGAGAACCCAGAGCGCAAGTTGCTGGATTGGCTGGAGTTCCAGGAGCGCGGCGATTGGACGTCGTGCGATGCAGTGGTTCAGAGCCACAAGCTGAACGAAACAGAGCTGGTGGATTGCTACGAGAAGTCCGTGGAATGGGCTGAGGCTGTGCTTCATTCGGCGATTTGAAGAAGCGGACGCCTGTAACTATTTTGCGCCGAGACTTTCTTCGGGCAACTGCTGATAGCTGACGAACGCAAGCTTAAGGCCGCCGGGGGACCAGGAAGGGACGTTGATGGTTCCCTGGCCGCCGAATAGTTTTGCGAGCACACGGACCTTTTTGTCGTTCAGCGACATAAGGCGGAGTTCGACATCCTTGTCGGGTGGGTGGCCGGTTACGCCTTTTTCATAGGCAATGAAGACCATTTGCTGACCATCGGGTGAAATGTGCGGGAACCAGTTGTTGCTGTCATCTGTGGTGATCTGGACCTGATCTGAACCGTCGGGTTTCATGCGCCAGACCTGCATTTGACCGGTCCGCTCGGAATTGAAATAAATGTAGGCTCCATCGGGACTGTATTCGGGGCCGTCATCCAGGCCGGGTGCTGTGGTGAGACGGGTTTCCTGACCGCCGGCTGCGGGGATGGAGTAAATGTCGAAATTATCTCCGCGCTGTCCAGTGAAGGCGAGAGTCTTTCCATCAGGCGACCAGCCGTGCCAGTATGAAGGCGCGTTCTGGGTGACGAGCCGGGGAGTGCCGCCGGCAATGGGCACAATGTAAACGCGGGATTTGTGGTCGTTGGCGGACTGGTCGCTGATGGCTAGCAATTGTCCGTCAGGTGAGATGCCGTGGTCGTTGTTGCAGTGAATCTGCGGCGCGGTGGGAATCAGCGCGGGCTCGCTGCCATCGAGAGCCAGGCGGCGCAGCGTTCCTTCCTGATTGAAGATGAGGAACTTGCCGTCGCGCGACCAGTTTGGAGCTTCAAAATGCGCGGCGGCTGTGAATTCCACATGGCGATCGGTGGACGCAATGGAAATAGTTTCAATCGAACTTACCAGGACATGCTTGCCGGAGGCGGGCGGAAGCTGATCCAGAACCACATTGGAGAAGACAGCCTTCTCGACGACATCCTTGTCGTGGGAGCAAACGCCAATCCCGATGTAGAAGTCGCCGGTGAGGGACAGCTTGGTTGACGCGCCGGCGGGGCGGAGTTTGCCGTCCTTGCCGGAGACGAAGGCGTAGAAGTAGTCGCCACGCTTTTCGAGGCGGACGGTCTTTGGCGCCGAGATGTTGGACTCGACTTCGTGGGTATTGACGCCCGCGGCGTCGCGGAACTGAAGCGAAGTGAGGCCGACCCCGTGGACGGCTACGTCGACTGACGGGGAAGGCCCGTCGAGGGTCTGGCGCATCATGAGGACGGCTTTGCGATGAGGATTGCCGCCGGTTCCGAGGAATGCAATGTCAGCCTGAAGCGCGACGTCGCCGGAAACCTTCTTCCAGACGAAGTGAAAGTTGTCGATGCCAAACCACATGTTCTCGCCGCTGCCGCTGACGGTGTAACTGCGCGTTGCGGTGTCGTAAACCGCCGAACCGGGATGGAGAACTGTGCCTACGTCCTGATGATCGGTGAAGATGCCATGTGGCAACGGCTGGGATTGGGCCAAGGCTACAACTGGAGCGAGAAAGAACAGGGCTGCGATCCCTAACTTGATGAAGGCCGGAAGAGATGAGTGGAACATGATGGACCTTTCGAGGAGCTTGAGACGTGCGAGCGAATTGTGTTCCGCACCGCGATCATCCTATCGTTATCGCTTAGGTTTGAGAAGGGACTTGCGGAGCGAGGG
>Ga0302192_10001870_pt1 | contig 13221 bp, 8 predicted proteins | sample II_Bog_E3_2_FD_200230 | JGI IMG/M metagenome (GOLD analysis project Ga0302192, IMG submission 200230) | Peat permafrost microbial communities from Stordalen Mire near Abisko, Sweden - II_Bog_E3_2 | ecosystem: Environmental > Terrestrial > Soil > Wetlands > Peat | place: Sweden: Abisko, Stordalen...
ATAGGGATCGCGCTATCCCATTCACTGCGTTTTCGCTTTGCGCCTGATGGGATCGGCAAGTTGCCCTTTATGCTCTTTCTTGGGATTTCAATGAGCATCACGGCTTTCCCTGTATTAGCGAGAATTCTTGAAGAACGTGGAATTCAATCGACATCCCTGGGGTCGACGGCGCTGATGTGCGCGGCAGTGGACGATGTGTGCGCATGGCTGCTGCTCGCGGTCGGGCTCGCTCTGATTCCGCATGCGGGTGAGTCGATGGGGATGCCTGTCCGGCTGATGTGGCTCGGGCTTTACCTGGCAGTCATGTTTGGCTTTGTGCGGCCACTCGGCAAATGGGTGACGCGGCGTCAAAAGACTGATGGCTTGTCATACGAGATGCTGGGTGTCATTGTTGCGACGCTGCTTGCGTCAGCTGCGGCGACCGACGCAATCGGAATCCATCCATTGTTCGGAGCGTTTCTTGCGGGTGTATGTTTCCCGAGAATCGAAGGGTGGCGGAGTGCAGTTAGATCTCGATTGGAGACCATTGTGTCCATATTGCTTTTACCGCTTTTCTTTGCTCTGACCGGAATGAGGACAAGGCTCGATCTCTTGAGCGGAACAAGCATTTGGATTTGGACGTGCATAGTTCTGATTGCTGCCGTAGCGGGCAAGATGGGTGGAGCAGCACTCGCTGCACGATGGGCCGGCCAGTCATGGCGAGATGCGATGGCACTTGGGGCGCTGCTTAATACGCGAGGCCTTGTGGAGCTGATCGTACTGAACATTGCGTACAGCGCTCACGTCTTCTCTCCCACTCTATTCACAATGTTGGTGGTGATGGCGCTGGTCACTACCATGATGACCAGCCCGCTTCTTAATCTTCTAGGGGTCGAAGACAAGAGCGCCAAGCAACGCAACCTGGTTGCCGTCGGCTCCGCCTAGAGTTCCGACAGATTAGAGCATTTCTCGTTTGGCTTTAGAGCGATCTCACCCTTCCCGCACAAAACGCGGGAAGGATGGTGCACCCAGACTTCGCACCATTGCGGGAAAAGCTCTACACGGTTAGATAGGGGATGTCACGTCGTGGACTTCAACCTGTCGCTCCCGAGTAATCAGCGGACCGGAAGGGGCCTCAAGCGAGGCCCGGTGGCGGGTGACCCGAAGTAAGTTCCGGAGGGACTCCCGGCTGCGCATGGCCATTGTCGTCGTGAGGCACGGGCTCCCAGCGAACCACTTTCAGATCGAGAACAAAAGTGGCGTAGAGCACCGGCACCAGCAACAGCGTAACCACCGTTGCAACCAGCAGGCCTCCGATCTGCGCGTAACAAAGCGGCTCCCACAGCGGGCCGCGGTTCAAAAGCAGTGCAGCTGGCGCGAGCGGCTGAAAGTGTCACCCGAGGCCGCGAGTCAGCCTTTCGACCAGGCTCTCCGAATAAGCCATGGTTCCTTCGACGCTCTCGAACCCGAGCAGCGAACCGCAGTACCAGGTTGCCTCGCTCCCCTGCATCGCCTCAAAATCATCGTAATAACCGGCGGCGAACGCCTCAGCATCCACATGCGGAAAATAGTCCCAGTCGACGTGCTTAAGGACCCTGCCCAAAACTGCCTTAGGATAGAAATGACGCAGGTCCTGACGAATGTTTTCGTAAATCTGTTCCGGCGATAAAGGCGGCACAGGGCGGTAGGTATAAAAAATGCAGCCGCCAGGACCGGTTTGCGGTTTCCAAAGCTGGATGAGCCGGCCGGGAGCAGGCTGGGGATCACAGAAGGTCACGCTGGCAGGCACGCCTTCCGTTTCGCAGATTGTGACTGAATAGGGCTGGGTCCGGATGCGTTCGAACAGCCTTGCCTCTTCGGCGGACCAGCTGAGAAAATCCTTCGTAGCCGGCGGCGGACAAGCCACAATAAGGACGTCGAAGCGGTCCTCGCAGCGGACGGGAGCACCGTTCTGTGTCTGAGTCCACTCGACGCTTACGCCGTTTTCGCGGGTAATTTTTTCGATGCGGGCATTCAGGCGAATATCAAGACCCATTGCGGCGCGCTCAAAGAGATCGCCGAAACCGCGATCGAATTTGCGCGGCCAGTGCATGCCAATGCGATTCAGGACCGGGGCGAGCGTCAAGCCGAGGTAAATCCGGCTGCTGATATAGCGCAGAATGTATGCGGCCGGGATGGAACCGATGTCACCATATCCCCAGGCGCTGAAAGGCATCAGCATTAGCGTCAGCAGGGGCTTCATGCCGCCGCGTCCCGCCCACTCGGCGAATACAGCAGAGAGATCGCGGTCCGGGCCGCGCAGGCTCATACCGGCATAGCCCGGCCGGCGCAAGACCCTGGAATGACGGCGCTGAGCGGCGAGGTAGTTCCATCCGGCTAGGAGAACTTCGCCGATGCCGTGCTTGCTGAAAGTGTGCCCGGCGAGTTTCTTGTACCTGACTCCGCTCCCGATGCGAGAAGTCTGTTCGACGGCCACAAAATCTTCGACGGGACGAATCGCCGCACCGACTTCGGCGGCCAGGTTGAGGACGTGCGTATGATCCGGTGCGACCGCGCACGCGCCGAGTTCGAGAGGCTTTCCGTCGTGCATGAAGGACCAGCACTTGCCCCCTGGCCTGCCGGCCTTTTCCAGTAAGATGATGCGTTCGTAGCCGCGTCTGCGCAGAGACCGGGCCGCCGAAATTCCGGCCGCGCCCGCTCCGATGATGCAGATTCGCCGGTCTCGGCTCAGGGGAGGCATAATCGGCACCTCGTGCGAAGCCCGGTATCGGCCTCACTGCAGTTTTGATCAGGCAGGCCGGAAGGGTCTGTGTATATCTGCTGAAGAATCGACTTCTGATCGGATGGCATTATCTCGACTGCTCCACTTCGGAAACGTGTGACTTTTTGCGGGAGCGCCGAAGCGATCCCTCCGCCATGGGACATCGCGTCATGGACTTAGGCGTGTTGCTCCACCCGAAGTAAGTTCCGGAGGGACTGCCGGGTGCGCATGGCCATTTTCGTCATGAGGCACCGGCTCCCAGCGAACCACTTTCAGATCGAGAACGAAAGTGGCATAGAGCACCGGCACCAGCAACAGCGTAACCACCGTTGCAACCAGCAAGCCTCCGATCTGTGCGTAGCAAAGAGGCTCCCAAAGCGGGCCGCCGTGCTCGGCCAGAGGAAACAGCGCAATCACCGTGGCACCCACCGTGATGAGCACGGGACGCAGGCGCAGAATACCGGCGTCGATAAGCGCGTTCTTGAGCGTCTCTCCTTCGGCGTGAGCTTCTTCAATGAAGTCGAACAGCACGATCACGTGACTTACGATGACGCCGATGAGGCTCACGATTCCGAGGAATGCGATGAAACCGAACGCGGTATTCATCACGTTGAGGGCAATGAGCGCGCCGACCATGCCGAAGGGAATCGCCGCGAAGACAATCATCGGCTTGACGGCGCTGCGGAACTGGAACACCAGGGCGAGGAAGATCATCACAGTGGACACGATCAGGACCACAACGATTTGACCGAAGCCTTTTAGCCGGACTTCTTCTTCACCGCCGATCGCCATGCTATACCCGGGCGGAAGCGAGGCGGCGAACTTGGTAAGCGCGGGCCGCGCAGCCGTCATCACCTCTGAAGGCAGCGCGCCGGGTACCGGGAAAGTGAGCACCGTGATGGTGCGGAACTGGTTGAACCGCGCAATCTTTTCGGTGTCCATCTGCATTGTTATGTCGGAAACTTCGCTCAGGGGAATCTTCTGCGAGCCACCCGTGAACGAATACACGTATAGGTTCTCGATATCCGACAGGCGAGCTCGATCGTTGATTTTCAACCTCGATACGATCGGGATCTCCTTGTCGCCTTCCCGGAGGCTGGACACGGGCAGACCGGTCAGGCCCCCCGCCGAAGACAGAGAGACGTCGCGATTGGTAACGCCCGCCAGATTGGCACGGTCGGGATCCACTTTCATCTTAACGGCGAAGGACTCGGAACCCCAGTCGTTGCGAACGCGGGCCGCCGTGGGAATATTACGGAAAATATCCTCTACCTGCTCCCCGTATTTGCGCAGCAATTGCTCGTTATCACCTGAAATGCGGATCTGCACCGGGACCCCGATAGGAGTGCTTGACTCCAGTTGCAGAACATCGATTCGGGCCCCAGGTATGCTCGCCGACAAGGCGTGCTGGAGCGGCGCCACCAGAGCGTCGGTGTCGCGCTTGTCGTTTACGTTAATAATGATCTGCGCGTAGTTTGGCTGAAATAATTCCGGGGCGACAGAAAACCAGAAGCGAGGCCCACCGCCCCCGACGAAGGTAGTCAGCGACTTGATTACCTCTTTCGGCTTGCCATCCTTCCCCGGATGGGCTTTGCCGAAGTCGTCGGCGGCTTTGCGGATCACATCCTCGGCAGACTGAGCGGTCAGCAGCGTGTCGGCGATGCTCACGTCTTCAGGCAGCCAGACATCCACGTAAGAAAGGTAGGAAAGATCCTTCGGGAAAAACACCAGGCGAAGATCCGAAACGTAGTAAGCGCCCCCCGCGAGCAGCAGCATCGCGCCAACCAGGGAAACCTTCCGGTGCTCGATCAGGAACCCGGCGAGTTGAGAGTAGTGTTTGGCAAATCCTTTCTGCCTCCGTTCCGCGATGGGCGGGGCAGGTTTCTTGCTCGGAGTCAGGAAGTAGTAGCTAAGCAGAGGCACGAATGTCATGGAGACAATTCGAGAGGCCACCAGCGCGCACGCCAGCACCACCGGGAGACTCTTCATAAAGTTTCCGGTGAGTCCGGTGATCAGGAGCATCGGCAGATATGCCACGACGTTGGTGATAGTGGCGAACATGATCGCCGTCGCAAGCTTGGTAGGTCCAAGCCAGGCCGAAATCAGGCGCGACTTTCCTGTATCGAGTTCGCGTTTGACTGCATCGATGGCGACCACCGGGTCGTCCACGAGCAGGCCCAGTGCGATAATCAGCGACGCAATTGAAACCTGCTGGATGTCCACTCCGAGCACGTCCATCATGCCGAATGTCATGGCCAGAGTCAGGGGAATCGAAATCGCCATAAGCGCAGCAGATCGCCACTCCCAGAATCCGACCAGAGCGAGCAGAACCACCAGCACAATGGCCTCAGCCAGCGTTCGCATGAATAGTCCGACAATGTCGTGGACCTGCAGCGGCTGATCGGAGGTGCGCGCCAGAATGAGGTCATCTGGAATCTGGCCACGGAGACCTGCGAGCGCCTTATCGACTTGCCGCCCGAAATCCGCGATTTGCCTGTCTTCGCGCATGAAAACTGAAAGGGTGATGGCATGATCGCGACTCCAGTTCCCATTGGCGTCGCGCGACCCGAAGTAATTCAGATAAAGCGGGGGCTCATACCCGCGCGAGATATCGACGCCATCGCGCAGGTAAACCGGAGCGCCCCGCGGTGTGGCGCCTATCAGAATGTTTCCGATATCTTTTTCACTGCGGAACTCGCCGGAAGGATCGATCAACATGTTCCTGCCACCGACTTCCATATTGCCGCCGGGGAAGATTGCGTTTCTCTGCGCCAGGATCTGCGGCATTGCCGCGGGCTGAATACCAAATGAAGCCAGGCGGTCCTGCGAATATTCCAGATAGATGCGTTCGGCGAGAACGCCGGCGCGATTCACCTTCGATACCTCAGGTACCGCCTGAAGCGTTCTCTGGATCAGCTCCGAGTAGTCGTCAACTTCCTTGAGGCTGTATTTGTCGCCCGCTGCCGCCGTCAGATCTTTATCAGTCTGGCTTAAATCCGAGACATACGCGATGGGCCAGATGTCCGGGTGGATTTCCGAGGGCCGCAGCCGCTCCTTGAGGAACTTATTGGCAAACTCAGTTGTGGCCGCATCGTCGGAGCCGAAGTCTCCATCGACACCCACGAAGCCCGCACCCTCGATCGGAACCATGTCGCGCCCGCGATTGTTGTCCTTCGCATATTGAATAAACAGATCCCGATCCTGGCGAGGAATGGATGAGCTGATCGAGAGAGGGAAGGAGATGATGCCGGCAGAGCGCCGGCCGGCCGGAGCTTTGGCGCGTTCGGCCTGGAGAACCTCGCGAACCCGGTCGGCCCGCCATGCGATCTCCGCTGCCCCTGCCTTTGGGCTGCTAACGGTGAGCATCAAAGCCGCGGTTTCGCCGAAATCTCGAAGAAATGTTACCGGGCCGGCGCCCTCGGGCAGATCGTTAATCGTATTAAGACGGAGCGCAATATCGTCGTACTGCTTATTTACGTCCGTAACTGTGCTTTCTTCCAAAGCAATCTGGACGACGGATAAATTGCTGCGGGAAGCCGATTGAATATTCAGGATCTTGACGTTGCCCGCTATCTTCGCTTCAATTTTTTTGGTAACCAGCTCCTCGACTTTATCGGCCGAAACGCCGGGCCATGGGCAAATTACAGCCGCGCGCACGGCTCCGAACTTCGGATCTTTGCGTTTGGGCATCTGGTAGTAGCCAAACGCCCCCCACAGGATCACCCCGATCATCAGCACCCAGGTAATCTGCCGGTTTTCGACGCAAAACCGGGGAGTATTCCGGTCGTTCGCGATATGATCTTCGTCGCTTTTGTGGTGAGCCATCTCGAGAAATCTCCGGAGAAATCTTCAGGGTACGATTTGTACAGTTTCACCGTCGCTCACTAGCGTAGCGCCCGAAGTGATGACCATCTGGCCGGGATGCAACCCGGCCGTGACGATAACGGAGCTGTTGAGCGCGCCACCCAGTGTGATGTCCTGCGAGTGGCAAACCGACTTGCCGTTTTCGCTATCCACTACGTACACCGCATAACCGTCAGGGTTCGATTTGGATCGCACGATCGAACCCATTGGGACTACCGGGATTCCTGCGGCCGGGTGGGTATTCGCCAGCTTGATAGTGACGATCATGCCGGGCTTCAGCCTGAGGCCCGGATTGGGAAATGTCACTTCAACATCGAAGACTCGACTGCGTGGATCGGACGCCGACGCGATCGACGTGATCCGGCCAGTGAAATTACCGGGAAGTGCATCCGTCGAGAGCGTAAGCGGCATGCCGATTCTCAGTTGTGAAAGCAGCACATCGGGAGCTCCGAAAACCGCCTTGAGGCTGCTCAGGTCCGCCAGCACAAAGGCCGGTGTGCCCGGCCCGACCAGCGTGCCCACCTCAACCAGGCGCTTGATCACAACACCGTTGGTGGGTGATGTGAGTACTGAGTCCTTCAGTGCCAGATTGGCCTCCGCCACTTGCGCCTGTGATCCTTCCAACATGGCCTGCGCATTGTCGAGCTGCGCTTTGGCGCCGTCCATATCGGATTTGGTAAGACTTTGCTGCTTGAACAGCGAGTCCGCGCGAGCATAATCGAGTTTCGCCTTCTCCACGCCAGCCTGAGCCTGATGCATCTGGCTCTCAGCCTCGGCGACCTTCACCTTGTAATCGTCAACGCGAAGATGCACGAGCGCAGCGCCTTTGTGCACCACATCGCTCTCCTGCAGCAGGCGGGTGCCACCGCCATCGGGAACGGTCATAATTTCAGACACGTATCCCCCAAGCCGGAAAGCGACGTTAACCATCGACACAGGTTCGATGCTTCCCGAATATTTGGGTCCGTCCGCGGGAGTTTCTGTTTCCACCGCCTGCACGCGCACGGGCGTAATTGGCTTTTGGTACGGCTGCTCTTTCGAGCAGCCGCAGCAGCAAAGCGCCGCCAGCGACAACCAGACATACGCTTTCATAGACTCATCTCTCACCGATGGCTTTCTCAAGGTCTGCTCGCGCGGTCCAGAAAGACAGGAGGGACTCCTGATACTTGTAGGTCTTCTCGGCCAGCGATGCTTTCAACTGCAAAACGTCTTTCAAGAGGACGGCTTTCTCGTCGTACTTATTCACTGCAACCCGGACCTTCTCGCGTTCCGCGTCCAGTTCCAGATCGGCCACGCGAAGGTTCTGGCGAGCTTCCTCCAGCTTGCGGAAATCCTGGCCGACCTCCACCTGAATCTGCGCCGTTGCTTCATCCACTCCAGATTTTGCCTGTTCGATGACTTCGCTTTTGGAAGCAAGTTCGTGCTTCTTCTTCCCCCAGTCGAACACGTCCCAGTCCATCACAAACCCGACTGCAGCAATGTTCTCCGGAAGGAATTTAATATCGAATGGTGAAAGGTAATTCATGCTCAAACTTACGTCGGGAATGTACTCGGCCTTCTTCGCACGCCGATCGATCTCCGCTTCGTGAACCTTCATTCGCGCCTCGCGAAGCTCCGGACGCTGCTCAAGCGCCTTAGCGCGCGTTGCCGCAAGATCCATCTCCCACGGCGCCATCTCAGCGGTCTGGGACACGGTGAAATCCGTTGTCAGGTCACGCGCCAGAAGGTCGTTCATTCTCTCTTTAAGCGTCGCGACAGTGTCTTGCAGCGTGGTGGCTTCTGATTCGGCCTTTGCCAGTCCGGCTTCGGCATCAAGCATGTCGGATTTCAGAATCACCTGCTGTTCCAACCCGTTCGCCGCAATCCGGTTGATCTCTTTCAACAGTGTGATGGTCTCTTCGGTGGCGTTCAGCGCGCTCTGCGCCTGCACCAGGTTGTAGTAAGTCTTCTTGACATCGTTGACGACATTCTGTTCCTGCATGCCCAGTTTTTCTTTGGCGATCTCGGTGTCAATCTTTTTTGCGTCAACCCCCAGCCCGATGCGGAACAACTGCGAAATAGGCTGATTTGCCTGGGCCTGAATCAAAGTAAATGGACGCCGTGGATTGGAGATCTCCGTGGTTGTTGTCGGAAAAGGTCCCAGGCCAGGAATGACTCCGAGCGACCCCGGCGGGAATGTGAAATTGACCCTGGTAAGAAGCTGGCCCTGCATCAGGTCGATTTTGAACTGAGGAAGCTTGTTAGTCCGCATAACTTCCGTGTCGTGCTCTGATTTTGAAACCTCAAGCTGCGCGATCTTGACCAGCCGATTCTTCTGGAGAGCGAGCGAAATAGCCTGATCGAGGGTCAGTTCCTGACCCGACGCCAGGATCGGGCAAGCCAGGAGTAGTAATGCACCCAGTCGTCGAATGAGCAACAAGCCGGAGCCTCCGCCCGCAATTCGATGATTGACGCCGTCAACTGCCGGGGAATGTAACATAGGCGTTCTTTGCGGGCAAACAGTTTAGATAACAGCATGGAATGCATCAACAGAATGCATTTTTCTCTTTAGTGTTGCTTTTTACCGCTGATGAAATGTGCCAGAAGAAAAGGGATCAACTAATGGGTCAGTGTGATGAATACCATACTTGAGAAGAGTGGCGGTGTCAAAAGACAAATTTTTAATTGCAAGTTGAGCGCGATCAGTTAGATCAACCGGTGTGTCCCTGACCTATGCGCCGGAGCAATAAGGCAATAGCGTAAGACAGTCTAATGACCTCCTCAACCCATGAAAGAACGAGCCTGCTATCGAAAATACTGAGATTCAGACCAGGCGGATAATCGGATAAGTCGAACCGGGTCGGAGTGTCTCGGCCAGTTCAGGGATTCGGGACGGACCGAATTGCGACTCCGGTTCAAGTAGCAGCGCCAGCAGGCGTCCACCGGTCTGCGCGGCGGGAAAAAGTACGAGGCCGTCGAGGTTGACGCTCTCTGCTCGCGCAATGCATGTCGGAATAGGCGGCGCATCATCCTCAGTGGGCGGAGCCATGGCCTCGATTTCATATATCTCCGCAATCGAAGACCTGAAATCCCGGGCCGATGCGCTGGCCAACCGATGCCTGCCCAGTAAAGCGAGAACCCCGGAGAGACTGCGCGGAACGCCGTAAGCGTCAGGCAATCGGATGCAATTGGTGGCCTGGACGCGTGAAAGATAAGCACCGGGAATCCGAACGCGCGCGATCTCGCCCCCGGTGGCCGATTGCATCTCCATGTGGCGAGCGATTCTCGATCCGGAATAACGGCAGCGGACGGGAACCATCTCTTCTTCGCAAGCCGAAGGCCGGTTTCTAAGCTGCTTTGCATGTGCGACAGCCCATTCGACTACGGACTCGATCGAACGTAGCAGAGCAATGGCAGGCGGAGTGAAACTGAAGAAGTCGTCGGGCGATGATCGGCGGCCTTCGATCAGGACCGTTGGAATCGCGAAGCGGAGTGCGAGAGCGTTTCGGGCATCCACGATGTCAGTATTGCTGTGGCGCACTATTCCCGAACGGATGATGGTATAGCGATCGCTTCGAACGCCGGTCTCCGCAATGCGTTCTCGCACAAAATCCATGGCCTTGCGGCGCAGGGCCGCTGTCAGCGATGTCGAAATTGCCGGGTTGGTGGGGAAATCGATCATGATCTCCTGCGGATACACGAAGTCGAAGGCCATCAATTCGCGGCGCCACGGCCGATAGGTATGAACATCGATAACAATGTCCGGCTTCCACGAATTCACGAATGAATGCGCGGCCGCAGTTTCCGGCGACGTCAGCAACAGGTGGTCTCGATTCAGATCGGTTTCCTGCGCGTTGCGGCGGGTTCCGGCGACCGCTCCATCGGGATTCGCATCGACCAGCACAGCCACATGGGCTGCCGCGCGGAACGTCCCATCGATGAAGCGCGAAACGAATTCGGCTGCCGCCTGGCACGTCTCCGGTTCGTCTCCATGCTGGCCCGCCATGATAAAGATGCGCACAGGCGCGACCGGATTTCCGCAATAGCGAACCGTGAGAGGACGTCCCTCCGCGGAGTAACCCAGCGTTTCACAGCCGTTGATTGCGAGAGACACACTTGCTGGATATGGAATCGCTGGTTGGCATGAGGAACTGAACGTCACTGGCTGGCGACTTTCTCCTCGCAGGAGTTTTCAGCTTTCTTTACCGTCTTTTCTACGGTCTTTTTTACAATGATCCGGGCCAATCGATTTGCGCTTCCGCGCGATGAAGCCACAACAATCGGGCTCCGGTCAGTAAACTCGCGGACAAAGAGCGGTGAGTTTGTGATAAGCCCGGAGGCAGCCCAAACCTCATGACCGCGTTTCCGAAGGTATTCAGTGGCGAATAAAAGCGAACTTGAGCACGCGCCGGCCACGACAACTCCTCTCACTCGCCGCAGGATTGCGTCTGACTCGAGTAACATCTGCGTTTCCGGCTGCAGAAATCCATCGGCGATTTCCATCATGGCGATTTCAGCGCCTGCACGGCTGCACGACGCGCCCATCAGGTCCATCAGGCGGATCAGATCTTCGAGCGATTCACCGTACGTCGATGGGAACCCGTAATCGCTGAAGTCCGTTGCCAGCACAGCGCCGGTAGCCTTCATTTCGTGTAAATCCCGGGGAGAGGCGGTGCCGGTGAGTTTGCATCCGGCGACGCGCACGCCGCTTGAGGCCATCGCGCGCAAAATCTTTCGCATGACCGTGGTCTTGCCTGTGCTCATGCCGGTGCCCACCACCAGCACGATGTCGGGCATTCTGCCCGGTGGTGGTGCCAACTGAAGCCGAAGGCGCTTTGTGTTGATCCGTTGGCCGAGAGAATCGGCCAGATAGCCAAGAAACTTGACTGTAGTAGGGCGTCCGACGTTGCGGTTGCGGCAGGTCACGGTTCCGATGAGGCCGCTCGTGGTCAGCAGGTGCAATCTTCTTGCTTCAAGCACGCGACCCTCGTATACGTCCGTTGCGTAACGATTCCCGAATACTCCAACCAGCCGATCGCCTTCATACAGTCGAAGCCTGCGTTCCCACTCGGTTTCTACATGCCCATGGTGCCCGATTCTATCCACCTGAACCACCACAGCGTCCCCGGCGGCAGGCCGACGGCGATCAAACAGCAACCCATACTGTTTTTCGGCGGCCAGTTGTTTCAGGCCGCGCCCAGCCCATGCCCACTGAACTGCGTCGGCTTCAAACGGTTCGACCTGAGTAGGCACCAGGGCTGCCACCGCGCCACGTGATAATGCGCTGGATCTCACGCGGTCGGCGCTCCTGCCGAGACGGGGAATAGGATTCATCGGATACGCCTTTCAGTCCTGATTTTGCGCCGCTCATATTGTGCTCCACCAGCCGGGCGATAATTCCAGCGCTCGATACTGGCTTCCGAAGTGTACCAGCGGTTCGCCTTCTCTCCAGCTGGCGTGCAGTACTTTGCCGATTAAAATCTCATGATCGCCGGCGGCGAATGTCTTGAATCGCGCACACTCCAAGCTGGCAAGCACGCCTGGAAACAGCGGCACTCCGGTGACCCCCGGATTCCAGGTGACGCCTTCGAATCGATCATAGCCCGCCCCGGCGAATCGTTCAGAAAGCGCGCGCTGCGTTTCGTCGAGAATGTTCACCCCGAAATGCTCGCTGGAGTTACACGCCTCGAGGAACCTGGATCCCGAATTCACACAGACCAGAATCAGCGGCGGATTGAGAGAAACCGACGTAAAAGAACTGGCGGTCATGCCATGGGGCACACCCGCTGAATCCACGACGTCAACGATCGTGACACCGCTTGCGAACCGGCTGCAGACCCGCCGGAATTGGCGCGGCTCGAGGGTAGGCGTCGCCAAATCGATCCCGTCATTCACCATGCGGCTAGATTGTAGGGCTAAACAAGATGCTTCGCAATGCAAAAGTAAATGGGGCGTAACTAGTTGTAAAACGTTGGCGTTAGAGGCGAAGAGAAATTTTCACAATTTTTTTGTTGCGTTATATTCCCTTTGTCCCTACTCTAAGTTTCTCTGACGGTATTCCCCCGGTGTCATTGCAGTCGTTATGCTTGGCATTTTCCCCGTTGTCCTTGCTCTCATCTATTTTTGCATCATGGGCTCGTGGTCCTTGCGCTGATATTTCTTGCGTTATCGCCCCTTTGTATTTGGCCTATTCTTCTCAGGGGTTAACGCTCTCTTGTACCCTAAACCGACGCAAGTCTGGAAAGGAACTGAAATGGAACATACGGCAGAACACACTGTGAAGAGCCATGTCGAGACCCCTGTTGACCCAACCACGGTTCGAGTGGTGGTTGAACATGAAGAGCACAAGAAGAAGGGAACTTCATCGCGGGGTTCTCGTCGGCTGAACGAAATCGACAAGCGCGTAAGCAAAGCTGTGCGCCGTGTTACCCGCGCGTTGGATGGCGGCGTCGATGCCTACATTGAGCATCGTGATAAGTCGAAGGCAACCCGCAAGGACGGCGTGATCGTTGACTTCGTCGAGAACGTTTCCTATGGCGTGTCGCGCGCGATTTCGGAAGCCAGCCCGTTGGTTCACGATGTAGCGGAAGCGATCAACACGCGCAGGCTCAGATCCCAGATCCGGCGTGCGGCCCGCA
>Ga0302192_10001887_pt1 | contig 13167 bp, 7 predicted proteins | sample II_Bog_E3_2_FD_200230 | JGI IMG/M metagenome (GOLD analysis project Ga0302192, IMG submission 200230) | Peat permafrost microbial communities from Stordalen Mire near Abisko, Sweden - II_Bog_E3_2 | ecosystem: Environmental > Terrestrial > Soil > Wetlands > Peat | place: Sweden: Abisko, Stordalen...
CGGGCAGAGAAATTGCAATATGTGCGAATGATATTAAGGAAACCAGAGCGCAGATACAAACCGAACTTCGCACGAAGGCGAGCGGATTGGGTGAGGATATTCGCGAAGCGCGAAGCTCCGCGAAAGCTGATATGGAAGCTCTCTCAGGTAGATTTGGAGAGCAGGTCGGTCAACTTCAAGAGAAGGTGCAGGCGGAAATCCAAGAGAGCAGCACAACGAATAGAGAGTTGTCTGACAAACAGTTCGCTCAATTGGGGATAATTCTTGAGCAAATGAGCAATACGGATCGAAACATCCTCATCCTGCAACGGTGGATATGGGGCCTGGGTGGTTCCTGCCTACTGGCGCTCATCGTCATTCTTATAAAGGTATTCAGGTAAGAAAATGGTCAATTCCGAAAGTCATACGCACCTGCAACGGCTGAGCTCTTTGATGTTTGATTGTAGCTCGGGAAGAATTCCGGACTGGTTATCCGCACAAGCACAATTGTGCGCGAAACGGTATGCGGGCTTGCGCACAACTCCGGAATTTGAAATGGCTCTGAATGGGTTTTCACAAAGAGGAACAGAGCCGTTTGAAATATTTGTTGTCGGGGAAGGAAACTTTGGAAAATCTACGCTCATCAACGCGTTGTTGGGCGAAGAAATCGCCAAAGTCAGTACTCTGCCGGCGACTCGCACATTCCATCGGTTGATTCTTTCCCGCAATCCTTCGAAATCAGTGCGTTTACTCGTACATATCGAGGCAAATCAGCACGAGTGGCTGCGTAGTGAAATTGGTTCGGGCAAACCAGCGCAAGGGTTTTATGAGGTCATGGAGCACAGAGTACCTCTTGATATTGCTAAAGCTCTTCTTTCTGAGGAGGCCAACAGAGCTAGGAAAAGCAGGGAACTCTACAAACCTGCAATCTTTGAACTTGAGCAGGAAATTCATTGGACCCCGGCCAGCCCCTTTCCTGAACGGGTGCGAATCGTCGACACCCAGGGATTGAACCAACAACTGCCGGATGATCTACAGCAATACGTCCTGAAGGAAGCTGGGAGAAATACAGCCGATAAGGTAGTAAGCAGGCTTAATCAGACAGTGCGGGGACGCCACATGCTCTGGCAGTATCGTCGTTGCGATGCGGCCTTATGGCTATTGCGGGCCGACAGTATTGAGTCCGCAGCCACGAATGCACTTTTCAATGTGTTTTCTGCGTATGGCAAGAAAACACTCTTGGTCGTCACACGTTTGGATGAGATTTCAGCAAACGACCAAAAACGCATCATGAGGGTTGCCGAACAGTCGTATCGAAGCAGGGTCGATGGCATTGTCGCAGTGAATGGAAAGCAGGCATTAGAGGGTGCATTAAAGAGGACGCGAGAGATGGGGCGGGCTCGCGAGCTTGAAGGAACGAGCGGAATGACAACCCTGCGCGAACAAATTCACGATTTGTGCGTGGTGCGTGGGCTTCAAACCAAGGCGATAGGACTATACAATTCACTTCGCGCTACGGAATCGGATCTGCGAAAGGCACTAAAACAATTTAGCGATAAGCTCGAGACTACAATCCACCTCCTTGAAGAGCACAAGCAGAGCGCGAACAAGATGGGGAAGGACTCCATGTCTCATCTCGAAAGTGAACTTGCAAAGGCAGGTTCTTCCGCACGCGCAGATTTGGATCAGAGAGTTCGCTCGATAGGATTCTGGGATGGCGCTGCCAATGCAGATGAGAAGATTGCATTTCATTCAGTCTGTGTAAAATACCAGGATGACGCCAACAAGGCGCTGAAAGAAAAGGACGCTGAGCTAAAGAAGCTGATGGCTCAATTACAGGCCACACCCTATGCACTTCCTGTTTTTGACCCCTTGGGAAACCGTGCAGGTGAGTCGCTGTCGGTAAAGGCAATTGTTGACTTGAAACAACTGTCAATTCAAATCAGAGAGCTTCGCTTGAAGCTCGATCGCTCAATTATTGATTCCATGGAAGGCTACTTTCTCGACATAGTTAGCATACTTCCCAGATGGCTTCTTCCTGATGCTGTCTATTACGGGATAAAAAGGGAACATCAACGCAAGTTGGATGAGATCAATGAAAGGGTCCATAAACAGTGCGATCCAGCCTTGAACGATCTAATCGTGAGTAGTGAGAAGAAAATCAAGGAAGAGTTCAGACAAGGGATCAAGAAGATCGAAGACGCCATTCAGCGGGTCGAGGAGAAACTGACTTCTGTAGAGCGTGAACCGCTGAAGCTGACTAAAAAGCGCCTGGAAGAAATGCTGACGGACAGAGCAATGAAGTCCACGATTGCCTACCAAAGTGTTTCGGTATTTCAATCTCTGGCAAGAGGGCATCAAAGGCGAACAATGGTATTAAGTTGAAGACAACAAAATACTCGATCCAAAAGTCGAACCAGACCTCTGCCGCTGCAATTTTGGCACATTTGACCTCTGCTGAACAACGGCAGCAGTCAAACCGTTCCAGACCTCTGCTGTGCAACGGCACAGGTCCGCTTTTCCCGACCTCTGCCGCTGGAGGGCAGCGGTTTAGGCCAAAAAAGCAGAGGTCTGCGAGGGTGCTGGCGAGGGTGCTGAAGGATTTCTTGTAGTGCTTTTAAAGGACTTACAGTGCTCTTGTTAGCCATCAATGCCCATGGATTCAATGGGTTACGATCAAAAGCACTTCTGTCACGGCAGAGGTCGCGGGTTAGAGCCCGTCGTCCACTTCATTCAAAACGAAGAACTTTAACTTGGATCGCTTCCCTGGTGACAATCACAATACGTTCGCAATTCACTGCACTAGACGACTTCCAAGCCCTACAGCGCTTAGGAATCCGGAAACGCATCCTCCGGCTCACGGACGATTGATGGAAATGCTCGCCTGATGGAAATGCTCGCCGAGGTTGGATTCAACTAGAACTTTGCTGCTTGGCAGCCACGCCTGCCGATCTGATGTGGATGGTCAAAATCTGGGTATGGTCTTGCATTGATCGACGAGCAAATGACGCTCTCCTCTGAGCTAATCGCCAAGCCCGTAGCCCGTGTGGCCTGGACGGCCGACACCGCTTTCGTTCATCATCAGGACTCAACGCATTTGGCTCTTCCCATTGTGGACAGGTCAGAGTCACTCGTCGAAACTTCCCCGGTCTCTGCAACGCCGTTAAGAAAGCATGAAGAGGCCTCCCTTGCTCCTACGACAGTTTCCGATTGAGCTCTGCTTGTACAGCTTCAATTGCGGCTTTGGAGTGCGCGCGGACTAGGAGCGTCGTGGGCCCCTCGATTTCGATCGATACAGAGAATCTTTCCGCGACATTTTGGATGATGCTCTTTGCAGGTTGCACACCGAAAAGTAGACCGAGAATACCCACATGACCTCGCTCGGACAACCTCCGCACTTGATCACCGCTATACTTGAGCCGCTGTTCTTCTAATGATCGACGAGGAAGCGAAGCCTTCTTCGAAATGGGAACCGATTCCGCTCGTGAAATCTCTCGTGGTGCTGCGACCGCTTGGATGTGATCGAGTTTTCGGCCGCCTGAAAGATCAATGGGCGGTAGCACAGCCGACCTCAGCTGCTCTATTCTGATTCGTGCCGAAGAGATCTCTCTCTGAAGCCTTGGAAGGTCTGCTTCGTCCTGAGCCCACCGAGCCTCCAACCGGGGCAAATCGGCTGCCACTTTCGCTAATTTCTGCTGTGACTCCCAGAGATAATTGTTATAGAGGATTCGCTTTTCAGGTCTGGGGTTCTGTGACAGGAAGCCTGTCAATCTAACGATGTTTGCCTGTTGACTCGATACCCATTCCCGATGCTTCTGCCGTGCGGTCGGAATCTTGGCAACTCGTTCAGCCTGTTCTTCTGTCTTGTAACGAAGATCTTGTATTTCCCAAGCTGAGTCGAGCACCGATCGAATGCTTGTGGCTCCAAAACGCGAAACGGCGGAGTTTTTTAGAATGCTCTGCAGTGCTTTCACACGCTCACGAATCGCGGCCTTGTCATCTGACCAAGCGTCTCTCCATATCGTTCGTGCCTGCTCCAACAACCGCACCAGTTCTCGAAGCGACAACTCTGTATCAACCGATTCCGAGTCGAGGTCAAATGCGTGTGATAGTTGGAAGAATCGCCGGGCTAATGGCTCCGCATCTGGGGCTGTCAAAACCACGTCATATAGTTGTGAAGCCGTCAGCGGCCTGGCAGTACTTAATTGGGTCCCATTCAAAGCTATGCCTACAGCGTTGAGAGCAGAAATTACACTCACGTTAAGTGTCTGTCCTTCTGTGGCAATTATCCATGGTTCGCGTCGTTCCGGCATCAGCGAGAAATAGACAATGTCACCGACACTCACCGCCTCTAAATGCTTTCGCCCATTTGGCAAGGTGATTGTTGCGAAGTGCGAAATGGAAGGGTTCGAAGGATCCTTGATCTCTACACTAACCCTCTTGTCCTTACCTTCGGTCGCGAGGACGGATGAAATGGAGCCCCAGTAGCGTGAGCGCTTGCGGATTTCCCTCCATCCATTCTCCAATTCGAACAGCTGCGAGAGTATAGGCTGGCCTTCGGCCCTCTGACCGACATAGGTTAGCGTCCGCTCAGTCCCTACATAGTGATCCAACGCAGGACTAGTCGACAAGAAACTAATGTCCGAAGTGACGACATAGAAGCATTCATTTTGTCTCGTCCTACAGACGAATTCGCTTGTGCCTCCAGTCGGAGGAAAGTCGACTCGGCGCAAGAACTTTACAGTCACTCGATGCCCCTTTGTTGCGGCGAAACTACTAACAGGCAACGGATGTGGATCAAGTAGAGCCGTTGGCAGCTCGAAGTCTTCGCCTTGCCACCGCGAGAGAACAGCGGCGCTCCCCGGTAGAATGTCACTGTGGTTACTCACAGTGTACGAAGTCTCCGGTTCTGGCAGCGAAATGACGGCCGGAACGGCCCCCGCAGCGAACTCGGTTCCGATCGGGAGCAACTGGTCGACTAGCAGGCGTTGTATCTGCAGCCCCAAATCGGGCGCAACACGTAGTCTATGGATTCGCTTTGCTAATGGAAGGGCGCAACTATCCCCGTCACGGTTTTCCACGGACCGTACCACGACCGACGCTACCGCCACTCTCTTTGCGGTCGCGGGATCTTGAAGCGGCCTGCCAAAGCTTGCAGTGAATCCAGACGTATTCTCTCGCCATTGCCGGGCCTGTGAATTCAGTGATAGCTTACCTTGCGTTCCATCAAGGGCATTCCAACCTGTATTCAGCTCTGCGGTTATCCTCCTATCAGGCCAGGCATACGCTACTAGCATGCGGACTCGCTCGCACAGCGAGAGATTAAGTTTGCGGACTCCCCGTTCACGCGCATCTTTGACAAACACTTGGAGCAGACTCTCTCGTGAGGCCAGCGCTCCATCGAGAACCTCAGTATTGATTGCAGCTCTGTTCGCCCACTCTTTGCCCCCCAGAGTTCTGTCACCCACGATTAGCCCTTCATAGAGTGCGGCGATCTTGATTGCAAAATCGAAGTCGTCGATGCATCCGGTTCGTAGACTTCCATGAATACGCGCAATGCGGTCACGTTCCTCAACTGGCCACACGGATTCAAACCTGAAAAGACCATTGCGTCTGTGATACAGGTTGTCTCCAATGTGGGGGAGTACCACAAGAAACGTCGCCGCTTCGACGAGGCAGGCATACTGGTCGGCCAATAGTAGGAGCGAGGCCATGTCAAGAGCTCTCGTCGCCACACCAGCACCATCACCGAGGTAGCGCATTATGCGTTGGTAAACACCAAAGATCTCTGAGCCCAATCTCGTTGGATCGCCGTCACCATCAATAAGAAGACGTGCCGAGAGAGTGCCCGTGACCCGACGGACTTCCGCCTGATCAGGCGCGTCCAACCAAGCGAGAGAGCTCAAATCGGTTACACCCGCGCGGGCGGCTTTGATCAACACCTCATCAAGCGCCTCCCTTGCAATCGCCGGACGCGTAAAAGGCTCGAAGGAGTCAAATTGATCCCGGTTGTACAAGGTGTGGGCAATTCCCGGCTGGTTCCGTCCTGCCCGTCCCCATCGTTGCCTGCATCCGGCTTGGCTGTGCCATCTCGTCTCTAGCTTCTCGGTCTGGGCAACGACATCCCAAATCGACTCCTTGATGAGACCAGAATCAACCACGTGGACGACATCGGGAATCGTCAGTGAGGTTTCGGCTATATTCGTTGCTATGACAACGCGCCGGGGAACATATTTCTTACCGCCCCGGGTGACCGGCTTGATTGGATCCTTTGCGCGAGCGATTTCGTCGGAATCAAGTGCCGAGTAGAGTGGAAGAAGTGCTACCTGGTCACGCGATTCTGAATCGAGACCACGTTCAATTATCGATATCGTTTCCTTGATTTCCTCTTCTCCCGGCATGAAGCCGAGGATACCGCCCTCTTTGGTGGACTTAATCAGTTCGACTATTTTGCTCGCCATAACGCTTGCCATGACATTTGGTTCTATTGCCGCCTTCGTCCACCATCGGCATTCGTAGCCATAGGATTTCTCGCATTCCTGAAAATCGCGGTGCCACACCTTCCCTGGCAAGACACCCTCGAAATATCGTACAAAGTTTTCCGCGTGGATGGTCGCCGACAAAATTATCAGCCGAAGATGTGGATACTTGATTAAGTCTTTCCTCAGCAGAGCCAATATCAGATCGATCGTGGTGCTGCGCTCATGGGCTTCGTCGATGACGATGATGCTGAATTCTCCCGCTCGATGGTCGGTGAGCCAATTCAGCAACGTGCCATCCGTTACGAAGACTAGCCTGTTCCAGGGATCCATTTGCTCCCGATCCTGGCCGTGACGATACCCAATCTCCGAACCAGGTCCGACACTCGCCCCGTAAAGTTTTCGACCAATTACTCGAGGAATGTCACTTGCCGCTACTCTCCGTGGTTGGGTAACGATAATCTGGCGACCATTCTGAGTGAAATGGTCGTGTCGCAAGCCGGAAGTTTGCATCGGCGATAACAAGCGGAAAGGAATCACCGTGGACTTGCCGGCCCCGGTCGGAGCCACAATCACAAGAACACGGTTCTTACCGAGCGCGTCATAGATCTCCTGCACATGTTCCGCTCGCAAACCGAGATCGAGACCAGTGGGATCGGGAATAATGTCGCGCGTGTGCGGCTTACCCCGGTCGCCCCGGTCGAAGCTGCCTAGAAATCTGCCACCCAGGATATCGATCCGATCGATGGGCGTCAGACCGAAATGCGAACTGCCCATCGCGCGTGTCTCGATCCCGTGCCTCTGGCGGTGGGTTGAGCAACGTTCCGGGGGAGAAAGCCCCCGGCTAAGTCGCTCTCTGAGGACCAAGTCGGAATAGGAGAACAAAGCATCGCAATCCTTACATCGTGCACTCCATTCTTTTGGCACGAACTTAACCTCCCCATCAATACCAAGTTTCTTCGTCCCTGCCGCCTACAAAAAACACCGGCGTCACTTTTAGTTGCCAACCGGCCAGAAGCAGATCGATTAGAGCGCGATAGAAGCCCACGACGGCTGGCTCCAAGCCTGTGTGAAATAGACGGAGATGGAGGCTTTCCTTTCCACAGAGATCTTCAAGGCTCGCGCGAATCCGTTCGTATGAGATTTTCTCTTGGACTGCAAAGGTTGCGTCTTCCCGTCGTGCTACTTCTGCATTCCGCAGAAGATAGCAGTCCACCTCTGTATCGAGATCGAAATGACGGCAAGACTCGAGAGCCACACACAGATCCACCGCTCCTGAAGGTTCCTCACGTATCGGCAGTTGCCTCAGATGGATAGCACCTCCCATTGATCCGTCCTTGTAAACGAAATGTATCCTAAAAGATTCCTCCGCATCGGTGGCATGTAAGTAGCGGTGAAGCGCCTTGGTCAGGTCAACATGCCTACTATTGCCAAGGGCTACCTGGGCATTGCCGCGTCGCGCGGCATCGATGCGTCTGAGAAGCTTTGAACCCTGATCTCGCGAGACATCAAGGGCAGCTTTGCGCTCAAGCGACACATGGGGGCCGTTGCTAGGACTGGACACAGGCGAAGTCGAGGGAAAAACAAACGGTTGTTTATCAAATGGGACTGCCGTAACGAAGCAAAGTGGCTTCAACGCCCCATTGATGCTCTGTACTGTGAAGGGGAGGCGAACCGATCCTACAAGTGGCAGCGTCGCGGCAACAGCATCGGCTGCAGAACTTTCAAGCACTCTAGGAGAGGAGTATCGAGCATACAACCCTTGCTCGATTGCGCGGAGGGCCACGCCGAGTCGCACAACCTCCCGCCCAGGATCTGACTCCTTTTCGATACGGCGACAGGCTTCAAATACGTCATGCACGGCTGTCGCTATTGCTGGGGAATCCCAGAATGTCGCGTCAGGTTCAAACACGTAGATCATCGTCGCACCCTTTTTGCCCGCATGAACTTCGCGTCAACTAAGTTGTCAAGATCCGGAAGCGTATACGGACTGGCAATTGTCGTGACGCTCAAGCCACTGAGAATGGGAACGACACGCGCATCCAGAGCTACCGAGGACTCTGCAGATTGGAGAATGAATCGCCGCGTAGCGTTTGCTGCTTCCCTTGCAAGGGCCTTCGCGTTTGCTTCCAGTAGATAGGGTTCGAATGAGAGCTCTGGTCGCGGTCGTGGCAAGACGGCGATCGTGTCGCCCGGTTTAAGCGCAGTCTCTTCCGTCCAGGGCAGGCATGTCTCCCTTGCGACACGAAATTCGAAATAGCCTTTGGCGACGCGTACAGACGTCGCGTCGATACCTTCTTCGCCTTCTTCATTCAGTGCCGACCTGAACGCGGAGGCCAGTACTGCTGCCCGTCCCCACCCAAGCGCCTCCATGTATGCCACCCAGTTTCGGGCATCTGCGACGCCAAACAGTACCGACTCGGCATTTGGGCATTCATCCAGGAGCCACTCTATTTCCTCCAACGTCCAGATTCTGGTGGCACTAAGATATGAGATCGAATCAAGTGTGAGATTTGAGCTGGATTGAGCGATAGAAATTGTTCTTGCGGACAAGCCCGCCGCAGCGGCAAAGAGCGCGCTTCCTGCGTCATGATTGATTTGGTTATTCCCCGCTCGTGCTATGCTAATGCGGGCCCGCTTCGCAAATTCTAGAATCTCTCCTGGAATAGCCGCTCCGCGAATCCCGGGCACCTTGTTGAATATGAGCCGCATTGAACTGCCCGCTTTGAAGGCATCGGCAAACACCAGCGTTAGCAGAGAACGGACACCATGTCCCGCGGCATAGAGCGGATGATCGGCTACCTCAAAGAGGTCTATCTCCGTCGCGTCCATCTGGTCATTTTGGCGAAGCGCAGCGATTCCGACCAAGCGATCGTGGACACAGCTGCGTACGATCCGCCACTGATGCGGTCGCGGCAACTTACCCCCGCTCACATGATCATAGTTGTAGCCTTGGCGGTTCAATAGATCATCAACTCGGTCGAATATCCTATGTGCACTCTCATCGTTCTTCCCGGCAGAGCGTAAATACGCGCCAAACGACAGATTCAGCGCTTTCGGTGCGCTCAAGGAATCGCAATCAATTTGGTTGAGCGGGCTATTTTCCTTAACCCCCGTAAGCTCAACACAAAGCGCCCTGTCGCCATACAGGCGGACGACCAAAAAACGCGGCGGCAGTTCCGGTCGACATGCGCGCAGGTATTGTGTGGCGCCCCAAGCATTATCGACGCCGGGCCCGATGGGTAATCCAAGTAGCGGCAATCCGCCAACAACCTTCGGGTCACCCCTAGTCAGCCATTCTTCAACGGAGACCGGAATAGGTGCCTCAAAAAGTGCTTGAAGAACTTCGAGATGTTGATCGAGTTCAAACACCTCATTACCTCACGGCAGCGGGAACTGGAGTCGCTCGTGTATTCCTATCTTCGGACTCTCCGCTTCACCGTTATTTCTCTGGTGAGTCATAATTGTTTCGTTTGCTTTTGCGACAGCTTCCTTAAACGGCGTATCGAAATATCCATTTGTGACATAGTGATATTCCGCGAGCCCGAGTTCGCCCCTGAGAATTCCCTGGACGACATCATTGATCTTGCGGACGAAGTCCTGAGGATTAGTTGATTAAGGGGTCGAATTTCGTGAATGTTTGAAGTCGACACCTATCGTACGGACCTTCTGAGCTAGGCCGCTTCCAACGTTACGTCGAATCAACAAGTCGGCCTCGAACGTCTCGCTCTGCCTCGTGATTTGTTTGCTTGTCGGTCGGAAAATACCGGATTCTTCTCCGTTCCGGCGATTTCCAGTATTGAACCGAACTCCAAGATCGATCCTGTCGGTCTTATAGACTCTTAACTCGGGCCCGTTGTTGGCCGCGTGGGACCCGGATTGAACGGTCTCATTGAGTCGGATCAATTCCGCCGTGCCGAGGAGCTCGTAAGCGAAAGCATCGCCTCGCGTTCGATGCTTGAGGGTCTGGTCATTGGCGCTCGCACGCTTTCCCACTGAGGGTGTGACGAGGCCCAAGACATCCTTGGTTTGTCGAGCAATTGTAACTACGGCCTTCGGCAACGCTTGCACGTACGACTTGTGGATGACTTCATTGCCTTCAACATTTCTCAGCACATAATCGACAAATACCTTGTGCGCAGCATCGTCCGGATTTGCCAAAGGGTAAGTTACGGCATCGCAGTAGGCGTACTTGTCCCGATTATCGATCGCTTCACCGGCTGCAAGAATTGCGCGTTGCGTGCTGGGGTCTTGCAGGGAACGCCGAAGCTCCTGGCTGTCCCGCGAGGTGACCGGAAGTATGCAGCCCTGTGCCATTTTTATGAAAAGAGGGAACGATAGTAGTTTATATGATCGGCGAGTTTGGCGTATGCACTGACTGCTGTGCTTCAGGATCGGGGATTCATTTCAGCGCGTCGTGCCGGGGCAAGAATCGGGAATCGCCGCGTATTCTCCTCTGGCGAAATTGGTGATGAAATTCGCCGTGTGTTCGCCAATGATTGTTTTTGCAATCAAAGTTTCCTGCCGCAACCCGCTCTTCCGAATGCGCCTGGAGCCGTTGCCCTCCTTCTCCCCCGAAGCCGTCGGCCAGACGTAGTGCAGGTCTTTACACCATGCCAGGCACAGGTACAGTTCTCACTCGACCACCTTTCCCCAACGAGATCGACCATAGTCCAGTGGTTTTCCCTCGACTGCTGCTGATTTACGGTCACGCTCGCGAACTCCGATCGCAGCAAACCGCAGCCGAGCAACCGGCCGACGACAGCTGCATCTTTTCCTTTGCAATGTATTGCTGTGCGCCTGTTTCAACGCCGCTCTTTCCGATAATGGGTCTAAAGCGCCTACCGAGCATTCCGAAAACAACTCTGTCGCCGAACGGTGCAAGCGATGGCTCCAGAGTGGCAAAGGTTGTGGAACGGCAGAAGGGCATGTTCTTCCCGAAGCACACTATCGAACCTCGGTCCACGAACGATTGAGTTGGTTTCGCGCCGGTCCCATGCCTGCTTGCCACCCATCTTTAGACTGGTGGGAGGGTGGGAGGCGACTACCGCAAGAAAAACTCCTTGCGGCGGCGCTTGGCCCACATCTCGATCTATCAATAAAGTGGGTGGCCCTCGATTCTCAGACCTGGAATTCCGCTAAGTGCTCGCCCGCCTCCGAACCACGATAAAACCCTTGTCCTGATTCCAAATCCTGTGTTGACCTGAGGTTTGGGAGGGGTTAGGATCGTGCAATGTCCATTTGAAGCAGTGGGGAGAAGTGTGTCAGTTGGCAGTGTTCGTCACGAGCGGCATATGCTCTCCCGCAGCGCAAGCGCGACTCGTTCGCTTTTGCCTATGAAAGAAAATCCCCTTTAGGGTGGCGTCGAAAAACACATTCCTATCAGTAAAGGAAATCGACACGATGGCAAACCTGAAATTGCACGTTCATAGTGCTGAGCCTATTACACCGAATCAGATAAGAATCGCTACCGAATCTTTTGAGCAGAGCGCGGCTAATATCGAGGAGTGCGCTACTAAGTATGGATACGATACTTGGCGTGTAAGAGTGATGGACGCACAGCGAGCATCGGTCAATTTTGTCAATTCGGTTGGTAAGACTGCTTCCGAGATGGAAGCAGCAACATTACTCCATCAAGCAAATGGATATTCTTTTTCTACGGCTCATAATGCCCCTTTAGGCGACAAAACTGCAAAGATCGTCACTCCCTACTCCGTGTCTGTCGAAGGCGATAAAGACACCCCTTTGAGAAAACACACTGCGCAATTTTTCTACGAGGGCGAACCTATCCGTGTGTTTGAGAGCTTTAGGCTCTACGACATCATGTCGGCTGTTTCCCCATGGTACCTCGAAAGAAGGGAACATGATGGCACGCCCCTTCCTGAAAAAGTATTCGTCAATCCCGTCCTTGGTTGTGCTTTTCGTTGTAAGTCTTGTTCGCGGCTTCTTTTTTTGAATAGACCGACTGATTATGTGGACAATCTTGAAAGAATTACCAGCGAAATAAGTGAAAAAATTCAACACAAAGATGAGTTAAAGGTCGTGAACATCTCTACAGGGGCGTTACAGACTCCAGAGGAAGACTTTGCACTTTTTGTGGCAATCATTGATTCTTTTCGACGAAAGGAATTTAACAGTGCGAGATTCAGTATTCAAACATCTGCAGTGTTTGACGATTCTCAATTGTTAAAGCTTAGATCCCTTGGGGTTGATAGATTTTCAGTCACCATGGATGGCACTTCAGACGAAGTGCTAAACCGCATGTATGGTAAGGGCCCCAGAACTATCGATGGTTATTCAAAAATGATCGGGAAGCTAGAGGATGTGTTCCCAAAGGTCGGGATTCACATCATTCTGGGTCATGATTCGAGCGACACAATAAAGAGGACTTCGGAACGATTAGCTAAGCACGGAAAAGCAGCTGTTCATCATTACATACCCAGAATTTTTATTCCGAGCCAGTACGCCTTACTGCACCCTGAGGCAACAAAGACAGGGCTCGAATACTATGTTGGGTTGAAGCGATTCATTGATGATTTGAATGATGCCCGCATGTCAAAATGGGAGTTGCTAAATCCTTTCTATGGTTTGCAACCAGATGAATTTGGTAATCAAGTCGTAAGACCTCTCGGATGAAATTGTCCCTCGAGAAAACTCGGATCTACTACGGAGCGTCGAGAAAGCAGTCCTATCAGTTGGCCATGAAGAA
>Ga0302192_10001891_pt1 | contig 13163 bp, 14 predicted proteins | sample II_Bog_E3_2_FD_200230 | JGI IMG/M metagenome (GOLD analysis project Ga0302192, IMG submission 200230) | Peat permafrost microbial communities from Stordalen Mire near Abisko, Sweden - II_Bog_E3_2 | ecosystem: Environmental > Terrestrial > Soil > Wetlands > Peat | place: Sweden: Abisko...
AGCCGACGCTCCCAGCGTCGGAACAGTCAACCAACTAACTTGAACCTAACTCGATTATGAAAACTTGAATAACTCAAACTGACACTCTTCAACTTGACTTTACTCATAGCAGCTGAGCCACTGCCGACTCGCGACGTGAACCGCGACAGCGGAACTGACCGCGCCAACGGCGATTGGCTCCGGCGAATTGTTAGGCGTAGCTTTCGTGGTCATCTTAAAAAATATCGTCACCAGATAACACCCCCCATTAAGCGTATCCTGAACATGAACTTTGCCATCAGATCTAACACCAACAAACTTAAATTTTGGTGTCTGGTTCGTGGTGCAAAAAGTAAAACACCACTCTCCTTCGGGTGAAAAATGAGTGGAAATGGTCGCTCCAACGCAATGTAACTGGTTTGTAGCTGACCCAAGCGCAGTAGTCGCCTGCGCATACGCGGCGGGCAACGAAATGCCGAGCGACTTGGTGCTATCCCACGGTCTTAGCATGGGAGCCGCAAACAAAATTGGTGTAGATGCAACAATAGCCAGAAGAATATATCGTGTTTTCATAAATGTGGTGCTACGCCTAACGAAAAAAGCTGAGCCATGCCTTCCTCGCGGCGTGAACCACGATAGCGGAACGGCCAGCGCAAGGCATTGGCTCCGGCAATTTGTTAATTTTCATCATAAAGCGGCGAACGAGACTGTGTAATTAGTGTAGTCGTTTCCTAAAACCTCGTGGAGAGCGTTATCTATCTGTTTTACTCTCTCCTCTGAAACTATCCCTCCTGGAAGCACGTTTATATGATGGTCATCGAAATACATCTCAAAGTGAAGGTCGTCTTGAATCTGTTTGAGCCGTGCCTTCGTTTCAGGAGAAAACATCTGTGACTCAGAAACGCTTACCGGTGGCTTGGGATGATTCGACGCGCAGGCCGCAAGAACCATAAGGCAAGTTGCAAATATCGGTGGTTTTATTTTCATGGTGGCTCCGGCGACTTGTGAGGCATCGTCAATAAGTGATTGGGGGTAAAAATGTATAATTAGTAAAATCATCGCCAAGAGCTGTCTTCAGAGCATCCCAATAAGTCACGCCATTAATAGGTTGATGCCCCGCTAGACCATAATAGGCCAAAAATATCTTGTGCTCTTTAACATTTACACCCACTCCTACGCCGTAGTCTCTCTCAATCTTTTTGAGCCGTGCATTGGTGTCAGCAGAAAGTGCGGGGTTATTAAACTGTCCCGAAGATGTAGACGCGGTTTGATTGCCGTGATTGGATGTGCATGACACTAGTATCGTCATGCTTGCTGCTATTGATAGTGCTTTTGATTTCATATCTTCGATGCCTAACGTAGAAAGTTGAGCCATGCCTTCCTCTCGGCGATTAGCCAGAAATACATTGATGGCAGCAGATTCATCATTGCAATCCAAATTTCCATGGCCGAGGCTTTAAATCATTCGTGCCACCGTATTGAAGCAATAGTTCCGCTACGTTTGTTTGGCCGCGATCCACGGCAAAGTGCAATGGTGTCCAGCCATAGCTGTTCGCGGCATTTACTTCGGCCTTGTTGGCCAGCAGCAATTCCGCCACCTCCTTGTTCCCGCTTTGCGCCGTCAAGTGCAAAGGCGTTTCATTTTGCTGGTTCTTGCCGTTGACATCGGCCTTGTTAGCTAAAAGCAGTTGCGCAATATCCTTGCTGCCATTCTCCGCCGCAATGTGCAAGGCCGTCGTGCCGCCGTTGTCCCTTGCATTGACATCTGCCTTGTTGGTCAGCAGTAGTGCCACCATCTCCTTATCCTCTTTCTGGACTGCAATCATCAAAGGTGTCGAACCATATTGCCCAGGTCCGTTGTCCCTCACGTTAACTTCAGCACCATGCGCCAGCAGCAACGCCGCCATTTCCTTGTAGCCCTTCTCCACCGCAATCAGCAATGGCATCGAACCAACATCCATCAAGTCAACCGTTACATTAACCTCGGCACCGTGTGCCAGTAGCAGTGCCGCCACGTCTACGTTATTCAATCTGACCGCTGATTCTAAAGGCCTAAGGCCTTGTTTGCTCCCGGCATTGACATCTGCCTTGTAGGTTAGCAGTAGTTCAACCATATCTTTTTTAGTCTGTTGGTTACGAAACATCGCCCAATTCAAAGGCGTATAGCCGTAAATATCCTTGGCATTGACATCGGCGTTGTTGGTCAGCAGAAATTCTGCCGCGCTTATATTCCCGCCAAGTGCCGCCGAGAACAGTGGCGTCTGGCCGATCTTATTCGTGGCATTGACATCCGCCTTGTTGGTCAGAAGTAATTCCATCACGTCTGGGTAGCCGTCTTCCGCCGCTGCGTCCAAAGGCGTTCCACCACCGTTGTCCTCGGCATTGAGATCAGCTCCATGTGCCACCAGAAATCCCACCACATCCTTGAATCCCATGGCCGCCGCCTCGAACAATGGCGTCCTGCCGTTGTTATCCTTGGCGTTGACATCAGCTTTGTTGGCCAGTAGAAACTCCACTATGTCCTTGTGCCCCAAAACCGCCGCCCAGTGCAAAGGTGTATAGTTGTAGTGGTTGGTGTCTTTGCTGTTCACCAGATCAGGATTTTCCTTGATGAGTGCCTCGACCTTTCCGAAGTAGCCGCTCATGGCCGCATCATGAATTGCGTCGCCAAAGGCGCGGTCGACAATGCAATAACCCGCCAGAAACATTATCAAAATAAGATGTCGAATTTTCATGGCTATGCTAAATGCTGCCAACGGCGATTTGCTCCGGTAACAATCAACAGGTTTTTCTGGGTTGTTCTCATTGGTTAGGCAGAATAATTTGGTATCCGGGATTGTTTGTCTGAAGACGAATGACCGTCCTCGCTGGCAAACTATCAAACTGAACTGGCAGCACGGCCTCTGGTGGCACACCTAAAGCGTTAATATGATAATCCGCGTGCGAATTCCAAAGGTGATTCGGAATGTATAGAAGCAACTGCGCGCGCGAAACAACGGAACCGGGCACTGCATTGGAATCAATCATAAACTGCTCCTTGGCAGCTTCAATCTGTCGTAGTGAATTAACAATACCAAGAAAAGCTCGTGTGTATGAGCCACAGCGCGGCTCAAGCGTGGCTACGACTAAATACGCGATGACACCGCCAATAATTAAAGCTGCCAAAATTCTCATGCGCTGATTTTCATAATGGTGAATCGCTAAAACGCCTAGTCTGGTTGGGTTTAGTTGGTTTTACGCCCTTCTTAAAACATTGCCAAGCCTTATTTTCCAAATACCGCCCAACCACGAGTCAGCCCAAACGGGAGTTTTGAATTGAATTTTTATTCCCCGACGAGCCGGTACCGGTTCGCCACGTCCTCGCCCACGGACATCGTCGGCTGCGCCTTGAGCGAGAAGACCACAGCGATGGTCACATCCGCCGCGCTGCCCGTGTCGTTGGCCACGCGGAACGTGAGCGCGGTGGTCCAACTACGCAGGTCGCGGTAGATGGTGAACTGCTGGTCCTGCAACCGCTGCGTGACGATGTTGTAATTTTGGATGATGCGCCCGCCCCAGTTATCGCCGAGGCGCACGAAGAAGCTGCTGGTGACAAGATTGTTTTCCGTCCAGACGTTGTTGCCCCACGCCGCGCCGCGCAGATACCAGTAGCCGAGGCCCCAGCTCCAGCGGTCGTTCGGCGCAAAGGTGAGCTGCTCGAACGTCATGTTGAGGTGGCCGCCCTCGATGTCGTAGCGCGTCTGGGATTCCGCCGTGATCCAGTCGCGCGGCTTGAAGGCGAACTCGGAGTAGAGGTCGTTCAATTTTTTTTGCGGCAGCAGATTCAGCGAATTGGTGCGCGTGTTGGGATCGAGCCGCCAGTCGAGCTGCACATTCCAGTCCACCAGCTTGTCCATCGCGCCGTCGCGCTGGGTCTCGAGCGCATTGCGCAGGCCGAACCGGATGACGTTCTGCGCGTCAATGGAATCAATGTTGTTGTAATCGGGGAACATGACCGGCAATTCCAGCAAGCTCGGCTGTTCGCCGTCGAACTGCGGCAGTTGGGTGGGCGGCGTGCTGGGATTGGGGACATAGACATAGTTCGCCGACGGCTCGACGACGTGGCGCAATCCGTCCACCTGAAAAAATCCGTTGGTCGCGTTCACCCACAGGCGCGAGGCCTTGAACGAGGTGCCGACGCCGGTATTGAAGACTTCGCGATAGACGTCGGTGTTATTGTTGTTGGTGAAGCTGGTGCTATTCTGGCTGCTGTAATAAGTCAGCCGCCCGCCGACGCGCGGCGTGACGTTGAGCCAATGGAAAAATGTCCACGGCAGGGTGAATTGATGATAGGTGTCGGCACGCGCGGCGGAGTTGGCGTAGTAGCCGTTGGTCTGGTTGAAATATCCGTTGGTGTAGATGTTGGCGTAACTGTTGAACTGCCGATACCAGCCGACGGAACTCTGGCTGTCGTAATAGACCGGCGAATCCAAAACCTGCTGGCGGTAGCCGGTGAGCCGCACGTCGGGCAGTCGCTCGACCTGGTCGAAATAATCGTTGATGCGCGGCGTGGTCAGCGCATCGAGGCTCCAGTTGTCCCAGTATTTGTTCGCCTCGATGAACGAACCGGGCTGCGGGTTGGCCGCGTAGGTGCCCTCAAAAAAGTCGTGCATCACGAGCGGGTCGGACTGGTAATTAATGAGCGCCTTCAAGTTCAGGTTCGTCGCCGGCGTGGCCTGCCAGGTGAACTTGAAGAGCTGGCGGTCGGCGGAAATGCTGCCGAATTGCGGAAAGGTATTGGTGCTGTAATTCGCCTTGTTGTCGTGCAGGTAATAATACTTCAAGCCGACTTCGCCCCACTCGCCGAGGTGCAAGTCCACGTCCGGCCCCAAGCCCACGCCGCGCTTGGTCCGATAGTCCAAGTGGAGCTTGCCGTCGGCGTTGGTGCCGAGATACCAGTTGTAGCTGCCCAGCAGAAACCCGCCGTAGCTGCTGCGGAAGCCCGGCGACACCGTAAAATTATTCGCGCGCACGCCGAGGTTGCGCTTGTAGTAGGGAAAATAAAAGACCGGCACGCCTTTGGCATAAAGCACCGCGTTCCACATCTCCATATATTGTCCCGGCACAATCTTGATGCGGCTGGCGCGGACTTGAAACGACGGATCCGAAACGTCGTCCGTCGTCACAAAGGTTTTGTCCGCGTAATAAACGCGGTTGCTGGAATTGCCCGTCAAATCGCTACCAGTCGCGAACACCGGCCACTTGCCCGTGCGGAACTCTTCGCTCTGCAACTGGTGCGTTTTGAAATTATAGCGGATGTGGTCGCCCACCCAAAGTTGGTCGCCCGACTCGATGCGCACATTGCCGTCCGCCACCACTTCGCCGGACTTCGTGTCCAGCGACACCGTGTCCGCCGTCAGGTTCGCGTTGCCGTATTTCACATAAACCCCGTTCGTGCCCGTCGCCGTGCCGCTCGCGAGATCGTAATCCACCTTGCCCTCCACCGTGCCGGGAATGATTTTGCTTAACGACTGCACCTCCCACGACTGCGCTTCCTGCGCGGCCACGGAAAAAACGGCGAGCGTCGCGAAGAAAAAAATCAGCGCGATGGCGGAAAAGGGTTTCATCAAGCGCGGCCAATTAAACAGAATGCAGCGGAACTGCCAAGAATTTTAACCACGGATGGACACGGATAAAAACATTTCCGCAAACCGTTTCAAATCCGTGTTTATCCGTGTCCATCCGTGGTTAAGGCTTTTAATTTTTTTGCGGCCAGAACGCGAACGCCACCGCCGCGAGGATGCACCCGAACGCCGCGACGTAGTTCCACCGGATTTTTTCGCCGAGATAAAAAATGGCGAACACCACGAACACCGACAGCGTGATGACTTCCTGGATGATTTTCAATTGCGCCGCCGAATAGACCGAGTTGCCCCAGCGGTTCGCCGGCACTTGAAAGCAGTATTCAAAAAAGGCGATGCCCCAACTCGCGAGGATGACCAACCACAGCGGCTTGTCCTTGAATTTCAAATGACCATACCACGCGAAGGTCATGAACACGTTTGAGCAAATCAGCAGCACGATCGGCAGCCAGCGGGATGAAGTAAAATCCATGCCGCAAAAATGAAGCCGCGTGCGCGGCGTGTCAAACGGGAATCGCGTTACGACTGGCGCGGCCGGCCGTATTTCAAACCGATGTTCTGCTCATAGACGCCGAGTTTCACTTCCGCCGTCGCCTGCTGCCCCTTGAATTCCAGATTGATCCGCCCCAGCCGCCGTTGTGCGATCTCGGCCAGCGGCGAATCCGGGAACCGTGCCACAATCTGCTCCAGCGTCGCCGACACCGTCGCCACATCCGCGCCCAGTTCCACCTGAAAATTCGCCAGCAGGTTCAGCCAGTGCGCCACCTGCTTGGGCTTGTGCTTCGGTTCGTTGATCAATTGCGCCAGTTCCATCGTCGCCAGATCGAGCCGCTGGAAATCTCGCGCGTAAATCACCGCCAACTTCTCGCGCACCTCGGTGTCGTGCGGATGCTGCTCCAGATGTTTCACATAAACGGCGGCGAGCTTGCCGGGTTCAATTTCCTTCGGTCGCAAAAATTCCGTCGAGTCCAGGAATCCTATATTTTTCACACCCTCGGGCACGGCCATCGCCTGCCGGTCGTGCTGCGCGAGCAGGATTTTTTCCGTCTCGCCCAGATGCGCCAACCGCTGCTCCGCGCGCAGGGAAATTTCCGTGTCGGGAAACCGCGCGACGATTTTTTCCAGCGCCGCGCGCGCCGCGTCCACGTCCACAGTTTTTTTCAAATGCCAGTCCGCCAGTTGCGTCAGCGCCGCGACCACCTGCCGGTCGGGCGCGTTGGGCGAATTGCAAAAATTGTTCAGCGTGATCTCCGCATCGGGCAGGTCGTTCATGTCCTCGGCCTGAATGTTTGCCAGCAGCATGATGCCCTCGAAGTCCGTGGGAAATTTGGCCAGTTGCTCGCGGATGGCGACGATGGCTTCGAGCGGACGGTTGGTTTTTCGTTTCGCCAGCGCGATGGAATAAACCGGCTTTGGCGGCGGCGGTTCGCTGCCGCCGTCAAATATGTTCGTCAGTGGCTTGATCAAGATTTCAATAATGCTGTGCCGCCAGAGAACATTGAACGCCATGGCCAAACTCATCGTCAATCCCAACCCGTAAATTGCGGAAAGGCCGCCTTCAGCATACGCTGGCAGAGCATATTTCAACCCCGCCCAGAATACCGCCGCCGTCAGCACCCATTTGAAAATCAGTTTTGCCGGATCATCACTCTTTTTCAGCGCATACCAGAAAAGCCATCCGATAAATCCCAGCCCGAACAGCGAAAGGAACACATTCCGCACAATTAGCAAATCGTGGCTCATGGTTTAGTGGCAAGTTCTGCCCGTTGGCGCGTTTGCGCAAGTAAAATTGGCAGCGCGCTCGTCCACCCGTTCACGCGTAGCGATACGGCTTGGACAACGCAAACGCGTTCGGCAAATGGCGGATTTCCCGCACTGCGCCCTCGGCCAACAAAACCTCCACGATGTCGAAACGGAATTTCACCTCGGGATTTTTCAGCAGTCTCAAATAATCCAGCGCCGTCTGCGAAAGCAATTTTTTCTTCCGCGCGTCCACCGCGGCAGCGGGACGCGACCACTCTTCCGACGAACGCGTTTTCACCTCGACGAACACCAAGCAGTCATCGTCGCGGAAAATCAGATCAATCTCGCCGCGCGCGGAACGGAAATTGGCCGCGAGAAATTTCAATCCCTGTTTCTGAAAAAACTGTTTCGCCGCGCGCTCGCCCAGTTCGCCGCGCCGCAAATGCTCCGGCTTTGGGATGCCGGCAAGCTTCGCCTTCAATTTTTCCAGAAAACTCATGCGGTGAAATCAATCACGGATAGACACAAATGCACACGGATAAAAAATTGCCGCAAACCGTTTCAAATCTGTGTTTATCCGTGTCCATCCGTGGTTAAAATAGTTTTTGTTTCAGCGGCGCAAAACTTTTCCGATGGATCGGGCACGCGCCAAATTTTTCAATCGCCGCCAGATGTTTCGCCGTGCCGTAGCCTTTGTGCTCGGCGAAACTGTATTCGGGAAATTGCGCGGAAAATTTCAGCATCAGCCGGTCGCGCGTGACCTTGGCCAGCACGCTCGCGGCGGCGATGGAATAACTCCGCGCGTCGCCTTTCACAATCGCCGTCTGCGGCACGCGCAAGGTTTTCACCGGGCGACCATCCACGAGCGCGTGCGGCGGCAGCGGATTTAATTTCGCCAGCGCGTCGTTCATCGCGCGATGCGTCGCCTGCAAAATGTTGATCTCGTCAATCACCGCCGCGTCAATTTCGGCGATGCCGAATTCAATCTCGCCGCAGCCGGTGATGAATTGAAAATATTTTTCGCGCTGCGTTTCGCTGAGCTGCTTGGAATCGTTCAAGCCGGCAAGTTCGGCGGGCAAACCGGTTTCCGCCCAGCGCGACGGCAGAATTGCCGCCGCCGCGACGACCGGCCCGGCGAGCGGCCCGCGCCCGGCCTCGTCCACGCCTGCGACGCGCGCGACATTTTTTCTCCACAACGCGCGCTCGAATTCAAAGCTGTCGGAAAGTTTGGCACTCATGGCGATAATTTTTCTCGATGAGGTTGATGATCGCGATTCCAACGGCTCAATGCTTCATCGCTAGCATCTTCAAAAAGAAATTGCAGTGTCGGCGATTCGACGTGGCCGTCGCAAAATACCACGTTGGCTTTGCCTTGATGACGCGCAAGTGTGTTTCCATATTTTTCTAATTGTGTCAAATTCGCATGCGATAGAACAATAGTGCCGTCAAAAGAATCTCCTATTGCCATCATATCACTTGGCGCGATCACTTCTAATTCTGTGATTGGGCTAAAAGTTTGTGAAATTCGGCTGTAACGACCTCCAAGACCAAGCCGATTTGTATAATTGGGGTCATTTTGATCAACACTGCCGCCGTTGTAGCCATAGCAACAAGGCGGAGAACCCAAAACATTAGATGTCCATTGAGCTGAAGGGCACAGCCAAATTTCTTTTTCAAAGTAGTTTGTTGGCGGCTGGGAAATTTCAAATCCTACTTGTTCCAGTTGGGCAATCCAGCTTCTATCATGGTCGGGATAGCCGTCATTTTTATTCGCATAAACCGGAGGATAACCATGATTATCCGCGAGAAAAATATGCAACGCCATACCCTGTTGATGCAAATTGTTAGCGCACTGAATTCGTTGCGCTCTTCCTTTGGCTTGAGAAACTGCCGCCAACAAAAGTGCAACAAGAATTGCGATGATGGCAATCACCACCAGCAATTCCGTCAACGTGAACGCCGACAAATCCACGGAAAATTTCCTTGGCCTGGAATTGTGAAAATCAGCCGCCGGTTTCATGGGTGCTTGAGCCTAGCGCGTTTTGAAAAAGTTGTCGCCACGATTTTTCATTTTGGAAAATCCGTGTTTCATCCGTGTTCAATCCGTGGCTAAAATGGCTTTATGAAAATTGATTCTCTCCACATCGGCATGAGCGTCCGGCATCCGCAATACGGACTCGGCACGGTCAAAACCATTTCCGAAATCACGGCGGACATTTTATTCAGCGACGGCAAACGCACGGTCGAGCCGAACGCCGCCAGCCTTGAACCGGCCGAGCCGCAAATGACCGCAAGTGGATTAAATCTGCCGCTGAAACAATTCGTGGAGCAAACGCTGGACGCAGCGGTCGCCAAGCTCGGTCTGGAAAAGCCGGATGCGGTCGTGGAACAGCTCGGCCTGCGCTGGCACGGCGGCAAGGTGGTCTTGCATCCGGCGGACGGGACGTTGCAGACGAAGGAAGTGCCGCTGGAAGTTTTTTTCCACAAGGTCGTGATGGTCCGCAACAATCTGCGGGTGCTGGAGCAAAAAATAAACGCGCACGAAAAATTGTCGGACGGCGAGAAGGTGGAGATGCAGCAATATATCACCAAAAGCTACGGTTCGCTGACGACGTTCAACGTGCTGTTCAAGGAGAAGGAAGACCAGTTTTAGATGGTGCGCGCTGCAGGTTTCGAACCTGCGTAAAGCGCGGGAATTACTCGCAAATCTTAAGGGTGACTCACAAACAAGCGCACAAACGATCGTCTTATTAGGTCACGACCTGTCGCGCGTCGTCTCAATATGGCCAAAATTATCTCCTGCGCTTAAAGCGGCTATACTCGCCATTGTCGGCTCGGTCACTTCTTCCCCGGAGGTCGAGCCGTGAGCGCCACGTTGCCGTTAGATTTATGGGGATGGCAGAAAGGGCCCGAGGCGGCGCGCGGCGAAGCCGCGCCCGCCTCGGCCCTTATTCATCAAAATAGAAACATTGGCATCGAGCATCATTTGCCTGTCCTTCAGGATGAATTCAAAGCCGCCAAGGAAAAGGAAGCCACGGATGCAGTGACGAAGGCGCTGCCGCCGCATCTCAAAAAGAAGACGTTTGCCATCCGGCTGCGGATTGAATGGATGGTGCGGACTTATGGCCTTGAGCGTATCGGACTGCAAACGATGACCGTGCGGGACAACCTCACCGACCGGAAGGAGTTTGAGCGCCGGTTCAAATCCATCGCCACCAATGTTTTTCCTGAATTGTATCTGGACTGGCTGCGCGTCTTTGAACGTCAGCAACGCGGAGCGTGGCACGCCCATGTCGTGGTTGCGACCAAAGACGACATCCGCACCGGCACGGATGTCGTGGCGTTGAATCAACTGCTCAAGGACAAGCGCGACCGTAAAATCACCAAGGCGGTTTATTATTCGGGCATCAAGCGCCTAGCCTCGCCCAATCTGAAAGCGATCTGGAAGGAGTTCCGGCGGTTGTGCGGCTTGGGTGAATTCAAGGAACGGCGCAAGGGCCGTTACTACAAGTTTGATGCCTGTCACCTGCTGCCCATCATCAGCACGGCCCAAGCCTTGGCCGCTTATGTCAGCAAATATATTTCCAAGGGCTTTGAACATCGTCGGCCAGAGGACAAGGGAATGCGCTTGGTCGGCAGCACGCGGCGGGTGTCGTGGGTGTGCAATGAACGGTTTTCCTGGGTCGGTGGTGGCAGCCGACTCTTCCGGGCTAAATTAGGCATTTTGGCCGGTTTGTTGAACATCAAGTCACTGGATGAATTCGCGGAACGATATGGCCCAAAATGGCCGTATCATTTGGAGCCGGTGTTGGCGGACATTGTGCTGCCGCACTATGAAAATATGAAGCTGGCGAAGTTGGACGGTTGGGATTTGAAAAACGACCGGGGCGAGCCGTGGCCGTTCTCAGGTTTGAGCCTGCCGGAAGACTTCGTATTCAAGTCGCACCTGCGGGCTTATGTGCAAGCAAAGGAAATTGAATTGCGCCGCTGTGCGGGTGGCAAACGGCGTTTAGCTCAACCCCGGACGCTGCGGGCTTGGGTCGCGCCTCCGCCCCGGCCTCGGTTCAAGTCATGGATTGAACTGACGGCCAAGGAAGATTAAACCAACAAACAATAACAAGATTTGCTATTTTTTGTTATTTGGAATAGTTTGGGGCGACGAAAAATTATGAATGTTTCACTGACGCCAGAACTGGAAAAATTTGTGACCAAGGAAGTGGACAGCGGCCTTTACCAGACCGCCAGCGAAGTCGTGCGCGCCGGGTTGCGCCGTCTCAAGGAAGAACGTGAAACCCGTTCGGTTCGTTTGCCGGCTACGCTGGATGAATTGGAAAATCACCTGCTGCAAGCGGTCAACTCACTGGATGCCGGCAAGGGCGTGAATGGCGAAACCGTATTCCGCCGCCTTCGTAAACGGATCAAGGAAGCGCGTGGCTGAAGTCATTTTAGCTTCCGGCGTTGAAGATGAGCTGTGGGCGATTTGGGAACATATTGCCCAAGATAATCCCGATGCGGCCACGCAGGTTGTCGAGGCGGCTTATGAGACCTTCAAGACATTGGCGGTCACTCCCGGCCTTGGCCGGCTACGGAAATTCCGCAATTCAAAATTAAAGGGTGTCCGATCGTGGCTGGTGGCTGGCTTCGACAACTATCTTATTTTTTACCGTGCCATTCCCGAAGGCATCGAAGTTCTGCACGTCTATCACGGTGCCAGGGACATTGAATCGCTGTTTGGTTAAAAGTGACGTGTCTATCATGGAGCGCGGGACATCGAATCTTTGCAATCAAACCGCATCCAACGGACTCCGCACCCCCAACCCCGGCTTCTGCATCACATGAGTATAAATCTGCGTCGTCGTCACACTCTTATGACCCAGCAAATCCTGCACCGTGCGGATGTCATAACCATTCTCCAGCAGATGCGTCGCGAACGAATGCCGCAACGTATGACACGTTGCCGGCTTGGTTAAGCCCGCCAGCTTCACCGCCGACTGCATCACCCGTTGAATGCTGGTCTCATGCAAGTGATACCGCTTGCGCTGGCCGTCCAGCGGGTCGCGCGAAATTTGCGCCCCCGGCCAGAACCATTGCCAGCCCCATTCAAATTCCGCCTTGGGATACTTCACCGCCAACGCCCCCGGCAACGCCACCGCCCCCAAACCTTCTGCCAAATCTCTTTTATGCAACAACCGCACCCGCTCCAAATGCTCCAGCAGGCCGGCCCGCAATGCCTCCGGCAACATCGTCACCCGATCCTTGTCCCCCTTGCCGCCCCGCACGATGATCTGCCCGCGCTCAAAATCCACATCCTTCACCCGCAGCCGCAAACCCTCCATCAACCGCAAACCCGTCCCATACAAAAACTGGAAAAACAGCCGGTATTTCGGCGGCAGCGCCGCCACCAGCCGCTGCACCTCCCCCTTCGTCAACACCACCGGCACCCGCACCGACCGCCGCGCCCGCTCCACCCCCTCCAACAACGCAAACTCCCGCCCGATCACATGACGGTAAAGAAACACCAGCGCATTGAGCGCCTGATTCTGCGTCGCCGCCGCCACCTTCCCGCGCACCGCCAAATCCGTCAGAAACGCCCGCACCTCCGGCTCCCCCATGTCCCGCGGATGCCGCCAGCCCTTCCCCCTCTCCGCGCCTGCAAGGAGGGGAGAGGGCCGGGGTGAGGTGAGGTTCTTCTCCCGGTTAAACAAAATGAACCGCTTGATCCAATCCAAATAAGCCTGCTCCGACCGCAACGCCAGCCGCCGGAACCGCATCACCTCCCGGCACTGCTCCATGAATTTAAGCTGCGGATTAGGCACAAAC
>Ga0302192_10001893_pt1 | contig 13156 bp, 8 predicted proteins | sample II_Bog_E3_2_FD_200230 | JGI IMG/M metagenome (GOLD analysis project Ga0302192, IMG submission 200230) | Peat permafrost microbial communities from Stordalen Mire near Abisko, Sweden - II_Bog_E3_2 | ecosystem: Environmental > Terrestrial > Soil > Wetlands > Peat | place: Sweden: Abisko, Stordalen...
TTCTACGTTCCAGGTGCGAGTGGTGTGGATCCGACCTCGGGTCTGGTTACTGGCAATCCTTACAACGGGTGGGTGGACTGCGGTGTGACACCGGGGGCCCCCGCAGGCTGTATGCGCAATCATTGGATTAACCCCGCGCCTCGTATTGGTTTTGCGTTTGATCCTAAGGGCGACGGCAAGTGGGCGATTCGTGGCGGATATGGCATTTTCTTTGAACATACGAACGGCAATGAGGCCAACACCGAGTCGCTCGAGCAGTACAACAAGAATACCCAGATCACCAGCATCCCGACTCCTCTGACTAGTTACGCGAGCCTCAACCCCTCTCTGTTGGGGTCATTGGGGGGAACGGCTCCCCTCACCTTCGTTTCGATTCCGAGCCAAGCCACCTGGCCCTACGTCCAACAATGGCACTTTGATGTTCAACACGATCTCGGTAAAGGCACAATCGCCACAATCTCGTATGTCGGTACCACCGGAGTCCATTTAACCCGCGAACGTGAACTGAATCAGATTCAACCCTATACCGGCCAGAATCCCTATAACGTCGGTCAACCGATTACACCGGCCGATTGTTCGACCGTTAATTTCAACACCGATCCGAACGACGTGAATGCGACCGCAACTGTGAACGGACAGACCGTTACCGGAAGCTGGGCAAACAACCTTGCAGTTGCTTGCGGTGCGACAAACAATGCTGGAGTATCACCAGCCAGTTTCTATGTTCCGTACGCTGGCATTGGAAGCATTATCCGCAAGGACCAAACTGCATCTTCGAACTACAACGCATTCGAAGCGACGATTCGGCACAGCATCGGCGGACTCGAACTCAATGCGGCCTATACCTATAGCCATTCCATCGACGACTCTTCCGACGGCGGCGACACCGGCTTTGTCAACGCATACAACATGAACGCGTATCGAGCTAGTTCAAACTTCGATCAGACGCACAACATTACCGTCGCATATGTCTACGATGAGCCTTTCTTCAAGACTAAGGGTCTGGCCCACATGTTTCTCGGCGGATGGGAGTGGTCGGGAATCACTCTCATTCAGAGCGGCACTCCTTTTAGCGTTTTCAATCTGGGTTTTAACGGAGTATCGGGAGACAATGCAGGCGTAGCGAATTCAGTAGCCACCGCCGCATCGTACCCGGACTTAGTGGGCAACCCCAGATCCGGAGTGTCGAGTGCGGCTTTCGGCGGAGATCTTACCGGGGACGGTTTTGGCCCGTTGCTCTACAATCCCGCGGCCTTCGCTCAGCCGCGAGGGCTGACGTTTGGTGATTCTGGAAGGAACATTCTTCGCAATCCGTGGCGCACCAACTTCGACATGGCTCTGCTAAAGCATATCCCCGTCACGGAGAGTAAGTATTTCGAGTTTCGCGCTGAGGCCTTCAACGTTTTCAATCATGTCGAATACAACTATTTGGGTGGAGACGCAGGCTCGGCTGCTAACAATTTCGGTTTGGGCACCGGAACAAACGAGATCAGTTGCTACGGCGGACCCAACAACTCAGCTGGCGATCCCTCGTGTGCGACTGGAGCTCCTGGTTTAGGAGGAAATCCGAATCCCGTGTTTCGCCCAAGCGGAACGCACCTACCGCGTATCATGCAGTTCGCGGTGAAATTCATCTTCTAGCGTCCTGCAGTGGGACTTGGATCGTTAAAGGATCGAGTTCCGCTCGCGTGGCTAAACTGACTTTGCGGCACCTACGCGAGCCTGATCGCCGCCTAGTACGGCAAGCCCTTTTTCCAGGTCTGCGATCAGGTCGTCGACGTGTTCGATTCCTACGGACAGGCGAATCATCTGTTCTGTTACGCCCATCTTCTTTAATACCGCGGGATCGATCAGGTAATGCGAGGTCAGCACGGGAATCGTCACCAGGGAGTCCACACTTCCGAGGCTCGGGGCGAGGGTGAAGAGATTAAGCGCTTCGGCGACCCGGCAGGCGTCAGCGCCAGTGCCATCGACTTCAAAGCTCAGAACGCCGCCGGCGCCGGCCATCTGCTTCTTGGCGGTCGCGTAGTCGGCGTGTTGGGGCAGCATCGCGTAATGGACTCTCTTTACGTTGGGATGCTGGCTGAGAAATTCGGCGATCCGGAGGGCGGTTTCATTCTGACGTTCCACGCGGACGGCGAGCGTTTTGATGCCGCGCAGCAACAGGAAGGCCGCATGCGGGTCAATGCATCCACCGAAGGTGGTACGTGCCTGATGAATCTGTTCGATCAGATCGCCGCGTCCTACGGCGATGCCGCACATGATGTCGGAGTGGCCGCCAAAATATTTTGTTCCCGAGTGCAGTACTAGATCGATGCCCCACTCCGCGGGGCGGCAATTGATCGGAGTGGCAAACGTCGAATCGATGGCAGAGATCAGTTTGTGCTTGCGCGCCAGGGCCGCAATTTTCTCGAGGTCAACGACGCGAACCGTTGGATTAGTCGGTGACTCGATATAAATAATCTTTGTGTTGGGGCGAATCGCCTGCTCGTGCTGCTCGATGTCGTTGGTGTCGACGAACGTCGTTTCGATTCCGAGTTGCGGCAACCACTTTGAAAGAAACTTGAGGACTCCGCCATAGATATCGCGCTGCGCGACGATGTGATCTCCCGCTTTCACCAACGCGAGAATCGAGGTTGTGATGGCGGCCATGCCCGAAGAGAAGAGCAACGCCGCGTCGGCGCCTTCGAGTTCCGCAATCGCGTTCTCGGGAACCGTGTTGGTCGCGTTGCCATAACGCGTGTAGTAACGGTCTGTCGGAGTGGCGCGAACCTGCTCCTGCATGTCGGTGACTTCGAAGGTGGAAGTCTGATAAATAGGAGCCACCAGCGGGCCATTCTTCTTATCGAGGTTGGTGCCGCTGCGCACGGTTTCGGTTTCCTGCCGGAATTTATGCTTTGCCATGGCGAATCTCCTGTAGAAATGCAGCTTGCCGCGTCTGCCGGCGCTCGGCTGCTCACGGAATACGGGGCAAGCCCGTCTCTACACTGAATCTTGAACCAGCGCGGGCACAGGGGCAAGCCAGTCCGCCGCTCTCGGGTGTTGGCCGCTGATCAGTTTGTCGAACTCGTTTTGCAGGGCACGCGTTACGGGGCCAGCTTTGCCGTCTGCAATGACGCGGAAATCGATTTCGCGCAGCGCGACGACTTCTGCTGCAGTTCCGCAGACGAAGACCTCATCGGCGATATAGAGTTGGTCGCGGGAAATCGGCTCCTCGATTACGGAGAAGCCCAAGTCACGAGCCAGCAGAATCAGGCTGTCACGGGTGATGCCTTCGAGGATTCCTGCGCGCGGCGGAGTCGAAACGACCGCCTTGCCTGCGATCTTTCGCACGATGAACAGGTTCTCGCCGGTGCATTCGGCGACGTAGCCGTCGGGACCAAGCATGATCGCTTCGTCGAATCCGGCGCGCTGCGACTCGGTCTTGGCGAGAATCGAGCTGACGTAGTTTCCCGATACTTTGGCCTTGGTCATCATGATGTTGGGATGGAGTCGCGTGAAGGATGCGATATTGGCGCGGATCCCCCGCTCTTTCGCCTCCGCTCCCAGAAAGGCTTTCCACTCCCAGACGGCGACCACGAAGCGCGGTGTGCCGGCTTCGACGGTCAGGCTCATTCCGCCGTCGAGATAAATCATGGGGCGGATATAGCAGGACGCAAACTCATTTGCCGCAATGGTTTGATTGATGGCGGTCTTGACCTGTGAGGCGGTCACCGGTAGTTCGCGAAATCCGACGATGTGGGCTGAATCGAGAAGGCGTTCGACATGTTCGCCGAGGCGGAAAACGGCTGGCCCCCGATTCGTCGCATAGCATCGAATTCCCTCAAAGACGGCGAAGCCGTACTGCACGGCAGCGCTGACAAACGGGACAACGCCTTCGCGGGAGGGCCGCAGTTCGTTCCCGATCCATATATAACGAGCGTCGCTCATATCTTTTTTTACCCAGTATCTTTACCCAGTGCTTGATCGATGCTGACTCAGGTTTGGGTTGTCTTCTTGCCGTCGTGTTTGACCACTCTTTGTCGACAAGGCGAAGTACGTTTAGACTACCCGTGCTGTCTCGGGGCGGCAAGATACAAGAGTGAGTCGCGCAGAGTGTCGGGAAGTACGGTCTGTATGTGGAAGAATCTGAGGGAGGGATCGCATGAGCAGTCCGGCGAAAAAGAAGAAGACGCGAGCAAGAGGACGGAAGACGTGGGGAAAAAGCGTGGCTCCCGCGGGAAAGATTTCGCCCAAGACGATTGTGCTCAGGGGAACGGCTAAAGATAAATCGAAGAAGGCGGGTGCGGTTGATGGATCGCTGCGCCACGTACCGTGGAGTTCGGTCGCGATCGAGGAGCTCAATCCCTTACTCGGGCGCCACTTTATCGTAGGGCAAGATGTCATGCTGGCCCGCGTTTTATTGAAGAAAGGATGCGTGGTGCCGGAGCACAGCCATCACAACGAGCAGATCAGCTACGTGTTGGAAGGCGCGCTGGCATTCGCCATTGACGGCCGAGAGATTGTTGTGAGCGAAGGTGAAGTGTTAGCCATCCCGAGAAACATGCCGCACCGGGTCGAAGCGCTTCGAGATAGCGTGAGCCTCGATATATTCAATCCGCCTCGCGCCGATTGGATCGACAAGACGGACGCTTACTTACGGTAAGTTTTCAGTCTCAAAGGACGCGCCGGCTTTTTTTACACTGCAACGTATTAGCGCCTGTGGAGCGGCACCCCTATCCGCGAGGCAGCGTTGAAAGATTCAATGGAAGTCGCGTGGCCTGCCGTATCATATCTGTGAGCGGATTCGGATCCTGCTTCCGCACCGGACATCAATCTTGTCAACTGCAAAAACCCAAGTTACGGAAACGACTTCGCGCCTTCGTTGCATTGCTTGCGGTGATACCCCTGATTCTGCCGGCAAAGACTTTCGCTGTACTAGCTGCGGCGATCTGCTGGAATTCTTTTTTCCGGGATGGACCTCTGAATCGCATGACGCGGCCGCTCTGAAATCGCTGTGGCTCCGGCGGCGAATGTCGAGCAGCGGACTTGACCAGAGCGGGGTCTGGCGCTTTCGCGAGCTCCTTCCGCATATTCCCGAAGAGCATGCGATAACTCTGCGCGAAGGCAACACACCGCTTTATCCTCTGCCGCGTTGTGCCCGCGCGACGGGAGTCGAAAATCTACATGCGAAGCATCAGGGGATGAATCCTACCGCGTCGTTCAAAGACACGGGCATGACGTTTGCCGCATCGTCCGCGCACCAGGGGCAATTTCGCTGGGTGGCGTGCGCTTCCACCGGGAACACTTCGGCGTCGATGGCCGCGTATGCCGCGCGCGGCAACATGCACAGCCTGGTGCTCATTCCCGACGGTAAAATTTCATGGGGAAAGCTTTCGCAGTCGCTGGACTACGGAGCGCTCACTTGCCAGCTTCGCACCGACTTCGACGGGTGTGTACGCATCCTCAATGAACTCGTGCGCCAGAAGCCGGTGTACCTGCTGAATTCCGTAAATCCGTATCGCATCGAAGGGCAGAAGACTGCGGCGATCGAGCTGCTCGAACAACTCGCATGGGAATCGCCCGACCACATCATCGTTCCCGGGGGCAATCTGGGAAACAGTTCGGCGTTCGGCAAGGCCCTGCTGGAAATGCTGGAGCTGAAGTTGATTTCGCGGCTGCCGAGGCTGTCGATCATCCAAGCGGAGGGGGCGAATCCGTTTTATCGCAGCGTACGGGACTTTGGCGGGAAGAAACTGGAGCCGATGACGGCGCACACGATGGCGACCGCCATACAAATCGGGAATCCGGCATCGTGGAAGAAAGCGCTGCGTGTGTTGGAGGCGACGGGCGGCGAGGTTGAAGAAGTCAGCGAGGTCGAAATCGCCGCCGCCAAAGCAGAGATTGGGGCCGACGGCATTGGGTGCGAACCGGCTTCTGCCGTGACTTTGGCAGGACTCAAGAAGCTACGCCAACGCGGGTTTGTGAAATCCGGCGAGTCGGTAGTCCTGATCCTGACTGGCCATTTGCTCAAAGATCCCGACTTCACCATCAAGTTCCATCGCGGAGATTTGTTTGCGGGAACGGCGGATGAAGCGGAAGCGCTCAAGACAAAAGCCCTGCAACGCGCGCCGCTGCTACTGGACGCGGATCTCGGAGTGGTCATGGCTGCGCTCGAGTCCGCCGAGAACAAATAGGAAGGAATGATGAGTGAGCTTAAAATGGGAGAGACCTAGCGCTGAGAAATCAAGCTCAGGCCGAGAAAGGTCGGCTAGCGTTTTGTCCAGAAAATTTGTGGAATAACTGGAGTGCTTTTCGAGGAGCAGAAAGCGGGCCCTCAGGGGCTAAAGCCCTTATCTTCGGGTGCTGCTTGCGGCGCGGCTGAAGCCGCGCCCTTTCAAAGCATCTCTGTTAGCGCGGCGAATTTACTGAACGCGATACTAGCTTTTGGTGGAGACCCTGGGAGGGCGCTCTAAGCGAACGATACAGCGACAGTTAGAACGCCGACTATGAGGGCGACCATACCTCCTAATAACAAAAGTTCCGATTGGCTGAATCGGGGCCGCAGGGACCAAAACCTTTAGCTATCACTGCCAAAACTCCGAGCGCTCCTGCAAGCATGGCCCATCCGCCAAACTTTGCGGTCTTTTCACAACAGGAGTCTATCGGGTTCGCGACGTGGCCTTCGCAGAAATTCGTGGCACTTCGCCGCAAATTCGTGTATAAAACACAGTTCAAATGTTAGTGCCGATGGATAGGGGTCCTGCCTAGGCCGAATCCGGCTAAAGCCTTTCATTTCTATTGTTTCAGGATGAGTTCAGCTATTGAGGAGTTTGCTCTTTAACCCATGCCTTCCCGTCCCACTTCGTTAGATCGATCACTGCGTCTGGCATTACCAGCTACGTCGGCCAATCTGGGGCCCGCGTTTGATGCGGCGGCTCTGGCCCTCGATTTTCACCTACGGTTGCGTGCGGAGCGTGCGCCTGACTTCTTTGTCACCGCCGAGGGCCGGGACGCGCAGATTTGCAGCCGCATGGAGAATCACCTCATCGTCACGACCTATTGCGAGGTGCTGGAATCGGAGAATCGCAAGATCGCGCCGCTGCGCATCCACATCGAAAATGAAATTCCTATCGGACGCGGTTGCGGATCTTCTGCCGCGGCCCGTTTGGCTGGTATTGCGCTCGCAGTCCATTTCGGACATCTGCGCTGGAAGAATGACCGCATCGTTGGGGAAGCGTCCATGCGCGAGCATCACCCCGATAACGCCGCCGCTTGTTGGATGGGCGCTCTTGCGGTGGCTCGCATGGCGAATCAGGTTCAGGCGCAGGTGGTGGAAGTGAAGCCGAAAGGGAAGTGGCCGCTCTTGCTGGCTGTCCCGGAGGCTCCGGTGTCAACGGAGCAGGCGCGACGCGTGCTGCCGTATCAGTATTCGCGCGCCGATGCAGTTACCAATATTCAGAACTCGATGCTGCTGCTGGCGGCGTTCACGCAAGACCGTCCGGAGTTGCTTTCATCAGCCCTCGAAGACCGCATACATCAGCCCTATCGCGCGCCGCTGTCGCCGCTGCTACCTGCGCTGAAAGAATTGACAGGAGAGTCGGGAATTCTCGGCGCCGCGTTGAGTGGAGCGGGACCGTCTGTGCTTGTGTTTCTCGATCCGAAAGTTCCAACCAAGAAGGCGAAGCTGCGGGTCGCTGCACACCTCGCGAAACGCCGGTTGACGGCCGAGCTCATCCTCACCGAGATTGCGCAACATGGGGGACGCGACGGGGTTGACTGGAAGAAACATCATCCGCCCGCGAAGAAATAGGGTGTAGATCGGGCGGGTCGAATCATCGAACTGGAAGCGGAGCCAAGGTTCGCGTCAAGATTGCACCGTTGTCATCGAGCACCGACACCTCGGCTCGTAGAGAACTGCGCTTTCGGACAATTGGGTTCGGCACGGTGAACGAAATCAAAGTGCGATTCGAAGTGCAGCCGGTGAACTGGCGGAGTTCTTTGGGCGTTGCAAAGTTCGAGTCCGCAAAACGCAGGATTACTTCGACCGATCCGCTGAGATTTTCGCAGCGCAAGGGGACCACTACTTCCATTTCCCCGTCGGAACTGCGTTTGGCACTCGGCAATCCAGCATAGACCACGATAGGCGAATTACCTCCCGGAGAGGCGTAACGCTCCGGCCAGAGGCGATCGTACTCTCGACCAGCCTCCACGTAAGTCTTCTGCAAGCGCAGATCGCGCTCATCCCAGCTGGGATGCGAGGGATCGAAGGAATTTCCCTGGAACTGCCCGGGCCAGGCGGCCAAGAGATGGTGGAGTGCCGGCACAAAGTCGGGATCAAATCCAGCGCGCGTCATCAGCCTCAAGCCTTCTGCGTCCGCTTCGAACTCCATGCTTTGGCAGAAACTCGATAGTTGGGTTGCAGCTCCCTGCGCGTCGATCCAGGAACCGGAAAAGGTCGCTGCTTCACCAAGATTCATTTGCGCGGCGCCGGCTTCCTGAAGCGACTTTTGAAAGAGGTATCGCCGCGCCCAGTCGCGTCGAATCGTGTGCAAGATTTCGTGAGACAGGGCGGCAGCCCAAAGCCCAGGCCGCGGTCCCAAAAGCTGCGCTAGATCTTCGTCGATAAAGATCGTTCCGTCGGGAGAGGAGAATAGGTTGCCCGCACCCTTGGCGATGCGGAGATCCCACGAGAACTTCGAGCGCTCAGAGGGAAGCTGCCGAAGGAGAGTTTGCAAAACTTGCTCACCGACAGCGTACTGGCCGGTTGCGGGCTTCGTGTAGGGAAGTAAGACGGAGCGGACTCGCGCCGCGAAGACGCTGTCGGCTGTGAAGTTGGGGGGAACAATCACTGAATGGGTTGGCTGCTGCGCCGAGATAAGGATTGGCCGAAACACGCACAGTAGCGTGACTAGAACCAGACGCGGAGTTTTGCGACTTACTCCTGACATGCGCCACTCCCAAACCGGCATGCCCGCAGCGTGCAAAGAATTCACTTGCTGGCCGAAGCGCCATAGAGCAGCGTATGCAGCCAGCAAACGAAATATAACAGGAGCCGGGGCGCGAGTCAGTGACGAATAACCGGGGAAATACGTCTAGCGAGGGAAGTTGATCGTGGTTGGAAGGTGCAACGCCGAACATTTACGGAGGGTTCAGTTTACGGAGCGAAGATTTCTACCCATTGCAGCGCAGCGGGAAGAGCCGGGTTACGTTCCCGCGGCTCAAAATCAATCGCGGACGACTGACGGGGCCAAGTCCAATTCGTTAGCCGTTATGCCATGGCCGCGCAGAGCAAAGACTCCGAGCGCCAGCACGACGGCGGCCGCGCCGAGAGTATCGGAAACGCCAATTGTTTTGGCGAGCGCTCCCCAGAGCGTCGCGCCGACGGCCATGCCGCCCTGCAGGATCAGCAAATAAAACGAAAGAGCCCGGGCGCGCAGGTAGGCGGGACACATGGTCTGCGCCGCCACGTTGAGGCAGGCCAGGATTCCGATCCAGGCTGCGCCTGCTGTCAGCATCACGGCGCAGAGTGGAGCAAAATTTGTGGCTCGTCCTGCGAGAAAAGTCATTCCGGCAAAAATGAGTATGGCTGCGCCTACCACTCTGTCTACCGACAGCTTCTCGCGTAACGGAGGAAGCACGACTGCCCCGAGGAGAGCGCCGACGCCGAAACATCCGAGCAGGATGCCGTATCCTCGCGCTCCGTACGGGAGGGCAATGATGGGAAGCAGGGCTAGCAGAGCCACTGCTGCGATACTGAATGTCCCAGTCCGCAAGAGTACCGATTTTGCTAACCGGCTCTGCCGCACGTAACGGAAGCCATCGCCGACGACGGACCACATACGCCGCGATGTTGTCGCAGGTTTCTCCGGGCGCTTCCAGCGACATAGAAAAACGATAACGCCGAAGAAAGAAGCCGCATTCAATAGAAAGGTCGAGCCACATCCGACCGCCGCTACTAGAAGTCCACCCACCGCGGGGCCCACGGCACGCGCCACGTTGAAGCCTGCGGAATTAAGGGCGACGGCTGCGGCGTGTTGCTCGGGCGGAACAAGTTCGGGTGTAATGGCCTGCCACGCTGGATCATTCATCACCGCACCGAGGCCGAGCAGGAAAGTGAATAGCAGTAGCACCCATGGCCCAACGCAACTAATCAGCGTAAGGATACCGAGGGTTGCGGAGGCGAGGACCATCCAGCCTTGGGTTAGTAATAGAAAACGACGGCGGTCGACCATGTCGGCGAGTGCGCCCGCTGGCAGGATCACCAGAAAAACCGGCAACGCGGCTGCGGCTTGTACCAGCCCGACCATCAGAGGATTCATGGTGAGCTGAGTCATCATCCAGCCGGCGCCGACGTTCTGCATCCATGTGCCGGTGTAGGAGATGACGGAGGCAATCCACAGGGATCGAAAGAGCGGCTCGCCGAGAGGTGCCCAAGGAGATATGGCTCGGCCTCGCTGGATCGGTACCACCACCGGCATTTTGATCATTTCAGCCATGACGTTGTCGTGCGTCGACGTGGTTCGCTGCTTTTAACTCCGGGCGGGGCGGCTAAGCCATTGCGGAAAAAGTTGCCACAGATGAAAGCGTCCCTCCTAATGATTTTCTTGTGACAGTTCACGAGCGGCTGGGGACGAACGACGACTCCTTTCCAAAGGGCCACTCACGGCGGCGCCAAGACCTCACCATGTAAATCAGAATCCCGACTATCAAAATCACGGCGGCGTAGCGAATCTCGCGGTCAAAGTTCTTCCGCGAAAACAGGATAAAGGTGAAAGTCACTGCCGCGACCAACGCTGGCAGCGGATACAGCCACATGCGGAAAGGACGCGGCATATCCGGCCTGCGAATTCGCAAAATGATTACCCCGATGCTCTGCACCAGAAACTGCAGAAGGATGCGAATCACAACGAGCGCAGAAATCAAATCCGCGAGGCGGAGAAAACAAAAGAGGGCGGCCACAGCGGCCAGCGCCAACAACGAAACATAGGGAAACTGATAGACCGGGTGTACACGGCTCATCACGCGAAAGTAGTTGCCGTCGAGCGCCGCAGCGTAGGGCACGCGCGAATAGCCGAGCATCAGCGAAAAGACGGAGGCAAAGGCCGTCCACATAACGAGTCCGGAGACGACGGCCGCAGCGCGATGTCCATAAACACGCTGCATAAAAACGGAAACCACGTGGAGTCTACTGTTCGAATCTCCGTCTTGCACCATGTCTCGCCAGGGCACGACACCGAGGATGCTGATGTTCATCACGACATATAGACAGCCCACCGCGAAAATGGATAGCAACAACGCGCGCGGAATGTTGCGACCGGGGTCTTTAATTTCATCGCCCAGAAAGCAGACGTTGTAATAGCCCCAATAATCGTAGGCGGCGATGAGCATGGCTCCGCCTAAAGCGTGGAAAAGCGAGGGGGAGAGGAGAAACGCGTCGGGCGGAAAGTCGAAGGCCTGCCTGGCATTAAAGTGGGTGAGTCCGACAAAAATGATCCATCCGATGGTTCCCATCACGCCGATCCAAAGCAACTGGGTAAGGCGCGAGATGGCGGTGATACGGCGATAGAGAAGAAAGGCGACGAATGCGCAGACGCCTATGGCGACGAGGGTGGCGGGCATCGCGACCCATGTAACCTGGAGATCGCCCAGCAGCGAAAGGTGAGCGGTGATGGTGCGGCTGGACCAGACGTGTTCCAGGCGAGGAAAGAAAAACGCGGCGTATTGCGAGAATCCCACGGCGCCCGATGCGATTGAAAGAGGAGCACTAAAGGAAAGCTGCCAGACAAAGAGAAACGACATGAGCCGGCCGAGTTTTTGCGGGCCATAGATTTCTTTGAGAAAGCGATAGGATCCGCCGGACCCCGGCATGGCCGCGCCGAGTTCGGCCCATACGAGGCCATCGCAGACGGCGAGAAGTCCGCCGAGCAGCCATCCCACCATGGCCTGAGGGCCGCCCATTGCGGTCATGATCAGCGGGATCGTAATGAATGGACCGACGCCAATCATGTCGATCATGTTCAGTGCGGTAGCGGAACCGAGGCCGATGCCACGGACAAGTTGCGGCTTGCTGTCGGCTTGACCGGCGGGCGAAGTTGTCATCGGATAGGTCGATGGCCAATGGTCGGGAGTGGGTGGCGAGGTAGTTGGCGATCGGGCACAGGTCTCGACGGTTCGAAATACCGCGCTCTAAGTAGTTTTGTCATCTTTAAGCGAAGCGAAGCACCGCTTTTCTCGCCACGAATGTTTCGTACGGCAAAGCAAATGTCCGAACGACAGACGATCCACGACAAGGAACCAATCTACCGACTGCCGATTAAATTCACAAACAGCCGCACAGCTCCTGGCACTCCCGCCGGCAACTGCCGGAAGAAAGCGTATCCCGTATAGATATAGGTACCCTGGCCATACTTTGCCACCAGCAAGCCGCCCTTCTTCTCGCCTTCGCCGGGATCATGCGATTCCAGCAGCGGAATAAAGTTCGGGTCCCACTGCGACATAAAGTAGAGGCCGCGTTCTTGTACCCAGCCTTCGAAATCCTTCTGCGTGATTTCATTTGGAGAGTGAAAAATCTTGTTGGTGGGATCGAGAATCTTGACCGGCGCCTCCTCGACGGAGACGCGGTCGCGGCTGAGAGTTGCCGGATACGGAGTGAGTTTGGCAGCGTTGAAGTCGCCAGCAGCAGCGTTGTACTGAACGACGAGGCGTCCGCCTGCCTGCACAAAGTCAAGCAGACGCCTGTTGTTTGCCGTCACATCCTTCTGCGTATCGTAGGCTCGAATGCCGAGGACGATGGTTTGGTACTGGCTCAAATTTTCGGAGGCGAGTTTTTCGGGAGCAATTAACGTAACGTCCATGCCGATCTGTTGCAGCACTGTGGGGATTTCATCCCCCGCACCCATGACGTATCCGACTCTCAGGCTCTTAGGGGTCTTGACAGCAACAATACTGACGCGTTGCAGAGCGGGCTGATAGTAAAAAAATGTGCCGAGATCGTCACGCGTCACGACCGAATAGCCTTCCGCAAAACTGGCTTGGCCACTTTTCAGGATAGCCTTGATTTCCGTTCGTCCTTCGCTGCGATTGTGCGGCTCGACGGTGAAGTTTGCACGACGCTGATCGCCACGGTCCTGAAAATCAAGTGTTTCTTTAGTTGGATCGACACTCCAATTCTTAG
>Ga0302192_10001898_pt1 | contig 13146 bp, 10 predicted proteins | sample II_Bog_E3_2_FD_200230 | JGI IMG/M metagenome (GOLD analysis project Ga0302192, IMG submission 200230) | Peat permafrost microbial communities from Stordalen Mire near Abisko, Sweden - II_Bog_E3_2 | ecosystem: Environmental > Terrestrial > Soil > Wetlands > Peat | place: Sweden: Abisko...
GCATGGAGCGGGCGCTCGATGGTTCGCCGACGTTGGTTCCCATCGACGAAGCCTGGCTCTTCCTGAAACATCCGGCATGGCGTGACAAGATTCAGGACTGGCTCAAGACGCTGCGCAAAAAGAACGCCGTGGTCCTGCTCGCAACGCAGAGCATGGCGGATGTAAAAGAGTCGCCGATTGCATCGGCGATTCTGCAAAGCACGGCAACGAAGATTTATCTGCCAAACTCCGAGGCAGGCAACGAAGGAATGCGCCAGTTCTATGAGTACGCCGGACTCAACAGCCGGGAGATTGAGCTGCTTCAGACTGCGACACCAAAGCGCGATTACTACATCGTACAGCGGCTTGGGCGGCGCATGATCTCCTTCCGCCTCGGGCCGGTGGCACTGGCGTTTCTCGGCGTCTCTGGCCAAAAGGATCGGGCGCGAATCGACGCCCTGGCCGAGGAGTTCGGCGAGGGCTGGATCTCCGAGTGGATGCGGGAAAGAAAAGTTGAACGAGGATGGATCGAATACTACAAAGGAGGAAAGAACCATGCAGTGCAAATGGCTCGCTAAAAGCGCAACTGCAATCGTCATGGTCGCCCTGATGGCGGCTGAAACCGTCAACCCTGTCCCGGCTTATGCGGGGGTGCCGGGCGTGTTCGCAACCGAATACACGCAAATTCTCAACTACCTGCAATTGATTGGCTCGCTTGAAAAGCAGGTGTTGATGGTTGAGAACCAACTCACTCAGATCGCGGATATGGCCAAGCATGGCGTCACGATTACCAACCAACTCTTCGGGACCGTGGCATCGGATATTTCCAATCTCAATCAGATTGTGAAGACGGGCCAGTCGCTCTCCTATACGATGAGCAATCTGGACGGAACTTTCCGACTCCGTTTCCCCGGCTACTCTTCGTCCACCAACTACGGCCAGTCGTACCAGACATGGAGCCAGACAAGTCTTGACAGTACTCGCGGAGCCTTGAACGCTGCCGAGCTACAAAACTCGCAATTCAGCAGTGACCAAGCATTGCTGAAGACGCTGCAAGGCCAGAGCCAATCGGCATTTGGCAGAATGCAGGCCATCGAAGTCGGAAACCAGATTGCGGAGAATCAGGCTGAACAGTTGATGAAACTTCGACAATTAATGATGGCCGACATGCAGAGCAAAGCATCCTATCAGGGAGCGCTCGTTCAGGCGGAGGCAACAAGGCAGGCAAACTCCGACTTGTTCTTCGGCCAAACTCAAATGACGAGCGACGGGGTCACATTTTAGGAGTATGCGATGAAGAAAACCTACGTTTGCGTTATCGGTGTGTGCCTGATGCTCGTGGCTGGATGCAGGCATGTCGAGCCAAGTCCGATTGTGACAGCCTTTCGCAATGCTGGGGGTGGCGATCCTGACCATGCCACGCCGGAAAGCATTTCTGCGTTCCTCGCTAAACGCGAGGAACTCCGTAAGCAACTGACTCCGCTCTGCAAACAAAAGAGCACGAATGCTCCTGCTGATTGGGCCACCACAGATGAAGGGAAAGTTTGCACAGGAAACACAAGTGCCAATTTTGCAGGCAAAGTGACATTCAAGTCGGATGGTGTGGCATTTTGAGGTGATCTATGGCGCGTAGGCGAACCATTCTCGGTGTGGCGGCTGTGGCTCTTGCTACGGCCGCCACAGCTCATGCTCAGGCCCCCGTCGATGTGGGCGGAACATTTCAACAGATTGAGCAGGCGGCGAACGCATGGATTCCCACAATCATGCAGGAAGCCTCCTTCCTGTTCTACGTCTTGGCCACGCTGGACTTCGCCTGGGGTGCGCCGCAACTGCTTCGGGAGCACGACTTCAACGGCTTGTTCCTGAGTCTGATTAAGAAGTTACTGGTCATCTCCTTCTTCTACGCCGTTCTCATCAATGGCCAGACCTGGATACCAGCCATCGTGAACAGCTTCGCCCAACTCGGCGCAAATGCGGCGGGAGTTCCGCAGGCTCAGAATCCATCCGACATTATGGCTCAAGGGCTTCAAGTAGCCTCGGACCTGTTCACCAAGGTTTCCGGTACAGCTCTCCTTACTCAGCCGGGTAGTGCGATGGCCACCATACTGGCCGCCTGCATCGTTCTCGGTTCTTATCTCATCATTACGCTTCATTACGTGGTCACGAAGCTCGAAGCGATTATCGTGATGTCGGCGGGCTACATCTTCCTTGGCTTCGGTGGTAGCCGGTGGACTTCGCCTTACTTTGAAAGGTACATTTCTCTTGCGGTCAGTACCGGCGTCCGCCTGATGCTGATTTACCTCATGCTGGGCGTATTCAAGACGATCTCGAACAACTGGATTGCGACGATGAACGGCTATACCGCCGATCAGCCCATCACTCAAATCTTCCCGACGTTGATGTCGATGCTGCTGTTTGCCTTCGCGTCCTGGATGATTCCGAAGATGGCGGCATCGATTGCCTCGGGAACTCTTGGCTCAGGCGCGGCGGACCTGGTCGGCATGGGCGCGGAGATTGGCAAGGCGGCTGCGCTCGGCGCGGCCACGGTTGCCGTGGTTGCGGCAACCGGAGGGACCGGAGCCATTGCTGGCGGCGCGCTGGCGGCAACGGAAACAGCAGGCGCAATGGGAGGAGCTGAAGTTGGCGCGGAGGCCGCCTCGGGCGCTGCCTCCGCCGCCGGTGGAGTGGGTGAAGCGGCAGCGGAGACGGCCAGCGCGCCAGCGCCGCCGGTTCCTGCCACTGAAGCGGCTGGCTCCCCCAGTTCGCCTCCCGCTCCGCCGCCGCCGTCTCCAGCGAACGGGCCGTCCGAGACTGCCGCTCCTCCAGCCCCGCCGTCCTCGGCCAATAACCTTCAGAACTTGGCGCGACACGCGAGCAACGTCAACGTCCCGCACGATGGCAGCGGTCACGCGCCATCGGCACAACTGCGAATCGAGAGGGAGGAATAACCAGTGCCAGAAACAGCTATACCCCAAACACCTTATGTTCGCGCCCGTCAGGAGTGGGATGAACGGTTTGGCGACCAGATCAAGAGCAAGAATAACTGGCGTCTGGTGGCGTTCATTGCGATGGGAACGACGTTCTTTTGCGTGGCCGGCATGGTCGCCATCGGCTATCGCTCGAATACGGTGCCCTATGTCGTCGCGCTCGACGATGTAGGGCGGGCGGTTCCGGTCATCCCGGCCAAACAGGTCGCGGTCAAGGATGTGCGCCTGCAAGAAGCGGTGGTCGCGCGATGGATCACGGACCTGCGGACGGTCGTCACGGATGCGGTGGCCCAACGACGCCTGGTTGATGAGGTCTATGCACAGACCGGGAAAAACTCCCCGGCGTCGGCCACTATCACTGAGTTCTACTCGAAAAGCTCGCCCTTTGACCTACTGACGAAGGAGACCGTTGATGCTTCGGTCGAATCCATCGTCCAACAATCTTCCAAAACCTACGAAGTGGCCTGGACGGAAGTGACCCGCGACCTGAGCGGCAGTCTTGTGGCCACTCATCGCTATCGGGCCTTTGTCTCGGTGGTGACGCAAGAGGTTACGGACGCAAGACAGGCATTGGTCAACCCGCTCGGCCTCTACGTCACGAACCTGACCTGGGGCGAAGTGGTCACGACGGGCGGTGACGCTCAAATCGGAAATGCCCAATCAGTGAATGGAGGTAACAACAGATGAAGTGGCTCGCGGCAATCATGATGGCAACCGAAATAGCGAGTGCGGCGGTGGGCGTGGCTGCCTGCGCCCAAACCGCTCCGGCGCTCACGCCACAGCAAAAGCAAGAGCTGTCTACCTACAACTTCAAAGGCGCAGAAGCGGCTTTGGAGACACAGGATATTCAACCAGCGTCGAAGCCCAGCGCGCTGACTCCGATTCCTCCATTGAAGGTTCCTCCAATCACGAGCCGGAGTCTACCGGCTCAGTCTTCCCCTGCTGGCGCTCCGGCGGACAACGGCTCTGAGGTTCCGCTCAACTGGAGACCTCCTCACGCGGAGCTGAACGCGGCAGCGGTCAGCGCGGCGGAGGTTTCCCGTCAATGGGAGACCGGAGTCGCCATGCCCACGTCCGGCGCGGACGGCAAGGTGGTTTACATCTTCGGCCAGGGAATGCCCGTCTTGGTCTGCGCTCCGCTGCGGGTCTGCGCAATCGAGCTGCAGGCTGGCGAGCATCTCGAAAGCCAACCCCAGATCGGCGATTCCCGCCGCTGGGAGATTACCCCTGTCCTCTCCGGCTCCGGCCTGGATGAAACGCCGCTGCTGATCGTGAAGCCGATTGAGGCGGGTCTTGAAACCAACTTGATCGTTTCCACGGACCGCCGAACCTACGTCTTCCGGCTCGTCTCCGATCCCACGCGCTATGTCTCCCGGCTGGCCTTTCAATATCCTGGCGAGGATGCCGCAAAGTGGGCGGCGTTCCAAGCTCGCCAAGACGCGGCAAAACGCGATGCCGCGGCAGTGGCGGAGCAGGCGCATGAAAAAGACAAGCGGGCTGGCGTGGTGCCGCTGGCGGAGAACGCCCTCGACAACCTCTACTTCGACTACAAGCTAAGTGGGGACGCGGCCTACCGTCCCCAGCAAGTTTTTGATGATGGCCAGCACACCTATCTGATCTATCCGAACGATGGTCGGTTCCGTGAATTGCCAACGCTCCTGATTCAGGTGAACGGCAAGTCAGAGCTGGTCAACTTTCGCGTCGATGGCTCGCGCTATATCGTGGATCGGCTCTTCGACAAGGCGATCCTGGTCGTTGGCGTCGGCAAGAAGCAGACCCGCGTGACCATCACACGGGCGACACCCTACTCCGGTAGCACCGGCAAAAGGAGCTGAGCATGGCAATCACAGGAGAAAACTCCAAGCCGCTCGATCTTGAGAGCGCGGCAAGTGAGCAAAGCCAGGATGAGATCAGAGACGCGGCACAGACCGATAAGGTCGTGCGGGGCGTCAATGGCAGTCTCACCCCGAAGGCGCGCAAACTCCGTCCGCTGGCCGGGATCATTCTGATTGTTCTGGTCGTTCTGGCCGCTGCCTATATGCGGCATGGCCTCGCAAGCCGCAACAATAAGGCCAAAAAGCAGACAGAGACAGCACAGGTTGGCTCCGGCCCTGCCACTACGGTTGAAAAGGGGATGCTGTCTGACCAGGCGCGGAACGGACTGGACATAGGTCAATCCCACGTCCCGGCATCTGCCGCGCAGCGTTCTTCCATCGCTACCGGAGAGTTTCCGGCAGGCCGGTCAACCTTGATGACCGGGACGGGAACCGGAGCCCAAACCAGCTCCGTCCCTCCACTTGAATACCGGCAGACCCCGGCCTCGACCGCCGTCAACGGCTCTCTGTCGTTTGCCGAGCAGCGGCGGCTAGAGGAATACAACCGGGAACGCGAAGCGATGGAAGCGGCAACCTCCGTCAAGGGCAACCTGCCCAGCGAAGACAAAGAAAAGGCGTCGGCAGGGGCAGATCCACTCCAAGCAATCCAAGCCGCCCTCATCAATGCTCAGTTGGGAGGCCGCGCTGCACAGGGGAACCTTCCCCAAACCGCCAGCTTGTCGGCTGGCGGTTTGGGGCAGTCGGAGCAACGTACCGACTATGAGCGCCAGAACGATCAGGAGCAAAAAGCCAGCTTCGGACAGCAGCACGGTAAGCAGGAATCTGAGTACCTGGCCAGCACTCGGAAGCCCGCTCTAAGCCGGTATGAAATCAAGGCCGGATGGCTGATTCCGGCTGTGCTGGAGCAGCAACTCAACTCCGATCTGCCGGGATTGATCCGAGCACTCGTCCGTGAAAATGTGTATGATTCTTCTACTGGCAGGTACATTCTAGTACCGGCTGGAAGTACACTGGTGGGGATCTACAATTCTCACGTCGGGTATGGTCAAAACGCCTTGCAAGCGGTTTGGCGGCGCGTTATATTTCCTGATGGAAGCAGCCTTTCGCTCGGCGGCTTTGAAGGGGACGACAGCACTGGCGCGGCAGGGTTTCGAGACCAAGTGAATAACCACTGGGGCCGAATCCTTTCAGGCGCTCTGCTCACGTCGCTTTTCTCTGCCGGGATCGAGGTGAGCCAGGGGACGAACTCCTCGGTTTTGCAATCACCCAGCGTCGGCCAGACGGTGGGCCAGGCGGTCGGTCAGCAGGTCGGCCAACTGGGAGTCGAGGTAACGCGCCGGAACCTGAACATTCAGCCGACGATTGTCGTCAGGACGGGTTACAGGTTCTTTGTAAGGGTTGAGAAGGATATTCCGTTCAACGGCCCTTACTCTCCGGCGAGGGACTCATTGCCGAGAGCAGAAAGTGGGTCTCGACAGAGATCAGAATTCAGCCTTGGAAGGGTATACAGTGGCAGTCAAGAAGGCAGCGAAGACGGCAGCGCGGAAAGTGAACCGCGAGGGGCAGCGGTGGACGGACGACCGTCCGGGAATGACGCTACGCCTCCCCATTGATCTGCGTGAAGCAGTCACCGAAGAGTCTCGCGTAAAGGGCGATCTGGCCAGGATCGTCCTTTTTGCGTTGAGCCATGTTGAGCGCGACAAAGTTGACATCATGCAGACCCGCAAGGCCGGCATGGAACTCACCAACCCCCAGCTCCTCCATGTCGGCGCAGAAGCCCGCAACAAACTCCGGGAATGGGCTGAAGCGGAAGGCGTCAGCGTCAACGCCATAGTCGTCAGCGTCCTCGAAGAGTTCTTCAAGCGCCTCAAGAAGAGCAAGGCGCTTCGGGAAGAACTGCGGCTGGAGATTCGAGCACACCGCGGGTTTATGCCAAGCTGAAACACTTATGCTAAAGCACAACTAAGCGGTTTGCTGCATTTGCTCATGCGTTTCGCCCCTATAGGAACGGAACTCATGAGCAAACTGAAATTGACTGCGATTGAGCAATGACATCCGGCTGCAAAAGCACACCATTCTTTGCAACTGGCCGCAAAATATAACCACAAACGATGAATAACCTACTCCGGCTTGAATACCAGCACCTTTGCCGTTGTTCCTCCAAGATGAGGTACTGCCACAAAGAGACGATTCAATTCGGAAGAGTAAAACGCCGTCTTGGCAAGCACTGCCGTGTCCACCGGTTCAAGCTGCTTGTAGCTACCATCTATCTGCGGCTGGTAGGTGTAAACTTCGCCCACACCTGCGGAAGCATAGATGCGACCCTTTGCCGCATCGTAGAAGAGAGAATCTACCCAGCCGCCGATTGGCAATCGATTCAACTCTTTGCCGGTATCAGTGTCAACAACAACGATGCTTCCGCGTACATCCGTATCGCGGCAGCCGACGAAGAGCCTATGGTGTTCAACATCGAGCGCGGAGGCCATGTTCTTTTTACCCTTTGACAGCGGCCAGGTTGCAATGACTGCCTTCTGCTTCAGGTCGATCACCGCAATGGAATTCGATTCAGGAAGATTGATGTAGAGCCTTCCCTTTGCATGGTCGAAAGTCATCGCCTCAAGGCCTGGAGCCTCTACGCGAATGTCGCCGACTTTCTCTTCGCGCACCGTGTCGATGATCGAAATCAAGGAATACTCTTTGCCAGCTTCATCTCCGCCATTGCTCACATAGAGGTATCCCGTCTGTTCCTCATAGCCGATGCCATCCGCATCGAGTTCGAGCTTGATCGATTTCACTTCGCGGAAGGTTGTGGCATCGAAGATGCGCAGCAAACCTAGTCCACCATCTGTCACAAAGAGACGGTTTCTATCTGCCCGATAGAAGACCGCATGAGGATTGCCAAAACCGGGAATCGTGTGCAGCACCTTTCCCGTCTTCAGATCCAGCACATCCACAGCCTTGTTGGCTTGAGGCGTGGTAAACAAGCGCTGGCCCTTCAGGTCCAGCGCCATGTGATCCGCATAAGGACCAGCGGGCACCTCAGGCATCTCGATGGATTGCACCAGTGTCAACGGCTGTTGGGCTAGTGTGAAAGAAGCGACCAACAGGCTGGATGCTAGCAACATACTACTGCGTAGATACATTCAAATGTCCTCTTGAGATGCGGCGCAGTTTGGTTTGCGCCGCATCTGTGTATGCCAACAGTCTTCTTAGAACGGCTCGTAAAGGGAAGGATGGTTATCGATGTCCACTTCTGTCCAGCTCTCATCCCAATGTTCTACAGTAAGCGACCAACGCGCTTTCTCGCCCTTCACGTATTCTTCGATATCCGGAAAGAGTTTGCGAATGAGCTGGCTGCGAGTGTACTCCGGCTTGGGCCGCTTCTCGGCGGGCGGTGCCACGATGACGATCGCAAAATCCCAAGAGGGGCTCAACTGATGAATAGCCCGCGTATAGACCGTTTCGCTGATGACCTGCCCGTGGGCCTTCTGATATTGCATGATGGGATAGTGAAATTTCTTATACAACGCAAGCCATTCATCCTGCTTGCCGGGAGGAACCTTGTAGAAATCCACCGACACGGTGTTCTTTCCATCTCCTGCACCAATCGTCGCCTGCGCACGGGCAAAGGAGGAAAGGACTGTTGGTAGCATGACAACGACCATCAATAACCACAGAGCTGTTTTGCGAGTCTTCGTAAGCATTCTGTCTCCTTGTTCTCTTTTTGATGTTTAACGGCTGGCCGGTTGCTCACCATTAAGGCCAACCGGCCAGGCACACTTTGCTTAAAATAGAATCTTCAAGCCAAACTGAATTTGACGAGAGGTGGTTTGTGTCTGGTCCACCACGCCCGCTCCATCGGCTGCGGAGCCATCTTGATTGAAGATGGTGCTGTTATCGAGTGGAGCGGCGAAGTTGCTCTTGTTGAGAATGTTGAAGAGTTCCGCGCGGAACTGCACACTGCCGCGGTCAAGGCCCGCGAGCTTGGAATTCTTCACGAACGAGAGATCGAGGTTGGAAAGGCCTGGCCCAACCAGTGCATTGCGCCCTTCGTTTCCAAGCCGCACGATCTGCTGTTGCGGACCAGTAGAGGTCTGGAACGTTTGCACTGGAGCGGAGAAGCATTGCAGTTTGATGTAGTTGTTGGGATTGCCGGGATTGACCAGCGACTTGCAGCCAGGATTGCGCAAGCGATCGGGATAGTCCCATGGGTCGGTGCTGTTCATACCCAGTGGATCACCCGCGATCAGCACGGAGAAGGGAGAGCCGCTGCTAGCCTGGTAGATAGAGCCGGCCTGCCATCCATTCGCCGCCCAACGAGCCCATGCAGAACCTGTCTTCAACTCTGGCGTATCCCAGAGAAGACTGATGACACCGTCATGGCTTAGATTGAAGTCGGAAAGGCCGCGCCGCGTCTTTGGATCGAACCACAGTGGCAGGCTGGAAGGCGAGTTCGCGAATTGGTCGCCTGCGATGGTCGAAGATCCTGTGTCGATACTGCGACCCCAGGTATACGCGCCACGGATTTGCAATCCATGACGGAACTGCTGCTCATATCCTGCTTGCAGACTGTGATAGTACGAGTCCGCGTCATAGGCGGTGCGATTGATGTCGCCCACACTTGGGTTCAGCACGGTTCCATTCTGATAGGCATCTCCCGAGGGCCAGATGTAGCCTGCATCCGTCTTGGTAGGCAATACGATGTTGGCGTCATCGGTGTGGTACGGCAGATGAGCCCCGCGCGATCCGACATAGGCGATTGTGAGTTTTCCGGTTGCCGCAACTTCCTGCTGCACATTCAGGTTCCAATTGTAAGTGAGACTACGCGGCGGACTGGGTTGGAAGTAGGATACGCGCTCGCTCACCAATGGGCCTTGGGCCACCGCGTTCAGAGCAAGGTTATAGGCAGAGGTGGCGAACGTTCCCGCTCCCGGATGAACCAGTGTTGGTGCGGTCGTATAGGGGGCCGATCCAGCGCCGCTGATCAAGATCGTGTAAGGCAAGGGCAGCACATCGTAGATGCCGAAGCCGGAACGAATGGCAGTCTTGCCGGTGCCGAACGGATCCCAGGAAACTCCAACGCGCGGCGAGAAATCCTTCAGCGTCGGGTTGTTGAAGTAGGGGCTGCCGAGGTGCATTTGTGTGTCTGTCATGTTGCGCAGCGTGGAAAGCCGCCCATGCACTTCTGTGGGTACCGTCGTTGCCTCGTAGCGCACGCCATAGTTGAGCGTCAGGTTGTGGCGAATGCGCCAATCGTCCTGAGCATAACCGCCGAAGAGTGTCTCCCGCAGGCCTCGCTCAGATTCTCCACTCGGCAATTGAACGCTATAGGCACGCGGAACGTTGGTCAGGAAGTCCTGCACGCTGGCAAATACGAAGCGTCCGTTTTGCGTGAAGTGCATGAAGTTGTTCGACTGCATCCGCTCTAGCGCCAGACCGAACTTGAAGGTGTGTCTACCGCGATTCACGAAGGCGTCATCATATAGCTGGAAGGAGTTCCAACCAATGACAAAGTTCGGAAAGCCGCCCACACCGCCATAGAATGTTGACCATGTCGGCACAATCAGAAACGGAGCGGGACGTCCTGGGACAGATCCCAACGAAGTATCCGCCGCCAACGCATTGATGGGATCGGAAGTGTTCGAGATTGCATGGTTACGGCTGAATCCGAAACGGACCGTATTCAAGAACGTGGGACTGAATACGTGCGTTTCTTCGATGCTGGTGAATGTGCGTGCGTCCTTGTTGACGAAGTGCAGATTATTGAGTGCATCGGGCTGCGAGAGATCGGTGCTGTCATAGAGAAAGGTGCCAGCCACGCTGTCGCGCGCGGAAAAGTGATGATCAATTTTTCCGGTGTAGAAGTTTTCATTTCCAATCTGATTGGTAGCGACACGATAATTACCGACATCTCCCGAAGCATCCACGCCGCCATTCGGAAGCGGCCAGAAGCCCAGATAGCGCGTCACAGCGGGGTCAACCGTGACAGTGCCCGAGGAAAGAAGGCCCTTACGCGCATTTTGTGTCGGCACACGGTCCGACTCCGATACTCCAAGCGCTTGGCGCAGACCTTCATAGTTGAAGAAGAAGAAGGTCTTGTCGCGATGAACCGGACCGCCCACTGTGCCGCCGAACTGATTGCGGCGGAAGGGCGCGATGGTGGCGGCGTCGAAATAGTTTCTTGCGTCCAGGGCGCTGTTGCGCAGGAATTCATAGCCGCTGCCGTGAAACTGGTTGGTACCAGAGCGAGTGATGGCATTGATTACACCGCCGGAGGTTTTTCCATACTCCGCGGAATAGTTTGTCGTGATGACCGAGAATTCTTGAACAGCATCGACGCCCGTGATTGTGCCCAGCACGCCGCCCGGAGCACCGTTGGTATAGTCGTTGAAGCTGACACCGTCGAGTCGGTAATTGTTCTGCTGCGGGCGCGTACCGGAGATGCTCATCTGGTTGCCGAATCCGCGCAACACACGATTGACATCGGAAGTTCCTGCTCCGCCGATGGTGGACTGATTGCGCACTTCGTCGGCGCCCGGCTGCAGTGTAATCAATTGCGACCAGTCGCGCCCGTTCAAGGGAAGTTCGCGGATGGTAGTGCTATCCACCACTTCGCTGAGGTTCGATGAGACCAGATCGATTTGAGCCGAAGTGTCTCGCACTTCAACTTGCTCATTGGCCGCGCCCACCTTAAGAACAAAGTTCACCGTTAGATTCGCGCCGACGGTCAGGGAGAGGCGTTCAGCATGTTCGCTTGAAAAACCGCTTGCCGTGATGCTTTCCGAGTATGTGGACGGCTGTAGATTGGCAACGGCGTAGAGTCCGGCAGCGTTTGTGCGCACCGTTCGCGTCACGCCGGTAGCGTCTTCAGTGAGCGTTACTTGAGCCCCTGTAATCGCGGCTCCGGATGGATCGGAGGCGAATCCCTGAATTGCGCCTCCAGCAGTTTGACTCATTGCAGGCGCTGAAAACGACAACGATAAGAACAGGGCACCTGCAAGATTTAGATGTTTGCGGACACTGGGATAGATGACATACATAGTGCAGTTCTCCTCTGAATAGAACGCATGAGGCACTCTCGCGCACGCGCAGAGACACGTGTCCTGGAGTGATCTCAATCAAATTGAATTGGTGGCTGGGCCTTAACCCAATAGAGCGCACAGAATTCCAGAGACAAGCGTCCCACAAAAGATCAGACGACTATTTTCTGGAAGATGCTTAGCAGGCCCGACAACACTTCGCGTCCAACTCAGCGCGCAGCGAGGAGCCGCGTCCAGCCAGAGTGGATGTCAATGGCGAAGTGATCGAGAATGCATCCTTGTTCATAGTAGGCATTATACATGACTGCAATATCGGGTCAAGACTGACTACTCTGCCATCGCTTCCAAGCAAGTCGGAGAACCTCACCTTGCCATCGAGCAGTGCGTTCAATCCCGTCGGGTGGGCCAAACCGAGACTGGCGCGAAGCGGCAGCACCTCACAGGGCGGGAAGACGGGCGAAAAAGGACGGGGCCTGCGTCGGCAGACCCCGATTGGAAGGCTTGGAAGTTGTGCGCTACGCGGCTTTGGCCTTTTTGGTTACCGTGGGCCGCGCCGGTTTTGATTGGGCTTTGGTGGCCGTCTTTTTGACGGCTTGCGCCTTCTCTTTCGCGGCAATCTCAGCTTTAACCTTCTGGGCAATGGCGTCGGTGTCCACTTTGTAATGCAGGGCGGCGTCTTTGAGCGCCTTGCCGGTCTCCGATTGCGTCCGGGCTGAGTGAAGAATGACCGTCTCAACCAATAGCTGTCCGAGTTCGCCTTCCTCGGCCTTGCGGATAAATGCGCCCATCAGCTTCCCGATGGAATCGGAGCCTTGCGCCTTCTTGATGCCATGATTTCGGGCAAGAACCTCGATGCGCCGTTCCTCCAACTGAGGCAGTAACCGCTCGACAATGAAGATCAGGTCGCGCTTGGTGAGGCGCACCGGCACAGCGGCGACGATGGCGGAAAGAACGCGCAAGCCTACGGCGTTGGCAATCGCCTCCTCGCGGCGCTGCTTTTCCTGCTCGGCCTTGATGCGCTGGTCTCCGGCTGGCCGCTGCTTCTTCGGGCGGTGTACGGGGCATTCGGGGTCAGCGCAGATTTTCCGAAGCTCCCCTTTCTCGGTGCCTTCGGTGACGATGGCCTCGGTCATGGATTTGCAGGTCTGGTACTCCGGCCAATCCCTGTGCTTCTTCCCGTTGGGGTCTTGCGGCTTGATTTCGATGTACTTGTTTCGGGGCAGCGCCGCGCTGCCTCCAACGGTGGCGGTTGTGGCCGGTCCAAAGGCCGATGAGATTTGTACCAGCTTCGGCTTGGCCGCGATG
>Ga0302192_10001906_pt1 | contig 13107 bp, 9 predicted proteins | sample II_Bog_E3_2_FD_200230 | JGI IMG/M metagenome (GOLD analysis project Ga0302192, IMG submission 200230) | Peat permafrost microbial communities from Stordalen Mire near Abisko, Sweden - II_Bog_E3_2 | ecosystem: Environmental > Terrestrial > Soil > Wetlands > Peat | place: Sweden: Abisko, Stordalen...
TGATAGGAGACGACTCCATCACGATTCGCCATAGCATTTCAGTCCCGCAGCAGAGCCCTACGCAAGGCGGCAATCTGCCGCCTCGCGGGACTGACGGTCGAAATTACCTTTTGTGTAAGGGGAGTGATTTCACCTCTTCTCAGTAACCTCTATCTGAATGAGGTAGACCGGATGCTGGAGAAGGCGGTGGACACCACGCGAAGGGGCAAGTCAACCAGCGTCCAGTATGCGCGTTTCGCTGACGATATGGTGATCTTGATCGACGCCGAGAGGCGGAGTGACTGGCTAGTGAAGGCGATAGACAAACGACTGCGCGAGGAGTTTGCGAAGCTCCGCGTTGCGATCAACGAGGACAAGAGTCGAATGGTGGATCTGAAGAAGGGAGAGAGCTTCACTTTCCTGGGATTTGAGTATCGGCGCATACTCAGCTTTAATCAGAAGTGGCGGCCATACTACGCGCCCAAGCTGAAGAAGCGGACAGCGCTGTACGAAAAGCTCAGGGAAGTCTTCCGACAGCATGTCAGCTGGCCCGTCGAGGTTGTGATTGCGAAAATCAATCCGATCTTGCGTGGCTGGGTGAACTACTTTCGGGTCGGTCATTCGAGTATTTGTTTTGGAGTGGTCAAACGCTGGGTAGAGGAGAAGGTTCGGCGGCACTTGATGCGGGCCCGGGGGCGAAAAGGCTTCGGCTGGACGCGGTGGAGTAGCGAATGGCTATATGGTCGGCTGGGATTGTTTAACAACTACCGGCTCATTCGATGGTCAAGCGCGAAAGTCGCCCCAGCACGATAGGTCACATAACTCTTGACACGAAGCAAACAGGTGCGCCCAGTGCGGGAAATCCGCACGCTGGGTGCGATGTGGCGGGGGCTGGAAACGGATTCACGGTCTTGCTACTGAGGCACTCCCAGAGGAAACGGGGAGCAACGGCTAGGCTGGGCCTACGGAACACCGCGCCAGTCCTCGACCCGACCGAGAGGTGTGACCATCATCACAGGATTGCCATATATTTTACCTTCTGGCTTCTCCCCCACCCTTGTGCAGATTAATCGTTGACAGGGCGGTCTCATGAATGGCCATTCTCCCGAAGTTTTTCCGCAGTGTACGTACTGTTACCTGCTTCAATTTCAACAAACGTGCAATCGCCAACATCAAATCATGATGCTTTGGAAGACCGGAATTGTTGAGCCGGGAGCTGTTTGGGTTCATAAACCAAAGGTCGTTGTTTGTATGTATGTTTTCTCCTATCTGCCCCTGGATTAGCGGAACGATGTTTGCCCAACCTTTAGGTCCGTGTGTCAGGGCTGCCGAAGGCACCGCGTAGCGAAAGCCGGCTTATCATCGGAAGTCGATTCTCTCATCTATGCGTGATCCTTATCGCGCTACTTGGATTGTTCGTCGATTATCGCCACGTCACGAGCCCGCTTCTCCTGTTGCTGCTTCTCTTCGGGCTTACGGCGCAAGCAGCTAGGGAAGAGACAGCAGGGATGCTTGCTCTTACCGTGACAGCTTCCTTTTCCCCCTGGCGACGACGGGGCGCGTTCATAGGCGCAGGCTTATTCCTGTCCGTGCTGCTCTCGCTGCCTGCGCTACTGACTCACGCCAACCTCAGAACCTTCGGGCTGGCTGCCGCCATTGGAATTGGCGCGCCTCTCTTTACGGTCGCACTCACAGTCATCAGTCGATCAGCCTTTGCCGCTCGAATGTTGTTGCTTCTCGTCTGGTTTGGCTACATCACGGCTTAGCAGGGAGTATGAAGGATTCTTGCGAGAATCCCGAAGATCGCTACAGAGAAACTTATAGGTCATATATCCCGACGTTCTCCGCATATTCCGCCGAGCATACAAGCGTGCGGTCCAAGAAGAACGTATGTCGCGACTAACATTTCGGCTTGTCGGAAGAAAACCGGCGTTCTCAACTGAGGAGATCAGGCCATAGCCGCCCCATCGTTCATGACCGATAAGGTGAACCTGCGTGGAACCGGCATATCTGTCTAACGTGCCTTCGATGACGGCACGGAGTTTCTTGGGACGCGCGGCGCTGATCTCGCCACGCTTCGCTCGCGCTTCCTGCGTCAACAGATACTCGTGTGCCACGTCGCGGAAGGGCCGGTTAAATACGGGAACGTCATGCTTGATGCGAAACCGCACGTCCGCATCCTGGTCGAAGGCGCGTTCACGCGCCGCTTCTTTATCAGAGGTTTTAAGCGAAACCGTCTTGTAGCGGTCGGCCTTCGGCATCTTCATGCGGCAGTACCACATCCGATGCTCCACATCGCCGCGCCGGAAGAGAATCAGGCCGGGTTTCAGCTCCTCTTTCTCGGTAACGAAGGACATATTGCCTCCTGCTGTTGATACCGTTCTGTGCAGTTTCCGTGTAGATTTTCTCTGCAAGCCATTGATTCTTCGTAGCTGTGCATACTTTGTATGGAACATTATAGAAAATTATGTTCTTTATTTCTAGTTATTTATGATATAGCTCTCATCCTGAGCGGAGATTGGCGCGTATTGTGCGCCAATCGCAGTCGAAGGACCTGCGGCTGTTCTGCTACGAACTTCTGACTCACCACGCTAGCACTTCGGATGCGGATTCTTGAACACAACCTCCACCGGAACCCAGTCTGAAAGCCGCTTCGCGTCCACTTCGGAATCTTCGGCGTGGCTGGTCAGGGACGACCGGGCGAGAGCCACGTCGATCTGTGTCTTTCCCTTCACGCAGTAAGCCGCCAGAAATGTCGACAGATCCTTGTCCGCCGCCGCCAGGTAGTCTGCGGGAAGGGCGCCTTCCGCGCCAGAAATATCCACCGGGGCCATAATCATCTTGTTCATCTGAGGCCCATTCTGCTTGTTTCCCGATGCGTCGAACCGAATCACGAGAATCGCTCTTTTCTCCAGTGCGTCAGGATTCGCCGTGAACTTCACCATCGGTATGGTGACCCCCGCCGGGTTCGGTTTTGCTGCCTGCGCGTCAAGCGTAATCCTGTAGGGAGCGCCCTTCCATTTCGGCCCAACCGGAATGCCGGAACCCTTGTCCCCCTGGTTTCCGCACCCGGCCAAAAGCACCAATCCCCCAATTGCCAACATGATGGCTTTTCTCAAGTTATCCTCCTCGTTCCAATCAAACGACGAGCAAGAATACCATTCCTTTGCCTCCCTGGAACAATCAGCGCAAAGACCAGTCGGCGCAACGGTCGGAACCACCCTGTCATAGACCTACTTCGACAATGCGCTAGCCTTGTGCAGCTTCCCGTTCTTCACCTCAAACCGCTCGCCTCGCCACACGATGGCGTTTCCGGCAAATCCCGCCACCCACACGCCCATGTGCACCACGTCCCGCAAAGGCAAAAGCCACAGGCTGGGCAGCGTCTGGTGGTCGCCCAACACCTCCGCGCCCACCATCATGCCCACCCCCAGCCGCAGAAAGAAGCACATCCCCAGCAGCCACAGGCTCACCGGACTCACTCCGCTGGCCAGCACATTCACGAGCGCCCAGCCCAGCCCGTGCGTAAAAATCAGCCCCGCGTAACCCGCGGGCGTGGCGTCGCGCACGGTCCTCGCCCAGCGCAACTGGTGATCGAGGAACGCGCGCCAGTTGTAAGCCGCCACGCTGGTCTCCACCACTTCCGTGGCCAGCGCCACCCGGTAGCCGGCGCTGAAAATCCGAACGCCCAATTCGTTGTCATCGGCCAGGTAGTCCACCAGCGGTTCCAGTCCGCCGATCCGCTCCAGCGCCTCGCGGCTCACCGCCAGTGTCGAACCGAGACCGTAGCTCAGCCCGCCTCCCAGCAACCAGGAGGCCAGCACCCCGGCCTGAAAATCGGTGGCAATGCCCAGCGCCTCCAGCCGCGACGGCAGCGTGCCATGGGCCCGTCCGCGATAGAGCGCCGTCACCATGCCAGTCTTCTTTTGTGCTTTTCCGTGCCTCGAAGCAGCGCCCAGTTCCGCCTCGGGTGAGAAACAAGCCATCACCCGCTCCAGATAGTGCGTGGAAACGGTAATGTCGGAGTCGTTGATAAGCAGATAGCCGTAGCGGGCGTGCGCGGCCAACTGCACCAGCACGCTGACCTTGCCGTTGGTTCCCAGCCTCTGGGGGCACTCGACCAGCCGGATAGCCCGCTCCGGAAACTCGGTCTTCAACTGCTCGACGGCCGCGGCGGCTGGGTCGTCCTTGGAAGCCACCCCGAAGAGCAGCTCGAACTCACCCGCGTAACTCTGGCGGCAGTGGCTGCGGAAGGCGTCCAGCATTCCCGGATCCACGCCCTTGAGCGACTTCATCACGCTCACGCCAGGTGCAAAGCTCGCCATCGGAACGCGCCGGGCCTTCAGAAAAACCCGCGCGGCCAGCATCGCCGCCACAAAATAGCCCATGCAAGCCACGGTCAGCACCGTGGTCAGAATCTCCACGGATTGGGCCAACGCGTGCGGCATCATTCGGTTAGTTTAGCGGAAACAGTGAACAGTGGTCAGTTGATAGATGTGGCGACTCTATCGGCAAGCGGAAATCTGGCGGCCCATTTAATCAGAGTGATTGACGCACAACTCAGCATTTGCGGCGGTGCCGACTGTCCACTGACCACTGACCACTGTCCACTGTTACTCGTACCGCAGCGCCTCAATCGGGTCCAGATTCGCCGCTTTCCACGCCGGATAAATCCCGAACAGCAAGCCGATGGTGCAGGAGACGCCGAATCCAATCAACACCCACACCGAGGAGATGGTGGCAGGCAGGCCGATGGGCAGGAAGTAGACAATCCAGGTCAGCACCGCGCCCACAATCACACCCACCACGCCGCCCACGGCGCACAGGGTTATAGCTTCTGTGGTGAACTGGGTCAGAATCATTTGCTTGGTGGCGCCGATGGCCTTGCGCACTCCGATCTCGCGCGTCCGCTCGGTCACCGAAACCAGCATGATGTTCATCACGCCCACGCCGCCCACCATCAGGCCCACGCTGGAGACGGCGACCATGAACCCGAACAGTCCGCCCGTGATGCTGCCCCACAGCTTGGTCAGTGAGTCGGGTCCGAAGATCTCGAAGTTGTCTGCTGCCTCCACTTTCACCCTGCGGCGAACGCGCAGCATCTCCCGAATCTCCTCTTCAACCAGGGATTTGTTCTTGGGATCGTCGTATTTCACGCTGACCCACAGGTCCAGGACCTCCGGATGCAGGCTGTGGAAGGTTCCCATGGGAAAGATGATTTCGTTGTCGTTGGCGTTCTTGCCGCTGCCGAAGGGCTGCTTCTGCTTGTCGAAGACGCCGATGACGGTGTAGAGGCCGGTGGCGACATTCACTTCCTTGCCGATCGGGTCCTCGCCGTTCACAAACAGCGATTCCGCGGTGTCGTAGCCCAGGATGCACACCGCCGCATGGCGCTGGTCTTCCTCGTCGTTGAACATTCGGCCGGCCTTCAAGGTGAAGTTTGACACGTCCGCCACCTGCGCCGTGTCTCCACTCAGAATGGCGCCCGCCACCTTATGGCCCTGGTACTTCACGCTCACGTCGCCCACGCCGAACTGCTTGGTGTAGCGGCGTCCTCCGTCAGCGGCCACCACGTGGGGCAGCGTGCGCAGGGCATAGACATCTTCGAGCGTCAGCTTTTTGCGCGTGAGCTGCTCGGTGGTGGGGCGCACCCCGATCACCGGGATGTGGAAGACCCAGAAGACATTCGATCCGAACGAGTCGGCAAAGTCCGCCACCCGGTTATTGAGTCCGTTGATCACCGACGAGATGACGATCACCGTGGTCACGCCGATCACGATGCCCAGGATCGTCAATCCCGAGCGCAGCTTGTTCGCCCTCAATGTATCGAGGGCCATCTTCACGGATTCGCGGGTTTGTCCTTGCGCCATGGCACACCTAGCTAACAGCTAACAGTTAACAGCTAACAGTTCTTTGTAGACTGGTCCTTCAGGGATTCCAGAAATGCGAAAACCATCTTCCCTACTTCGTGCGATAAACTCTCTGCTTCGTTGAGCAATTCAGGCTTCCCGAATTGGAGCACGCGCGCAATTTCCAGTTGCGTCTGCACTTCACAAACTGAACCACGTGCAATCCCGAGAAACTGTCGAAATTCTCCGGGGCTTAATCTTCCCTGTCCCTCGGCGATGTTACTTGGAACGGAAACCGCCGCGCGTCTGATCTGGCTGGTTAGGCCGTAAACTTCCTCGCGTGGAAAACCCTGCGTCAAGCGATAGATCGTGACCGTCAGCTGCATTGCCTTCTGCCATACCTGCAAGTCCCGAAACGATTGCGACATATGCACCCTCGTGCAGCTAACAGCAAAAAGTGAAAAAACACCAACGCACTACTGCAAATTCTCGACGATCAAGTACGGCTTGCCGATTATTGGTGGCGGCAACTGTTAGCTGTTAGCTGTCAGCTGTCCACTGCATTTACAGCTCCGCCCTCAACGCCACCACCGGATCCAGCTTTGCCGCCTTGCTGGCCGGATACACTCCAAAGAAAATGCCGGTCGCCGTGGCCATGAACAGGCCCAGAATCACGCTCCATAGCTGCACGCTGGTCGGGAATCCGATCACCACCGTAATCAGCTTGGCCACCATCACCCCGCACAGCACACCGATCACTCCGCCCACCAGGGCCATGGTTGCGCTCTCTATCAGAAATTGCAGCAGCACATCGCGCTGCCTGGCCCCCAGCGCCTTGCGCACCCCGATTTCGCGGGTCCTTTCCGTCACGCTCACCAGCATGATGTTCATGATCACAATGCCGCCCACCACCAGCGAAATGGAGGCGATGCCGATCACCACGTCAAAGAAGATCGAGGAAAACTGCTTCCACAGATCCAGGAAGGTGTCGTTGGTCTCGATCTCGAAGTCGTCCGGCTGGCCCACCGCGTTGTGGCGCCGCGCGCGCATCAGAGCGCGCACCTCATCCTTGGCCCGCTCCATCGATTCGGCGTTGTTGGCGCTGGCCCTGGCGTAAATGTTGATTGAGTCGTTGTAGCCGTAGATCTGCTGATAGGTGGAGAGGGGCACAGCCACCCAGTTGTCCTGCGACTGGCCCAGCATCTTGCCCTGCCGGTCGCCCACTCCCACCACGGTGTACGGGATGCCGCCGATACGAATTTCCTTGCCCAGCGGATCGCCATCCCCCAGCAGGTTGTCCACAATGTCGTAACCCACAATCGCATTGTGGGTGCCCTTGTCGTCGTCGGTTGGCGTAAAACCCCGGCCCAGCGCAATGTCCAGATTGTCCAGCGAGATCATCGTCCACGTCAGGCCGCGCATGTCGGTGTCGGTGCTGGAGTGCCCGTTGAAAACCACGCTGGCCGTGCGGTCCAGACGCACGCCAATATCGCCGCACTCCGTGCAACTGTCCTGGATCGCCTTGTAATCCTCGATGCGCAGGATCTTGCGCTTCTGAAACTTGAAATACTCCTCGGCGGAAAAGATCACGCCGGGCATCTGCTGCACCGTGAAGACATCGGCCCCATGGTCCACCAGCTTGGTGCTCACATACGTGTTCGCGCCGTTCACCAGGGTGATGACCATGATGACCGAGGCCACGCCCATCACCACCCCGATCAGCGTCAGAATGGTCCGCAGCTTGTTGCCCCACAAGGATTGCAGCGCGAGTTTGAAGGCCTCAGTGAATTGCATGGTCCTGCTTTCCTCTGGCAGAGATGGGACTGAATCGCTTCATTTCTCCCCGGTCCCAAGGAAAAATGCGCAAGAATCGGGGTCTGCGGCGTCCTCGCAGGCTCCGGCCCGGCTCCTCCAGTGTACGAGTTGTCGTAAGCTCCGTATTTCTATGGACGCAGCTCGACCCCCTCAGGCCGCGTCCCGAGTCGAAAATCGGGCGCAACCTGTGCGTCCCTGCTCTTGGAATACGCAGGTTTTCCGGCTCAGGTTCCGGCGTACCCCGCGAAATCCACGCCAAACTCACCCTAAACCGCGATTTTTCAGGAACTTTTTCGCCCTTGCCGGGCGTAGCATACAGCGGTACAGTTTTCATCCCCCGTTTTGAACCCGAATTTGCAACTGTGAGTGCCACGGAGGCCCAATGATTCGCGTCCGCTCCTTGCTTGTGCCCGTTCTGCTCGTTCTCGCCAGCCTGTTTTCCGTTTCCTTCTCGGTTCAGGCTTCTTCCGCGCAGGCCCCCCTCCTGCTCCGCAACCCTTCGCTCTCCCAGAACATGATTGCCTTCCGCTACGCCGACGACATCTGGACCGTTGCCCGTCAGGGTGGCGAAGCGGAGCGCCTCACCTCCAACGGGAAGGTAAGCGCCGGCCCCATCTTCTCGCCCGACGGCGCCTGGATCGCCTACTCGGCCCACCTGCGCGGCAACACCGACGTCTACGTCATCCCGGCCGACGGCGGCGTGCCCCGCCGCATCACTTGGCACCCGGACGGCAGCTCCGTCGTGGGCTGGTCCCCCGATGGCAAAGACGTCCTCATCGTCAGCGGCGAGGCCAGCTATCGCCACTTCCTCAAGCTCTTCCGCGTCCACGCCGACGGATCCGGCGTCCCCGAGCCGTTGCCCCTCCCCTCCGGCTTCCAGGGCTCTTTCTCGCCCGACGGCCAATCCATCGCCTACCAGCCCCTCACCAAGTGGCAGCCGGCCTGGAAGCGTTACGTCGGCGGCCAAACCACCCCCATCTGGATCGTCAACCTCAAGACTCTCGACCTGGTCAGGGTTCCCCGCGAAAACTCCAACGACTCCAACCCTGTTTGGGTCGGAAACTCGGTCTACTTCCTCTCCGACCGCGAAAGCTCGGAAAAAAACGCCGGTCCCGTTTCCCTCTACCGCTACAACACCGCCTCCAAAGAAGTCACCCAGGTGGTTCCCAACACTGGGCTTGACCTCAAATCCTTCCAGGCCGGTCCCGGCGGGCTCGTCTATGAGCAGTTCGGCTCCATCCACCTTGTCGATACCGCCTCCAACGCCGACAAGACGGTCTCCATCCAGGTCCACGGCGAACTGGCCAACTTGCTTCCGCATCTCGCCAGCATCCCTGCCGAGGAAATTCAGAACGCCTTTCTCTCGCCCACCGGTGCCCGCGCTGTCTTTGAGGCGCACGGCGAAATCTTCACCGTCCCGGCCGAGAAGGGCGACACCCGCAACCTCACCCAAACCCCCGGCGTCGCCGAGCGCAGTCCCTCCTGGTCGCCGGACGGCAAAACCATCGCCTACTTCTCCGACGCCTCCGGCGAGTACCAGCTCTACCTGCACGACCAGACCGGCTTCAAGCCGCCCACCGTCATCGACCTTGGCCCCCAGCCCAGCTACTTTTACGGTCCCGCCTGGTCGCCGGACTCCAAGCGCATCGCCTACGCCGACAAGCATCTGCGCCTCTGGTATGTGGACGTGCCCGCGGGCAAGCCGGTGCTGGTGGATACAGGCGTCTATGGCAGCTTCGGCGCCGACTTCGGTCAGGTCTGGTCGCCGGATTCCAAGTGGCTCGCCTATCACCGCGACCTCGACAACCAGCTGAACGCCATCTTCCTCTACTCGCTCGAGACCCACAAATCCACCCAGGTCACCGACGGCATGAGCGACGCCTCCAGCCCCTCCTTTGACCCCAACGGCAAGTACCTCTACTTCCTCGCCTCCACCGACGATGGCCCCTCCCGGGCCGGCATCGATCTCTCCTCCCTTGACCGCGCCCAGACCACCGCCGCGTATGTCGTGGTGCTGGCCAAGGACGGCGCTTCCCCCGTTCCCCCCGAAAGCGACGACGAAAAGATCAAGGATGCCGACAAGAAGGACGACAAGAAGGACGCCGATAAGGACAAGAACGACAGCGACAAGAAAGAAGCTGAGAAGAAAGACGAAGCCAAAAAAGACGACACCGCCAAATCAGGCGACAAGGATAAGGACAAAGACAAGGAAGAGAAAAAGCCCGTCGAGGTCAAACTCGACCTTGAAAAAATCGGCGACCGCATCCTCTCCCTGCCCATTCCGGCGCGCAACTACGGCGGAATCGCCGTGGGCAAAACCGGCGTCCTCTATCTCTTCGAAACCGCTCCCTTCGGCCGTCCCAGCAACGAGGGAGGCGGTCCCGGCATCCGCGCCGTCTGGCGCTTCACCCTGGAAAAACGCCAGCCTGAAACCGTGCTCAGCGACGTGGACGCCTTCAACATCTCCTACGACGGGTCCAAGGTGCTCTACGCGCGCAAGGGCGGATGGACCATCGCTTCAGCCGACGATCTGAAGCCCGGCAGCGACTCCCCCGGCAAGCCGCTCAACCTCGGCAACATGGAAACCGTCATCGACCCCCGCGCCGAGTGGAAGCAGATCTACCACGAAACCTGGCGCATCGAGCGCGATTTCCTCTACGACCCCCACACCCACGGCCTCTCGATTCCCAAAATCGAGGCCAAATACAAGCCCTATCTCGACGGCCTCGCCTCCCGCTCGGAGTTCACCTATCTCTCCAACGAAATGCTGGGTGAAATCACCATCGGCCACATGTTCGTGGGCGGCCCGCACATTCCCGACAACGCACCCAAAGCCGGCCTGCTGGGCGCGGACTTCAAGGTAGAAAACGGCCGCTACCGCATCGCCAAAATCCTCGGCGGCCAGAACTGGACCCCCGGCCTGGCTTCTCCCCTCACCCTCCCCGGCGTCTACGTCAACCAGGGCGACTACCTGCTCGCCGTCAACGGCCGGGAACTGCACTCCGCCGACAATCTCTATGAATTTTTCGACGGCACCGCCGGCAAGCAGACCCTTCTCCGCGTCGGCGTCACCCCCGAGGGCAAGGACGCCCGCGACGTCACCGTGGTTCCCATCGGGGACGAGGACGGCCTGCGCAATCTTGACTGGATCGAAGCCAACCGCCGCAAGGTCAGCGAACTCTCCGGCGGCAAGGTCGCTTACGTCTACATGCCCAACACCGGCGGCTCCGGCTACACCAACTTCAACCGCTATTTCTACTCCCAGCTCGACAAGCAGGCGCTGGTCCTCGACGAGCGCTACAACGAGGGCGGCTTCATCGCCGATTACATCGTCGATGCCCTCAAGCGCTTCCCGCTCTCCGGAGCCATCGAGCGCGACGGCAAGCCCATCCACGACCCGGTCGGAGCCATCTTCGGCCCCAAGGTCATGCTCATCAACCAGAACTCAGGCTCCGGTGGCGACGCCATGCCCTGGTACTTCCGCAAGGCCGGCATTGGCAAGCTGGTCGGTACCCGCACCTGGGGCGGCTTGGTCGGCATCGGCGGCTATCCCAGCCTCCTCGATGGCGGCTACGTCATGGCTCCGCGCTACGCCATCTACGGCATCCACGGCGAATGGGAGGTCGAAAACCACGGCATCGCTCCCGACGTTCCAGTCGAGGACCTGCCCAAGGACGTCGCCGAGGGGCACGACCGCCAACTGGAAACGGGAGTCCAGATGGTCCTCGACGACCTGAAGGCCCATCCGGTCCCGGAAATTCCCATCCCGCCCTATCCCAACTACCACCAGAAAGACGGTCTCGGGACCAATTAACCCCACCGCTCCAACCACCCCGGCGCGCATAACCTGCCCGCCGGGGTCCCTGGAGCATTTGTCTCATTGGTTATAGAAAGAAACTCTTGCTTGGCTGAAGTGGTTGATTGCCTCAAGAACCAATACTAAAGTTGTGGATCGACTCTTACGGAGGGAGCAGGGGCCTTCAGGCCCCTGAAAATGCCGCAAAGTAGAGAGGCCTTTAGGCCCGGGCATGTGCCCCATTCAAAGAACTTGAACGAAATATAACTCTATTACTTAGCCACACCACCAGCAGAATCACACAAGAAAGGCTCTCTAAATCAAGAATCACACAAGAAAGGCTCTCTAAATCAGCTCGTCACGTCCCGAGAGACCTAGTTCCTTCACGATCTTGCCCACATCCTGAGAGTGGTCCCGCTGCACAATCAGCAGCGCGTCTTCGGTGTCCACAATGACCAGGTTCTCCACGCCAACCACCGCTACAAACTTGTGGGGGCTATAGATGTAGTTGTTCCCGGCGTCGATGGCCAAATGGCCCTCGGTTTCAGCCACGTTGCCTTCCGCGTCCCCGCTCAGACGGGTTTCCATCTGGTATTCGTAGAGCGAGGCCCATGAGCCCAGATCGTTCCAACTGAACTCGGCGGGCAGGCAATAGAGGTTGGATAGGTGTTCGCCCTTGGCCGAGCGGGGTTCCAGCACGGCGTAATCCACTGAAATGTTTTCACACTTGGGATAGAGCGAGTGGAAAACCTCCTCGAACTGGGGCGTCCCGTAAGCCGCGGCAATGCTCTCCAGCAGCGGAGCGGTCTCCGGCAGGTGCTCCCGCACGGCGTTGGCCAGGGTGCGCGCCGACCAAAGGAAAATGCCCGAATTCCAGTAGTAGTTGCCCGCGGCCACAAACTCCTGGGCGCGGTTCAGGTTGGGCTTCTCAATGAAGCGGCGAACATGGATTGCGGAATCGTCGCGGGTATAGTCCCCGGTCTCGATATAGCCATAGCCCGTCTCGGCCCGGGTGGGTTCAATGCCCAGGACCACCATGTTGTCGCCGCTGGCGGCCACGGCAATGCCCTTTTGCAGAGCCTTCAGAAAGCGCGGCTCGTCGGCAATCACGTGGTCGGAGGGAAAGATGCCCAGCACGGCGTCTGGATTTTCGCGCTCAATCAGCAGGGCGGCCAGCCCACAGGCCGGCGCCGTGTTGCGGGCCACCGGCTCCTGCACAATCTGCTCGGCGGGCACGCCTTCCAACTGCTCGGCGATCTCCTCGGCCAGGTACTCGTTGGTGATGACCCAGATATGTTCTTCGGTCGCCAGGGGCTTGAGCCGCTCAACGGTTTGCTGAATCATGGAGCGCTCCCCGTCGAGCGCCAACACCTGCTTGGCGTGGGCGCGGCGGGAGCGAGGCCAAAAGCGCGTTCCACTGCCTCCTGCAAGAATCACAGGACGAAATTCAATTGAGTTCGTCATCGAAGACACATCGTACTGGACAAGCGCCATGTTTGCACAGGGGCGCCCCATTCTTTTTGAATGCAATTCGCAAGTTGAGGCCAAGAATTTGTAACGCCGTGTATGACAGCGTCGGCTCCTGTCAACTAATTTTCGCAACAAGACCCTTGTTGTGGCCGGAGGGGTGTCAAGGGCGCCGTTGTTTGGCGTTCATCTTGACCCTTG
>Ga0302192_10001917_pt1 | contig 13081 bp, 11 predicted proteins | sample II_Bog_E3_2_FD_200230 | JGI IMG/M metagenome (GOLD analysis project Ga0302192, IMG submission 200230) | Peat permafrost microbial communities from Stordalen Mire near Abisko, Sweden - II_Bog_E3_2 | ecosystem: Environmental > Terrestrial > Soil > Wetlands > Peat | place: Sweden: Abisko...
ATGCGGTCAGAGAACTGGCATTCGGCGGCATCGGCCCACCGCCTTCCATCTCGCCCCCGCTACAATAAAGGCGTGATGGACCTAGTCCAAATCGAGCCCGCGCGCCGCGCCCCCGCCCCCAAGCCGGAGTGGCTCAAGGCCCGCGCCCCTGTAGGCGAGAACTACCACTCCCTCAAGCGCCTCGCCCGCTCGCTCGGCCTGCACACGGTCTGCGAAAGCGCCCAGTGCCCCAACATCGGCGAGTGCTGGCACCACAAAACCGCCACCTTCATGATGCTCGGCAACCTCTGCACGCGCCGCTGCGGATTCTGCGCCGTCCCCAAGGGCCGTCCCGAGCCCATCGACTTTGACGAACCGCGCCGCATCGCCGAAGCAGTCGCTCAGTTAGGCCTGCTCCACGCAGTAATCACCAGCGTCAACCGCGACGACGATCTCGTAGGCGGCGCGCGCGTCTTCGCCATGGTCGTCGACGAAATTCGCCGCCAGGCCCCCGGCTGCCGCGTAGAAGTTCTCATCCCCGACTTCCAGGGCAACCGCGAAGCCATTCGCACGGTCGTCGACGTCCAGCCCGAAGTGCTCAACCACAACACCGAATCCGTGCCGCGCCTTTATCGCGTAGTCCGCTCCGGCGCGCGCTACGAGCGTTCCCTTGAGTTGTTACGCTACGCCAAAGAACTGCGGCCCGAAGGCGTCACCAAGTCCGGCGTAATGGTCGGCCTCGGCGAAGAAACCCACGAGCTCCTCGAAGTTTTCCGAGATCTGGCCGCCGTCGGCTGCGACATCCTCACCATCGGCCAGTATCTGCGCCCCTCGCGCGATCATCTCCCCATGAAGCGCCTCTACACTCCCCGCGAGTTTGCCGAACTAAAATCCGAAGCGCTCAAGATGGGCTTCCGCCACGTAGAGTCCGGCCCGCTGGTGCGCTCGAGCTACCGCGCCCACGAGCAGGCGGCAGCGACGCTAACGACGACCGCCGTTGCATAACGCCCTGATCGACGGGGGTAGCGCGTCAGTCTGAATCCGTCGTGAAAGGGCACGACTTCAGTCGTGCCGTAAAGGCTCCAAAAATGAATGGGGCTTTAGCCCCTGCTATTTCGAAGGGGGCTTTGTAACAAGGGCACGACCGGGGAACCCACGCAGTGCGTGGGTCGCGGGCCGATAAAATCAGCAAAATGACTGGGGGCTTTAGCCCCCGAGGGATGTCGCTCGTGGTCGTCGCATGGTTTATGAGTTGGGTTTTAAGATCATCAAGCCCGCTTGCGCGAAGTCGCCCGCGGGTGGCCTCAAGCACACGAAGCTTTAAAAAATGCGGGTGCCCCCGGTCCCTCGCCCTTGGGGACCGGGGATAGCATGCCTAACCGCCGGTAGTGGGTCAAGTGTTTTGCTCGGGCCCTTGAATGGCCGGTCGTTTGCGTGACATGGTTGCGATCTATTACATGTACTACAACTTCTGCCGCGTGCATCAGACGCTGCGCGTCACACCTGCGATGAAAGCAGGGATCGCAAATCATGTATGGTCGATTGAAGAGATGGTGAAACTCTTGGACGGACGGTCTATTCTGGCCGGTTCGTCTAAAGTGGCCTAAAAACTCCCTATTGCGGAGGGAACAGGGCGGCTTCTCCGTCAGTCAGCATAGCGACCCTCTTCTTTTTTCCGTCCATCTTTTTCATGGCTTTGTTTGCCGATTTAAGGCGCCCCTTAACTCCCCCAATGTTCTCAGCGATAGGTAGCTTCTCGGGCGCAGTCCCGCCATTCCTCGTCATAATCCCACGCACTTCCCGTCCGACTTTTGTAGCCGTAAACTTGAGTGCATCGAGTCCCTTAGTATCTTGTGATTTGATCCGAGCGGCAGTTTGGGTCACTCTAAATAAATTGCCAGCCAATTCGTCAAGCCCCATGAAATCATAAAGAATCTGACTACCGCCTACCCCTTTGCGCAGCTTTAAATCGTTTAGGCTCATGTTGTACATGCCACGGAATCCGGCATCCTTAAAAAGGGCGTATTCAAGAGAGGAAGATAGTCCAGCCGACTGCGCCACACCGCTCAAAACCCGTTCTGCAAGTTTCAAGTCGTCGCGTGTCTCGATTCTTCCAAGATCTGTGTCTGAAATGTGTTCCTGCACCAATTTAGCCGCGATTGCCGCAAGCGATGCTTTCGCCAATGCCACTTCGGGCTTTTTTGAATCCGCGTACATCGACACCAGGAAACACGCGAACCTTGAGAGCTTATATGTTTTAATCTCCTTGCCGTTTGCGATGTAGGATGCGGAGATGAACGTGTCGCTCGGGTCGATCCCCAACTTTGCGCAGGCCCCCATGGCTTTTACTACTACCTTTTGGAAAGTGGGCCAGGAATCGTATCCCAGTGATTCCATAAACTCATGGGCGTACCAGAAGCGAACGCCATTTTCATGGCCCTCATCCTCGAATTTTTGAATGCTAAATCCGTCCATATCGCACCATGCTCGAAGGGTATCCCTTAGAGGATACACCCGCGTTAGAAAGGCAAAAACAAAAAGAAATTGAGCTGGAATCACCTGTGGAAATCATCTGACCCACTACTTAACGCCTTGTCAACACGGGCACCCAGCCGCCGTAGTTGTAGAATATCCGTTGGCAATTCCGCTCGACCGAGGACCATCTACGATGACAGCTTTCATGGCCGGCATTCCGGCGCTCAAAGACCTTTACGGCGATCTCAAGCGGCGCATGGACCACGCGGTCGCCGCTTTCCAGTCGAACCTGGCCGCCACGCGCACCGGCCGCGCCAGCGTGCACATGCTCGATCAGGTCAAGGTGGACTACTACGGCACGCTCACGCCCATCAACCAGATGGCGCAGGTGTCGGCGCCCGAGCCGCAGCTCATCACCATCTCCCCCTGGGACCCCAGCGTACTTAAAGAAATCGAAAAGGCCATCCAGGCCGCCGATCTCGGCTTCAATCCCCAGTCCGATGGCAAGCTCATTCGCATTCCCGTCCCGCCCATGACCGAGGAGCGCCGCCGCGACGTCTGCAAGCACCTGAATAAAGTCCTCGAGGAGCACCGCACCGCAGTCCGCAATGTCCGCCGCGACGGCAACGACGCCCTGAAGAAACTCGCCAAGGACAAGAAGATCAGCGAGGACGATGAGAAGCGCGCCCTCGAAGAAGTGCAGAAGATGACCGACGGCGAGATCCGCCGCATGGAAGAGCTCTCGCAGAAGAAGGAAGCCGAAGTGATGCAGATCTGACGGCGCCAGCCCAAGGGGTCAAGGGGCCAGGCCGCATCTTCGCTCATGGTCGCTCTGAGCGCCGAGTAAACGCATTCCTGCCTGCAAATCGGCCCCCAAGATCCCCAAAAACGCGCGTCTGAGCCGTTTTGTCGTACTTATGGGAAATTCTGTGGTTTTCGCTTCTCTTATTTGGTCAATTTCACGGTTTTACTCACCAATTAAATGGCCAATTTCATGGTATTCCCGTCAAAAAATCGCAACCTAACGAGCGAACATTTGCGGGGGCAATGACACCATCCAAGCGAACATTTGGCCGGGTAAACGCACCCGCTAAACCGACATTTGCTCTGATTCCATAGGACTTCCAAGCTCGCACCGAGCAGCAGCAACAAAAACCGATTTTGCCGCCACTCCTCAGCCGCCGCTCCCTGCTTTTTCGATCCTGATTCAGAGCGCCTCTGCCTCTTCCACCGAGGCGGCGATCGGAACCACGCTGTCGACCCTGGTGAGCCGAAAAACCTCGCGCACCCGCGGCGTCATGCCCGCGGCTATCATCTTCATTCCCTTCTTGTTGCAGTGGACCATGTGGGAAACGATGATGCCCAGGCCGCTTGAATCCATATAGGGACACCCTGTCAGGTCGAGGATGTTCTTGACCGGCGGGGCCTCGCCCGGCGCCGGCTCCAGTTCGAGCACTTGTTTCAACGACATAGTGGGCAGGCTGCTGTAAGCATCGCGCAAGGTGAAGGGCCCATGAAAGCAGAGAATCACCGTGCCCGGCTTACTGCCCGGCTTGCGTTCGATGCTGAAAGGACCGCTGTTCCACGTCTGCCAAGAAAATGTCCCCATGCCAAGCTCCCTTCACCCTTCCATCGTCCAGCGGCTCAATCATTTGCAGGGCCTGCCCGTCGTCGGTGGGTTATGAGGATTCAACCGTGCCAGGGAATCCCGTCCCCGACCCCCGGTACTTCGGATTCTGATGGAGACGCAGGTGAGATGGCAAGAGTTTTCCTTGAGAATGCGGCAGGGTGGCTTCGCGCCGCCCCCCTCTATGCCACTTTGCCGAGAAAGAGATAGACGAGCTCTACGAGCAGGATGAGGACTACTACGACTTCAAGAAAGAAGCCGCGCGCCTGGTTGAACTGCTCGATCATGTCGTGGTAAAGGTCTTCGGCGGTCTTGAGCTTCTGGGCTACAAGATCCTTGTAATCAGGTACTCCGACCTTGGTGGCCGCAAGACGATAGAGACGCGCGGCAAACATGTCGCTCAAGAACTTGATGGAATTGTCGGCGCGCTCGGTGAGCTCGGCGATGTCGAGCAGCACGGTGTGGAGGCGCGTGGCCCGGCGCGCCATACGCCAGCGCGCGGGAAAGCCGCGCTTGCGCTCGAGCGAGTCGTAGACGTTCGAGAGAATTCCTGTGAGCAGCTCGTCGTAGTGGCGGAACTCGAGGAGCTGCGAGTTGGCGTACTCGAGGAGCTGAATGGCGGTCTCAGCGCCGGCCGCGCTGTCATAAAGAAACGCGGCGTTCCAGCCGATGACGGCGAGGTCGGTGGAGTAGTAGGAGATGCGCGATTGCAGCACCTCGGCACACTCGCCAGGGGAAAGCCGCATGCGGTCGCCGCGCACGATTTGCGCAATCTCAAGGCCGTGCTCGCGCTCGAGGTCGGCAGCCGTTTGCGCGTTTTCTTCATTGCGCAGGTGGAAGATGAAGTAGTCTTCGCTGAGCCAGCGCGCGTAGGGGTTGATGAGCGCGGCCGCGTTCCGCTCCAGACGCTGGCGCACGATGGGCTCGACGCGCGCCGCAAAGTCGACGTCCCACACCCAGCGGCTGGCGAGATGGACGAGGCTTTCCCAGTCGCCCGAGAAGGCGAGCTGGTAGATGACGCTGACGACGCCGTAATCGTAGTACTTGATTTCGCCTTCGAGCCGCTCGCCTCCGCTGAGGATGAGGGGATCGAGCGGACCGACGACCGGGGGCCGCTGGTAACGCACGTAGGCCGGCACAGAGTGCTTGATCCTGGGCTGCTGCACGGTGCGAGCGTCGACAGCCTGCTGCAACTGGTCGAGGCGCAGTTCTTCAGAGACGTCAAATTGAATGAGGACGAGGACCGAGCCGGTGAGTTCGGTTTGCGGCGGAGTTGCGATGGCGGTGGTCATGGGGCGAAGGCGAAGTTAGAGTTTCTTCGGACGCTTGTAGAAGGGGAGCGGGACCTGTTTGGCGCGGACGCGGTTGCCGCGTACATCGACAAGAACGTCTGCGCTCGACTCGGCGACGGCCAAGGGCACGAGGGCCATGGCAATGTTGGTTTTCAAGAACGGCGCGGGCGAGCCGGAGGTGATGACGCCGATGGGTTCGCCCGCGAGCGAGTGAACCGGATACGAGTCGCGGGCGATTCCACGCTCGACCATTTCGAGGCCGATGATTTTGCGCTTAGGTCCGCCTTCGGCCTGAATCGCCAGCAGGGCGTCGCGGCCGATGAAGTCGCCTTTATCGAGCTTGAGCCAGCGCGTGAGGCCGGCTTCGAAGACATTAATATCTTCAGAGATTTCGTGGCCGTAGAGGCTCATGCCGGCTTCGAGGCGGAGGGTGTTGCGCGCGCCCAGGCCGCAGGGGCGGATGCCGAACTCCGCGCCCGCGTCGAGCAGCGCGTTCCACGCGTTGGCGGTGGTGGTTTCGTCGGCAGAAATGTAGAGCTCGAAGCCGTCTTCGCCGGAGTAGCCGGTGCGGGCGACGATCACATTTGGAATGCCGGCGACTGTGCCCCAGGTGAACCAGTAGTTTTTGATGGCGGCGAGATCGAGTTTGGTCAGTTTGGCGAGAGTCTCAAGCGAGTGCGGGCCCTGCAAGGCGAGTTGCGAGTAGTAGGCGGAGTAGTCCCCCAGGTGAATCCCCGGCCAACGGCCAACCTGGCGGTAGATCCAGGCGAAGTCTTTATCCTTGGTGCCCGCGTTGACAACGAGCAGATAGTCGTTGGGGCCGAGGCGGTGCACGAGGATGTCGTCGATGAAGGTGCCCGCGGGCGTGAGCAGGGCGGAGTAGTGCGCCTGGCCATTCTCAAGCTTCGAGACATCGTTCATGGTGATTTGCTGCACGGCGGCGAGTGAGCCGGGGCCGCGGAACTGGATCTCGCCCATGTGACTGACGTCGAAGAGGCCGACGCCGGTGCGCACAGCCATGTGCTCCGCAATGAGGCCGCCGCCGGGGCATGGGTATTCAACCGGCATGTCCCAGCCGCCGAAGTTGACCATCTTCGCGTTGAGGGCGCGGTGCGTGGCGTTGAGTGTGGTCTTTTTGAGGGGCGTGGCAACGGAGGAAACTAGATCGGACATGGCAGATCCTCAGAGGAGCGGGGGCTTCACCTCTTTCAACATAGGCACTGCGGGGGGCGGGGGTCAATTGGAGGTGAGGCGCGCGGGCGCGCGGGCGGTTCTGGCGCGGGGGAACGATTAGGATGGATGCGTCGTTCGCAACCCCGAAATACACGGCAGGAAAGGCGCACGCATGAACCGCATTCGAGGCATTGTGATGTTGATCGCCGCCGCTCTGGCGATTTGGAAGGGCTGGCAGATTCATCGCGGCGAGATGGCGGTGCTGGCGTATGGGCTGGGCGTGATGGCGCTGGCTGTGGGGGTGTGGCACTTGACGCGGAAGGCACCGGCGGCGCGGCCCCGGTCGAAAGCTTGAGCGATTCCCTTCCGCTTTATACTCCCCGCCGCCACAAAGCGGGCTATAATTCCGGCAACTTACGCCTATGGATTTTATTGTCCTTCTAATTCTTGGGGTGTTGGCAACGATCATCATCCTGCCGATTGTTGCGATCGTGCGGGCGAATTCGTTCGCGCGAAGCTTGCGCGAAGAGATGGCCGAGGTCATGGATCGCATCCGCGATCTGGAGAGACGGCTGCTCAAGCTGGCGACGGAACGGAGTGCTGCGCATGCAGAGCCAACGGCCCAGGCTGCGCAAACAGCTCCGGCTCCTGCAGCGCCGGCTACGCCGTCCGCAGTGAAGGTTGAGCAACAGCGTCCGCCGCAGTCGGTTCCCGCAACGGATGCGTGGAAGACGCCGACCGCGCCCTCCTCGCCGGCGCCGGCACAAACCACGGCGACGCTACGTCCTGCGGCTGGCGCGCCGTTCCTCCCCGCTGTGCCGCAAGCTGCGCCCGCTCCTACGGCGGCTCCTCTTTCGCCCGCGCCGGTGCCGCCTGCACCGGCTCCTCCATCGCCTGGTCCAATATGGACAGCTCCGCCAGCGCGCGCTCGGTCCGCGCCTCTCTTTGAACAATCCGCCGGCACGACCGCGGATAAACAAGCACGTGCGGAGCGCGCGCTCAATCTTGAAGAGCGCCTGGGCACGAACTGGCTGAACAAGCTGGGCGTCGTTCTGCTGGTGCTGGGCGTGGCCTTCTTTCTAGCATGGAAATTGCAGACCTGGGGCCCGGCGGGCAAGGTGCTATGCGGCTTTGCCGTAAGCGTGACGTTGCTCGTGGGCGGCGTGTGGCTGGAACGCAAGGCGATGTACCGCGTCTTTGCGCGCGCCGGCATCGGCGGCGGCTGGGCGCTCATGTTTTTCACTACCTTTGCCATGCATCACATTCCGGCGGCGCGCGTGCTGCAATCGCTGGTCGTCGATCTGGTGCTGATGCTGCTGGTGGCGGCGGGCATGGTGGCGCATTCTCTGCGATACAACTCGCAGACCGTGACGGGACTGGCGTTCCTGCTGGGATTTGCCACGCTGCTCACGAGTCACTTTCAGGCGTCGGACGGAACCGTGATCTTCAGCCTCGCGGGCAGCGCAGTGCTGGCGCTGGGACTGGTGGTGGTGACGCACGTGCGCCACTGGGCGGCGCTCGAAGCAGTGGGAGTGGTGGCCGTTTACGGGAGCCACTTTGTGTGGCTTACGCGGGTTTTGCCGGACAACCACGCGAGCTTCACGGAGTTCTGGCCGTCGACGATCTTGATTCTTCTCTACTGGCTCATCTTCCGGCTAGCGTACGTTCTCCGCAAACCACTCGACCAAAACGAAGATAATATTTCAAGCCTGGCCGCGGTGATGAATGCCGGCGGCGTGCTGGCGCTGCTGAAGTACCAGTCGGCTCATCCGGAGTGGGCGTGGTGGGCGCTGGCGGCGCTGGGCATATGCGAAATGGCGCTGGCCTTCGCGATTCGCGCGCGGCGGCGCCAGACTTTTGTGGTTCTGTCGACCGTGGGCACGGTGTTGCTGGTGGCTGCTGTGCCGTTCAAGTTTCAAGGAGTCAGCTGGCCTGTGCTTTGGCTGGTGGAAGCGCAGGTCCTGGCGCTTTGCGGATTGCGTATGGGCGAGCCGGTCTTCCGGCGGCTCGGCCTGCTGGCGGGGCTGGCTACGGGAGCGGTTCTGGCGGCGCGCGATGTAGAGCCGCTGATGCTTTTCCGTGTCGATTACCCTGACCCCGCTCGTCACACGCAGTTGACGGTGGCGCTGGCACTGGCCGCGGTTCTTTATTGGATTCATGGCGAGGTTTATCCGCGCCGATGGCCGAAGATTCTGGAAAGCGCATTCGAGGCCGGCGCGATGACGGTGACGAGCTACATGGCTGCCGTTACGGCGGCCGCGGCCCTATGGGTAGCATTGCCCGACGAGTGGCTGCCGGTCGGTTGGCTCGCTTTATTTCTGTCGCTCGCGGTTCTTGCGCTGCGTTTTCGGACATCCTCGCTTCTGTTTCAGGGCGATCTTCTTTCGCTTACCGCCGCTGGCGTTTTGATTTTTCATCACGTTTTGCCGCTGGCCTCGTTGCGGCTGAGTTCTCCCGATCCCAGTCATCATCCGGTTGAGACTGCCGTTTTTGGATTCGCTGCCGTTGCCTTTTGGGTCCGAGGCGAATTGCTCCCGCGTGCGCTCCCGAAGTCCTGGGCTGACTCTGAAGTGAATCCCAACCTCACAACGTGGCAGGGATTCATGTTGCCCGTGGCCAGTTGCCTGGGTGCTGCCGCAGCCGCCGCTGCACTGTGGACGGCGCTGCCGACGCCCTGGATCGTGGTGGGCTGGCTTGCCTTGGCCTTATTGCTCGGGTTCCTGGCCGATAAAGCCAAGACCACCGTCCTCGCTTTTCAGGCTGATCTTTTGGCTTTGGCCTCAGTGATCGGCTGGTTTCCCTGGGTTCTTTGGAGCGGTGATCCGGGCTGGTGGGCGCGCAAGGTGCCGGAACTCGCCACGATTGCGCTGCTTTACGCGGGGATGGCGAGGAAAACGGCGCCGGAGGGATTGCGCGTGCCGGGCGGCGGCGCGTATTCGTGGGTTGCGTCCGCACTGCTGGCGATTGCTGCCTGGGATCTCGCACCGAGCTTGTATCTCGCGGTAATTTGGGTTGCGCTGGGCGTGGCGCTGTTTGAAGTGGGCCGGCTGACGGTAAAGACGGCACCGCGCTGGCAGGGATTCGTGCTGGCCGGCCTGGCGTTTGGCCGGTGCATCTTCTTCGATATTGATTCCGCGGGACCGGCCGCGCCGGCGAGTAATCCCGTTTTCAGTTTTGTGGATTCCGCGTTGTTCGAGGTGTGCGTGCTGACGGCAGCTGGCTCGTGGTTCTTGGATCAGACGATGAACCGGGAGCGCGTTGGCAAGGGCGAGCACATTGCCGGCACGATCGCCGATGGACTGGGAACGTTTGTGGTGGCGCTTTGGCTTGCCTTTCGCTTTCCTTCAGCATGGGTTCCGGTGGCGAATGGCGCGGTGTGGGTGACGGTCATTTGGGCGGGAATGGCGGCGTTGCTGATGGCTCTGGCTTGGTGGATGCGCCGCCGCGCTTTCGTGGTGTGGGCCATCCTGCTGGCCGTGGCTGTGGTGATTCGCGGACTGTTTCTCGATCTCGCCGACACGACGCCGGTGGGATTCTGGCAGAGACCACTGTTCCATGTCGCAGTGGCCGCAATAATTCTGCTCGCGGCGCTTCCCTTCGCGTTCCAGTTGCGCAAAACGGCATTCTGGGAGGGCGGATCGATCGAGCTGCCTGCTGAAATTGTGACGGTATTGCGGCGCTCGGATCAGTGGTTCTTCTTTGCTCCGTTTGGCCTGATGGTTGCAGCCTTGGCGCTCAAGCTCAGCTCCGGGTCGATCACGATTGCGTGGAGCCTGGTGGGCGTAACGGTCTTTCTGTTTGCGCTGGCGGTGGGCGAACGCAGCTACCGGCTCGCGGGCTTGGCGTTGCTGCTTTTGAGCGTGGTCAAAATTCTACTGATGGATGTTTGGGCGCTTTCGCCTCCCGACCGCTACATGACGTTGATCGTGATGGGGCTGGCGCTTTTGGCGGTCTCGTTCCTCTATACTCGGTTCGGTACGGTGATTCGCAGGTATCTTTAAGAAGAACCATACTTCGCCCATGCCCACTCTTTACAACCGCATTCAGGGACGCAACTTGGACCGGCTGGCGGCGCTGAGCGACGGCATCTTTGCCGTAGCCATGACGCTGCTGGTGCTGGATATGCATTTGCCTACCGCCGCGCAGGTGCACGGCGAGCGTGAATTGCTGGCCGCATTGGCGGTGCTGGGGCCGCAGTGGATCACGTATGGCATGAGCTTTCTGACGCTCGGCATCTTCTGGGCAGGGCAACAGACGCAGCTGAATCATTTTGCCGAAGGCTCACGCGATCTGACCTGGATCCATCTCGGATTTCTCTTCGCCGTCACGCTGCTTCCTCTCTCGACGCGGCTGCTGGCCGAGTTTTTTGTGTACCGCGCGGCGCTGGGGCTCTACTGGCTGAACATCTTGGTGCTGGGCGCGATGCTTTTCTGGAGCTGGTCGTATGCCACGCGCACCAATTTGGTAAAGGCCGATACGCCCGACGAGGTGAAGGGCAGCATCTGCCGGCGCATTGTGATCGCGCAGTCGCTTTATGCGGCGGGGGCGGCGCTCTGCTTGATCCATACATGGCTGAGCATCGCGGCCATCGTGCTGGTGCAGTTGAACTACGCACTGGCGCCGCGGCTGTGGGGTCGCAAACAACGCTGAGCAGACCCGCTCGACAGCTGGGTCTTCAAGAACAACTCTGTGGCACTTTCTGGGTTTCTTCCTGTACGGCCGGGCGCGCGTGCCTGCCGCTGGGGGAGATGATGGGAACGGCAGAGTTGAATGCACTGGCGTTGATGCGTTGGGGCGCGTTCCGGTTGATGCACGGCGGGGCGCGCGACGGATTGGGCTTTCTGCTGATCGGCCTGGTGGCGATTGGCGTGGCGCTGTGGGCGGTTGCGCGTGCCGAGCGCAACGAGGAGGCGAAGAACTAGCTCCGCTTGGAACGGCGGTTCGCCCGCCAGAAAGAGCTGATGCCGAGGTAGAGAAAGACCAGCGCGAGGCCGGTGAAGACGAGAAACCTCCAATGGTCCGGGCCGTGAGCGTAGCTGGCGCGAGCGGGCCAAATTCCTCGCCATGCAAAGACCGGCACAAAGATCAGAAAAAAGACGCCGGTCACTTCGAGCCAGAGAATGCCGCCCACGCGGCGGAAGGGACGCAAAAAGCCGCCCACGCCGCGGCTCACGGAATGACTGGCCTGGCCCATAGATTGCGCAGCCTGAATCGTAGCGTGGGCTGCGGTCTTGCCGGCGGCGCGGTTCTGGTGGTTGGAACTCTGGGCTTGGGAGCCGGCAACTGGAACCGCTTGACGCAATTGAGGAACGGCAGCCGCTGATTGTGGACGGCCCTCCAGAATCTGCCCGGCCATGCGCCCGGCGACGCGCACTCCGACGCCCAGGGCGCGGCCAATGATGCGAGGTCTCATTCCGTTTATGATGGTAGCAGCGGTCCGTGACGCCTTGTGCCATGGTAGCGGTTCCCGGGTTGCTCTCAAAAGGGATTGGCAGTAAGGTAGAGAGATTCCACGCCGCAACCTGCATCTAATCGGGTGTGGGCCGCCGCTCCTGGAGGTACCCGTGACATCCCGTCTGCGCGAACTGATTCAGCAACTTGGCGAGGCCATCCATGAGTCGGTCATTGAGAGCGAGCAGATTGCGGGCGTGGTCCAGGACATCCGCAAGCATGGCTTTGATGTGCTGCTGATGCTGGAGGCGACGATCGGGCTGAACGAGGTGGTGGCAATGGCCAAGAACGCGGAGGCGCGCGATGCCAACGCCGAAGCCGCCAACCCCATGGGAACCTTCACCCAGAACGATCTGCATTTTCTGCGCTCCCTGCGCATTTCCGTCGAAGGCGAAAAGGACGAAGCCGGAACCGACATTAAATAAGCGCAGCGGATGAGCCGGAGTGAATTCGCAGGCGGGGCGCGATTACCGGTAATGCTGCATTTTTCAATAAACACAGTAGAAAATCTTCTGACGGCGATGGCGCGACGGCGCATGCTCACCGCGTTCGGCAATTGACCACGTTTACATCGCTTGCTAAGATAGGAGTGCGGGGTGGAGCAGCCCGGTAGCTCGTTGGGCTCATAACCCAAAGGTCGCTGGTTCAAATCCAGCCCCCGCAACCATTTAAGTAAACGACTTACGCGTTGCTGGCTGCATCCCATCAGGGACAGTTAGGGACAGATAACGGAGCCAGATGCTGGCTCCGTTCGTTTTTCCTCTCTATATTTCCGGCCGGCTGACAATACCTCCCAGCGCCGTTTAAGGCGTAGGCCATCCATAAAGGCGTAGGTCGCGACGTCTGCCGTGCAGACATCCGGCGACTGCGCCCACGGAGGAAAATCACAGACACTGCGCAGCTTCGGATTTCTGCCGTCATGCCGACATTTCGGGAGTAATCCTGGGGGCCTATTTCGCTCTTATTGAAGTCCAGAGCAAAACGTGTTCCCCGACCGGGAGAGCAGACAAACTACCTATCGAATAGCCGCTCCGGCGAGGTTTTCTGGCGAGCCATTTGACGTTTCTGGCAGCCGGTGGTAGTA
>Ga0302192_10001933_pt1 | contig 13019 bp, 11 predicted proteins | sample II_Bog_E3_2_FD_200230 | JGI IMG/M metagenome (GOLD analysis project Ga0302192, IMG submission 200230) | Peat permafrost microbial communities from Stordalen Mire near Abisko, Sweden - II_Bog_E3_2 | ecosystem: Environmental > Terrestrial > Soil > Wetlands > Peat | place: Sweden: Abisko...
TCACTGGCAGATCGATGTTGTTCACGTAGTAAGGCCCGGGAATGAAGACGACACGGAGCACGGTCCTAAGCACACGTTTTTTGAAGCTTTCGCCAAATTGAACTACCAGGGCCAGGCCTACCATGAACTAAGCGGAACAAGCGTGATTGCCAAGCTGCAACATATCTGCAACGAGAATGGTACGGGCCTGTTGGCCATGCTGCACCACCAGCATTCGCTTTTCGCAAGGTTATTTAAACACAGCAAAACAAAGGAAATATTGATCAATCAAAAACTTCCCCTGTTGGTATTTCCTTCTTCGGCACGGGAAAAAGATTGCTGACAATTACCAACTAAACCATCAGCTATTCAGGCAACGATGGATTGTGAATAGCAATTCCGCCTCATCGAATGGTTTAATGAGGTAATTTGTGATGCCTAGCGCGTAGGCTTTTTCCAGCTCCCAGCGCTCTGATTTTGCGGTGATAAATATAAATGGCAAACCCGCTGTTTGTTTATTTTTCCGCAGCGCCTCCAATGTGTGGTAGCCGTCCATTTTGGGCATTAAAATATCGCATATGATCATGTCGGGCACCCGGGCGGCTATCACTTCCAGAGCCTCGGCCCCATTTTCGGCCGTAAGCACATCAAACCCTTCCAGCTCCAGCAATTCGGCAGTATTCTCCCTGATGTCGTTATTGTCTTCGATAATCATTATAGTCCTTTTCATAATAGCATGTTTAGGGGCCACATAATTATATATTGAAAAAAAATCTATGGTTAAAATTACTCAGAACAAACCGGATAGCATATCATACGGGTAAATATTTTTTGCCAAATCCGCCCCTAAAATATTCGTATTGAAAAGGTTAAGGGCAGGCAATAGTCCCCTATGTCACGCTGCAGAATATAAAAGAGTGCGCAATATCAAAAAACAGGCTGACGACGGTCATTCTTTTGGCCAGCGTTAATTAGAAAATTTGAACATCGGATTTTTTAAACAAATGGCATGGATACCGTCCGTACCGGAAGCGGATAGGATCAGGTAAAATGAATTTGCACGGGTCTGCTGTGAAAAAATATCAGACAAATAATACGCAACCAGATGAAAAATATATTAGTACTTACCGACTTTTCCGAAAACGCTTCGCATGCAGCAGAATCGGCGGTTGTTCTTGCCGGCAAAATGCATGCAAACCTATTACTGTTTCACAACTTCCAGGGCTTTCCGGTTACGCCATTTTATGCAGGCGGCGCGCTGGTTGTTGATGAACCCGCCTGGATTAACGAAGAAAGCAAAAACAACCTGAACCAACTTGAAAAAAGGCTTGACCCTATTGCTGACGAACTGGATGAAGACGACCGAAGGCCAACCATACGCTGCGAATGTAACGAGGGTAACCTGGCTGAAAACATTAAATTTATTGCCGCAAAAAAAGAGATAGAACTGATGGTGATGGGCGCCCGTACGGAAGACCCGATCGATCATTTCTTTTTTGGAAGCGACACCCAGTCAGTTATACAAAATGCACCATGCCCGGTGCTGGTTATCCCTGAAAAGAATGAAATAAAATCATTAAACAAGATCGTTTTCGCCACCAATTTTGATAGGGCCGACGTAGAAGCTGTTCAATACCTGGTAAAGCTTGGTAAGCTTTTTGATTGCGACATCGAAATTGTTCACGTGGTAAAGGACGAGGAAAAAAAAGCGGGCAAAAACGAAAAAGAGATACTATTTAAAGAACAGGTTGGGAAGTTGAAATACCCCAAATTAAACTACCACCGCGAAAACGGCAATGATGTGGTGAGGCGGCTCAATTATCTTTGCAAAAAAAACGGGTTGGGGCTTTTAGCCGTGGTGCACCACCACAACTCGCTATTTGTACGGATGCTGCGGCATAGCCTTACAAAGGAAATATTGGTAAAGCAAAACTTGCCGCTGCTGGTGTTCCCTTCGAAATAATTAGGGAATTGATAGCCCTTTTTTAGAACGAATATGCTTAGATCAACTAAACAAGATGGCTTGATAGCCATTAGCACGTCGTTACACTTAATTCCACAAGATACCGCCTGCCCTGGCCGCGTCCTTGGTGTATTCCCATCGTGCTGCTGCCTACCGCATTGTCCTATTCAGAACTGTATATAAAACGAATATTAACAAAACTTTATCGTATTCAGGATGTTCACCCAACAAGTAACAAGCTCGCAAACGACGCAAACGATTTATTAGCACCTGGCAGCTTGATATCATCACCCCTTACGCATATAATTTGGTCCATCTTAAAACTCCGCTTTTGATTGAGCGGTGTGTAAAGCTGGAGAACTGCTGCTAAAAACTCCGAAAGTTCAATCTGACCCTCACCAGGCTAATTGCGTTTTCTCTGTATTATATTTTATCATCACTTTTTAATAACCAAAAAATGATTTTACTTATTGAGGATAATGAAGACATCCGGGAGACATTAGCTGAGCTATTAACGTTAGAAGGGTTTGTGGTGGAAACTGCGGACTGTGGTCTTTATGGGCTTCAGCTGGCGCAAGAGCGTGTACCCGATCTGATCATTTGTGACATTTTGATGCCCGGTTTGGACGGATATGGTGTTTTGGCGTCGTTGAAACAAAATAAACAGACCCGCGATATACCCTTCATTTTTTCGAGTTCGAAAGCGGAAAAATTGGATGCTCAAAAGGGGATGGCCCTGGGTGCAAAATATTTTTTTGTAAAACCCTTTGACGAGATTTTGTTGATCAACTGCATAAACAATTGCCTGTGCGCAGCCAGTAATCGCATTGTCCGATAAATGTCGTGCGGTAAAGGCTGCGAGTGAAATTATTCAATCGTAATAAATGCCTATTTACCGTTATCCATGCAATGCGGCATTGGCTTTAAAGCTGGCAAAATTTCAATAATCGCTTGCCATTATCGCTGCCACAAAATCAGGTTATCCTCCAGAGGAATGGACAAATGCTCGTAATTGGGTACAATACGGGCCGTATAGTGGCTTGCCGGCCGGCCGGTTACAACGGTGGCAATAAAGCGGAATGACTCACCTGCGCTTTGAGGTGCGGCAACAATCTGCATTTTTATGCGTTCAGGTTCAATGCCATCGATTCCATCGGCATAAAGTTCAACATTGATCTTGCTTTCGTCAATACCGTTCAGAAAAATTTCTGCTGTAAAGTTGTGGCTGGATTCAAAACTTTCTACGGTTACGTTACGAAATTTAATATTATTCCAGCCGTTTCTTAACTCATGTTGTTCGCGTATAATTCGGGCGCCTGCTTCACCGCCATTGGCCGAACGTTGTAAATAATTATCCGCTGCACGCAGGTAATAGTTTTCCGTATATTCACGTACGGTCCTGTTTGCGGAGAACCGGGGTGTCAATTGCGCCATGCTGTTGCGGATACGCTGAACCCAGTTTGCCGGTATGCCTTTTTCATTCCGGGCATAAAATTCAGGGATTACTTGTTTTTCCAGCAAGTCATAAAGTGCCCCCGCTTCGTCAGCATCCCAATTGGGGTCATCGCCATGTTCTTTTCCATCGCCCAATGCCCAGCCCGTCTCCGGGGTGTAGGCCTCAACCCACCAGCCATCCAGTTCCGATAAGTTGAGCCCTCCGTTTACAAGCACTTTCATCCCGGATGTGCCACATGCCTCCCAGGGCCGCCGCGGCGTGTTCAGCCAAACATCAACACCCCGAACCATGTGCTCGGTGAGCAGCATATCATAATCGCTTAAAAAAACGACGTGCTGGTTTAGGTTGTGGCGTTGGATAAATTGCACCCATTTGCGTATCAGGTCCTTGCCGGATTCATCAAACGGCGGCGCCTTGCCCGCAATAACCAATTGTACGGGCTGTTGCTGGTTGGTCAATATCCGTACAAGCCTTTCTTCATCATGCAGCAATAAGTTTGTGCGCTTGTAAGCTACAAAACGGCGTGCAAAACCCAAAGTCAGGACATTGGGGTCAAAAATATGTTGGGCCGTTTCTACAATTTCTGCAGGCTGGCCGGCATTTGTCAATTGTCTTCCAAATTTTTTACGGACAAATTCCACCAGCGCGCCGCGGGCGTTCGAACGCATGTTCCATAAGGTCTCGTCAGGCGCCGCAGGCATCGTTGTGCCGATTTCTTCTAAAGTGCCTCGCCAACGATCCTTGCCGCAAAACTCCGTCCATACCTTGTCTGAAAATTCCGAATCCCAGCTCGGCATGTGGACACCATTGGTTACCGACCCAACCGGTACTTCGGCTATCGGCCAATACGCAAAAAGATACCTAAACAGGTTCCTGCTCACCTCGCCATGCAGTCGCGATACACCATTCACGCCGCCGCTGCCGCGAATAGCAAGGTTTGCCATGTTGAAGCTTTCAGAATAATCCGTTGAAGTTATTCGCCCCAAAGCCATCAGGTCGTCAAAGCTGATGCCCAATGCATCTTTAGCGTATGATCCAAAATATTGCCACATGAGGCCAGGGTTAAAATAATCGAACCCTGCCGCCACGGCGGTATGCGTTGTGAACAGGTTGCCCGCACGCGTTACAGCCAGGGCTTCATAAAACGAACGACCAGTTTGCTTCATAAAATCCTTTGCACGTTCCAAAACCACAAACGCAGCATGACCTTCATTCATATGGCAAACTTCCGGACTGATGCCCAGTGCGCTCAACATCCGCCAGCCGCCTATACCCAGTATAATTTCCTGTTTTATGCGCTGCTCGGGGCCGCCGCCGTACAATTCGTTGGTTATGCCGCGTTGTGCCGGTAAATTGGCAGCATCGTTGCTATCCAGCAGGAATAATTTTGTACGTCCCACCTGTACCTGCCAGGTACGCAGCCAAACCGGCTGCCCTGCAAGGTCAATCTTAAACCGAAGCCATTCGCCGTTTGATAAACGCAGCGGTGTTATCGGTAACTGCCCCGGGTCGTTATAGGGAAACAGGGCTTGCTGGTTACCGTATTTGTCAATTTCCTGCCTGAAATAGCCTTGTTGGTATAATAAGCCAACAGCCACCACCGGTACGCCCAGGTCGCTGGCTGCTTTCAACTGGTCGCCGGCAACATTGCCCAGGCCGCCCACGTAAACGGGCAGCGCCTCGCTCAGCATAAATTCCATACTGAAATAGGCAACAGTTTTAAGGGCTGTATCCGGATAGGTTTGCTGAAACCACTCCCTGCCTGCGGAGGCGGCGGCTTTAAGCGCTATCAGTTGATCGACTTTTTCTTTAAATGCAGGGGTACCCAGCCGTTCTGCCAGGATATCCTTCGATACGGTTTGCAATACGATCCAGGGGTTGTGCGTTTGCTCCCAAAGTTCGGGTTCGAGTTGTTGCCATATCTCGTCACCCTGGTGATTCCAGCACCAACGCAGGTCAAGCGCAAGTTCGGCAAGTAAGTCAACACCCTCAATATCCGCCTGTAAAAATCCGTATACTGTGCGATTAAAATTTTCTGTGCCCATTTAATGCAAATTTAAACAAGCTCATCTTGCAGTTATTGAGCATCGTTAAACAAAACAATGAGTATTATCACTTTTTGTTTTGGTATGGTTTTACACAAAAATGGTGAATTGTAAAAAGCCATAGTTTCATTCACATTTCAATCCATCTCTCGTCACAGAACCGAGAAGACATTCAAAGGCTCATAAGCAACGGCTGATCGTTATAACCCCACAATCCTCGCCTTCTCATCCCCCGGCTTAAAATGAATAAACGCCTCTGCTGTCTTAACCCCTGCTTCCAACCCCCTGAATTCTTCCAATGGTTTAAAGTAGTTGTTATAAGTATTTACCGGGTCCTGTGTCTGGTGGGCAAACATGGCGCCTTTTTTCTTCTCACGCCAGGCAGTAATATCTACATAATCAGTCGGGACAAAAGCCATGGTTTCAACCCCGGTATTCACTTCGTAAAAATACAGGTGGAAAGTCCGTCCTGCTCGCACCCAGGCGGTCAGCGCCAATAAACCCGTAACCTGGTGGTCGGGGTGGCCATCTACCGGCCATTGGGTAAAAACCATATCCGGTTTTTCAGCTGCGATCAATTTACCGATCCTTTCGGTTTCGTCTTTGTTTAAAACTGAATTGCCATCTATCTGCCCCGCAAACTTTGGGATGGTGTTTAATATTTTGCAGGCTTTTTCCGCTTCGGCAGTGCGGAGGGCAGCCATTTCGGCGTACGTTTTATTCGGGTCGCTGGCTTCACCACGGGTGAGGTAAAGAAAAGTAACTTTATAGCCGGCCTCGCTATACCGGGCCATGGTGCCACCGCATCCAAATTCGGGGTCGCCGGGGTGCGCGCCGAGGCAAAGGATATTTAGCTTTCTATCTATTTTTTCGACTGCCGGCACAATGGATAATCCACCCAAAGCAAGGGCTGAAAGTTTGATAAAATCACGTCGGGCCGGGTTCTTTTTTTCCATAGCTAAAAGTAGATTATTTTGGATAAAGTTTTACCTCGGTCATTCCGCCTGGCCTTGCTGGTATTGCCCGGGAAATACTATCTTGCGTCATAGAACCAATTAGCATGAAACCTTCAGCAACAAAAAGGATTGTTGGATCGCTGTTATTGCCGATGATCCTTTCCGTAAGCGCGTCCGCGGCAACCAAAAAAGACACCACCTTCAACACCGATTCCGTCCTGAAAATAATGAAACGCATTGGCGACTGGCAGCTGCAGTGCTGGCAAACCAACGGCTTTACACACAAAAAAAAGGACTGGACCAATGCAGCCTTGTACACAGGGTTATTTGATTTAAGCAGAACAAGCAAGGATGATAAATATGACCAGGCGCTTATCGACATTGGCAACGAGGTGGGCTGGACTACCGGCCCGGTGCGCTTAATGGCCGACGATTATTGCGTGGGGCAAACCTGGTCGCTGCTGTATATGAAATACAAGCGGCCGGAAATGATTGCGCCGTTTCAACATTTGGCTGACAGTATCGTTAGCCTTCCCTTTAATGAATCGCTGGAATGGAAGAATAGCATTCAAAACCGTGAGTGGGCCTGGTGCGATGCTTTGTTTATGGGACCAACGGCACTGGCATATTTGTCAACTGCTACCGGCGATATGAAATACCTGGACAAAGCCGCAAAGCTGTGGTGGAAAACGACCGACTACCTGTATGATCCGCAAGCCCATCTATACTCACGCGATGGCAGCTTTCTAAATAAAAAAGAAAAAAACGGCGAAAAAGTATTTTGGTCGAGGGGAAATGGCTGGGTGCTGGCCGGTCTGGCGAGGGTGCTGGATAATATGCCGGCCAATTACCCTGACCGGCAAAAGTTTGTCAACCTTTTTAAGGACATGGCAGCCAAAGTTGCCTCATTGCAACAACCCGACGGTAGCTGGCATGCATCCCTGCTCGATCCGGAAAGTTACCCTATTAAAGAAACCAGTGGCACAGGATTTTATTGCTACGCCATTTTATGGGGATTGAACCACGGCCTGCTCGATAAGGGGCAATACATCCCGGTAGCCAAAAAAGCCTGGACAGTACTGATATCCTCGGTGCAGCCGGATGGTATGCTGGGTTATGTGCAGCCAATTGGCGCAAGTCCCGATAAAGTGAACGCCCAAAGTAACGAGGTTTATGGCACCGGGGCGTTTTTACTGGCCGGAGGGCAGCTTTATCAATATTTAAAAAAGCATAACGATAAATTTTAGCATTTCGGCATACAGCGGATGCAGAGTTACGTGAAATAGTTTGGGTCCGAAAGTCGGAAAAGTTCGGAAAGTCGGAAAGAAGGAGGGTTACGCAGTTTGGGAATTAGGGATTTGCCGACAGCGTTTTACCGCGTCGAATAAAAATAAACGCCATTATTGCGGACGTAAATGCTAAACCTGCAGATATTTTAAGGATGATGGAGTACATGGCAATAAAGCTGTTATGGTAAGCTTTTACAATAACAGCTTTTTTATTTGCTTCAATATTTGGGGGGACGTGGGCGTTGCCCATATCGACCGCCTGGGCCACAATGGCTTGTTTTTGCGATGGATTTAGCTGCATGGATGATAGGTCGCGTTGTAAGGCGCTGCTAAAAAACAACACAGCCAGCGTACCGAAGATGGCATTAGTAAAAACACCGGCAATACGCGACACCGCATTGTTAACACCCGATGCGGTGCCCGATAAATGGTCGGTGACCGAAGTCATTACCGCAGTTGTTAGCGGCGCGACGGTTATGGCCATACCAAAGCCAAAAACAAGTATGCCGGGGAAAAAGCTGGTCCAGTAATCCGACGGGCCAGCAGTTTGTTTAACAAATGAAATTAGTAAAAAGCCCAAACCCGTAATAATTGGCCCGATAATCAGCAACCAGCGCGGGCCGTGCTTATCAGCTATTTTACCAACACGCCGCGCAATAAACACCATTAAAATGGGGAATGGTAAAAAACTAAAACCAGATTGCACTTGCCGGTAGCCTTGTGCCTGCACCATATTTAAAGACATGAACAGCATTGCCGCCCCAAGGCCTGCGTAAAGGAAAAACGTAAGCAAATTGGCGCCGCTGAATGTTGGGTTTTTAAATAAGTTGAGCGGCATCATCGGGTGGCTGCTTTTATATTCGATCACCACAAATAAAATGATCAGCAGCAAACCGGCCGCCAGCGACCCGATGACCTGTGGATTATGATAGCCCAGCACCGGGATACGTAAAAAACCGAATGTAAACAACGCCAGGCCCAGCACAATACTTATAGCGCCCCAATAGTCGATTTTGCGGATCGCATCATCATCATGGCTTTCTTTAACCCTTAGGGCTAGTATAAGTAGCGCAGCAAGCCCAAGCGGCACATTTATAAAGAAAATGTAACGCCATAAACCAGCATCAGCGAGGACGCCACCCAACGCCGGTCCGCCTATGGTTACTACGGTGGTAAAAGCCGTCCAGGTGCCGATGGCTTTCCCGCGCTCTGCCGGCTGGATAGATGAGGAGATCAGCGACAAGCTACCCGGTATCATAAGTGCACCGCCGGCACCTTGCAGCACCCTGAAAATGATCAGCCAGGTTACATCAGGCGCAAAGCCGCAGGCGGCCGAACCCGTAATAAAAATGAAAATACCAATCGTGAATATTTTCTTCCGGCCAAGCTGATCACCCAGTGAGCCGCCGATCAGGATCAAAGCCGCCAGCATAAGCAGGTAGGCATTTAATACCCAAAACAAATCCGGAACAGTTGCATGCAAACCTTTTTGCAGCGATGGAAGCACAACATTTAGCGCCGTGCCGTCAATAAAGGCCATTGATGACGCCAAAATCGACGAAACCATTATCCATTTTCCGGCGCGACTGCCCAATGCAACTGTTTCCATGTTAGTAGGTTATACCGTAAATGTAAGTAGTACAAACGTCAACCTGTTGCTTATTTGGAAAAATGACTTTCTATAAAACTTTCCTCACCGCCTTCTCCAAAATCCCCACCCCGTCTTCCAATTCCTTTGAATTCAGCGAGGCAAACCCCAGCCGTACAAAGCTGTGCCGGCAGCGGTCGTCGTTAAAATAACCTGTGCCATTGCTTATGGAAAGACCCATCTCTGCGGCTTTTTCGGCCACTTTGTCTGCACGGATATGGTTGAGGTATTGCACCCAAATCGCAAAACCGCCATCAGGTAATTTGAAAGAGATATTATCGCCCAGGCGCTCATTCAGCAGGCGGGCGAGCACGTCCCGCCGCTCATGGTAAATTTTATTTGATTTTTTAAGATGACGGTTGATATCGCCATTTTTTAAAAGATTAGCCATTGCTTCCTCCAGCAATTGCTCGCCCTGGCGGTCGATCATCAGGCGCAACTGTGTAAGCTGCCTGATTAAGTTGGGGGGCGCAACCACAAAACCAATACGTACACCGGGCGCTATGGTTTTGCAAAATGATCCCACGTAGATAACGCTGCCGTAGTAATCGGCGCTAGCCAGCGGTAGTATGGGACTGCTCGCGTATCGAAAATCGTAATCATAATCATCCTCTAAAATTGCAAAGCGGTATTTCATCGCCAGTTCAAGCAGCTGCATGCGCCGTTCAGAGCTAAGGGTAACGGTAGTTGGCCGGTGATGATGCGGGATTACATACAGCAGCCGTACCTTTTTCTTTTTGCAAATGGATTCAACAAAGTTGAGGTCGATGCCGGCTTCGTCAACAGGCACCAACTCAAGCTGCGCACCTGCGTGTTCAAAAACCATATTTGCAACCGGGTAGCCCGGATCGGGAACCAATACCGTATCACCTTTCTTCAGCAAAACCTGCGAAGTAAGGTACATGGCCATTTGCACACCTTTAGTGATCAAAATATTGGCTGGGCTAACCTGCAGCCCCCGGGTATCGCCCAAAAACTTCGCCAGTTCTACACGCAAATTTTCGGAACCTTCCGGCGGCCCGTACATCAGGTATTTCGATGTGAATTTGTAGTTGCCAAAACGGCGGTATTCCCGAACGAGCAGGTCAACGGGGGCCAGGCGGGTATCCGGGAAGCCGTCGTTGAACATTAGGTTTTGCAAGGGCCTTGGCGAAAAAAAGGTTGAGCCGTCATCCTCTTTTTTGTTCAATTCGAAAAATGTTGTTGCAGGAATGCTATACAATCCGTTGTTTCCCGGTAGCGGCTGCGGTTTAACATCCGGCAGGTTTTTGGCGATAAAAATACCGCGCCGCGGAAAAACATCCACCCAGCTTTGCGCATACAATTCATCATACGCCGCTACAACCGTCTTACGGTGAACACGAAGGACGGCGGCGAGCACACGGCTCCCGGGCAAAGCGGTTTCGGGCTTAAGTGTTCCCCGCCGTATGTGATTAATAATCCCGTTGGCGATCTGCTGGTACACCGGTACAGCCAAATCTTTATTGATAGTTATTTGCCTTTCAATTATCGACATATCTGGACTACTATGCTTATTGTTTCTGGACTATAAAGATAGTCCAATTAACCTATACCTTAGTATCCTATTTAAAAACACAGTAATGCAAATGCTTCAAAATTCAAAATGGCCGGCCCTTTATTTAAGGTTAGCCATAGGCGCTGCTTATTTATGGGAAGTTGCCGACCGGCTTGGCGTCCTTGGCGCCCATGGGGAGCAACATGTCGGCTTGGGTGACTGGGCGCACTTTTTGACTTACGCACAACAGGTAATGAGTTTTTTACCGGTGGGTTGGGTTCCTGTGCTCGCAGTACTCGCTACGATTGGTGAGGGGCTTTTTGGCCTGCTGATACTTGCGGGCTTGTTTACGCGTTTTGCCGCTATCGGAAGCGGGATATTGAGCTTGTGTTTTGCGATTGCGATGGCGATATCATTTGGGATCGATTCGCCATTCGGCTATTCTGTTTTTACTTTAAGCGCGGCGAGTTTTTTGCTGGCAACATTGCCGGAATATCAATTGAGTGCTGATGCGTTTCTGGCAAAAAGGAAAACTCATGGAACGGTAATTAAAAGCAGCATAATTATCGTGTTACTTATAGGCGTTACTTTCTGCGTAAAGGCACAAGCATCGCAAAACCAGCCAAATGCATGGCCCGTAAAAATCACGGAGGAATATCTGCTTAATCAATTGATAAACGAACACGGCATCAGTAACAGGGAAGTTCAAGTGGAAGTGGTGACTTTCCCGCCCGGAAGCATTTCTCCCGCTCATCGCCACCCGTGCCCTACGTTTGGTTATGTACTGCAGGGTGAGATTGAATCTGTTTTCGAGGGTAAACATCACCTGTATAAAACCGGCGATGCTTTTTACGAAAAAACGAACGGGCTGCACTCCATGACCCGGAATAACAACCCCGATGAGCCAGCCAGACTATTGGTGTTTTTTATTAACGAACCTAAAAAGCCAAATTCAGTGGCGGTTAAATAATAAAACCAGCTAAGCGACAAACCCAAAAAATAATGGACATGAAACATATAATTTGTGGAACCTGCGGGACCCAATACCGCGAAGAAGTAGAAGTAATTGGACTTTGCGCGATATGCAACGACGACCGCCAATACATTGGTGACAATGGCCAGCGGTGGACTGACCTGGGTGAATTGAAAAAGAACCACCACGTCAGGATCAGCCAGGTTAACTAGCGGTTGTATGCTTTAAAAATGGAACCGGCTTTTGCCCTTGGGCAGCGCGCTTTCCTCGTACTATCTCCAAATGGAAACGTTTTGTGGGATTGTATCCCCTTGCTTGATGACGCCACTATCGATTTTATCAATTCAAAAGGCGGGTTAAAAGCGATTGTTTTTTCGCATCCGCATTACTACAGTACCATGAACGAATGGGCCGCAGCATTTGATTGCCCGATTTACATCCATGAAGGCGATCGTGCATTTATCTTTTATCGCAGCAAAGCAGTAAGGCTGTGGGAGGGCGATCAACAACTGCTTTGGGACGACATGGGCATCGTACATGTTGGCGGGCACTTTCCGGGCAGCAGCTTGCTTCAGGTTGGCACGCTTTCATCAAAAGGTGGCATATTATGCGGAGATAGTTTTTATCTATCTAAAAGCAAACGTCATATAGCTATTATGTATAGCTATCCCAATCAAATATTATTAACAAAGAAAGAATTTGCGGAAGTACACCGGAAAATCACTGGCTTAAGCTTCGATAGCCTTTATGGCGCATTTGACTGGCAAAACCTGGAAGGCAATGCCCATGATGTATTTGCAGCATCCATGCAGCGGTATTTGGACAGCTATGAAATTTAAAGTCATTTTATCTCAAATTAAAATAAAAAAATGAAAGCAAGAATGGACATCAATAAAGCTGAGCCGGGCATTTACCAGGCGATGTTTGCGGCTGATAATGCAGTACAGGGTTTTGACATCGACCCCAAACTAAAAGAACTGATAAAAGTAAGGGTATCACAGATCAACGGTTGCGGCTATTGCATCAACTATCATACAAAAGACGCACTTGACCTTAGCGAAACTAACCAGCGCTTATTCGCGCTATCTGCATGGTGGGAAACGCCATTTTTTAGTGAAGCGGAACAAGCTGCCCTGAAGCTTGCAGAAGAGGTAACCCGTATCTCGCAAGGTGTCAGCGACGACACGTATCACG